>Ga0256829_1001589_pt1 | contig 18302 bp, 21 predicted proteins | sample 131447metaG_FD_185979 | JGI IMG/M metagenome (GOLD analysis project Ga0256829, IMG submission 185979) | Hydrothermal vent microbial communities from Lau Basin, Pacific Ocean - 131-447 | ecosystem: Environmental > Aquatic > Marine > Hydrothermal vents | place: Pacific Ocean: Lau Basin | collected...
GCAGGTAAACGCAAAATATAAAAATATTAGAGCAGAGGGCGAGAAGGGGAGAGTTTTTGTATTAAAAGCAAAATCAACAACAAAATATGCCCGACTTCATTTTACGGCTTCAGGTGCAAGTTATGCATTTTCTTATCGTTGGATTATAGGTTCAAAAGATGCTCAACCAGATAGAAGTTATATATACAGACTTCCGTATGCAGTTGGAGAGTCACATATGGTTTCACAGGGGTTCAACGGAAAAAGCACCCACAAAGGGCACTCACAATATGCTGTAGATTTTAAAATGAATGTAGGTACAAAAGTTTATGCTGCACGTAGCGGCATCGTTGTAAAGACAAAAGATGACTCCGATAAAAGGGGTTTTTCTAAAGCTTTTGCAAAGTATGGGAACTATGTAACCATTTTGCACAACGATGGAACTTTTGGTACATACTATCATCTGAAAAAGGGTGGTGTGCTTGTGAGTGTAGGTGAAAAGGTAGAGCGTGGTTCTGCTCTTGGATACTCTGGAAATACGGGATATACAAGTGGACCGCATTTGCATTTCGCAGTATTTAAAGCACTCGAATCACTCAAGACAAAAAGTATACCTGTCAAATTTATCTCTGTAAAGGGGATTGTTACAAATCCTAAAAAAGGCAACTATTATAAAGCTAAATAAAATTATTTAATTCTTTTTAAATATAAATAGATACAATAATACTCATATTTACAAATAATAAGGAGATTTTATGAAGAGAAGAGATTTTTTCAAGACTTCAATCGCTGCTTCTGCTGCTATTTTAGGTACAACTGAATTATCAGCAAAAACACATGAGCCAAAAAATTATAAAGAGATATCGGGAGTTAATTTTCCTGAAAAAGTTCCGATGATTGTGCATTCTGATAGACCACCGCTATTAGAATCACCAAGATCTGTTTTTACAAATGGAATTACTGAAAATGATAAGTTTTTCGTAAGATGGCACCTTCCAGATATTCCACAACATTTTGATCCGGATACGTATACAATTACAATTAATGGTTTGGTTGACAAAAAATTAAAGGTAACATTAAAAGAATTAAAAACAAATTTTGAACAAGTAGAAGTAGCTGCAGTGCAACAGTGTGGAGGAAACTCTCGCTCGGCATTTAGTCCTATAACGGGTGGTATCCAGTGGGGTAGTGGTGCTATGGGATGTGCAAAATTCAAGGGAGTGAGACTCCGTGATGTACTGGATCTTGCCGGTCTTAAAGAAGGTGCAAGTTGGGTAGGTTTTAATGGTAGAGAAACTGCTGCTTACTACAAAACACCAGATTTTGTCAGAGAACTTGCTATGCATGAACTTGATGATCATGTAATTTTAGCTTACGAAATGAATGGTGAAGATTTACCATATTTAAATGGTTATCCTGTTCGTCTTGTTATTCCAGGATATTATTCTGATAGTTGGGTGAAAATGTTAAGTACAATTACTGTATCAAATAAATACAAGCACCTGTTCTTTATGGATAAAGGATATAGAATTGCAGATAATAAATGTGAGTGTGAAACACCAGATCATTTATATAAAACTACAAAACCTATTACAGTGATGAATGTAAAATCAGTGATTGGTTTTCCTGAAAATGGAATGAAAATGTATCATAATTCTGAAATTGTTGTTCGTGGTGTAGCGTGGGATGATGGTATTGGAGTTGATAAAGTAATGGTTTCTACCGATAATGGTAAAACATGGAATAAAGCTCTTTTAAAACAAGATAATGGGCGTTATGCATATACAGAATTTAGATATCCATTTAAACCTACTAAATATGGTGAATTAACTTTTATGGCAAAAGCAATAAATGTTTTAGGTGAAGAACAACCATTGTCAAAAGATATTGGATGGAATCGTGGTGGATACAAATATAATGGTATCGATGAAGTTACAGTAGAAATAATTTAAGGAAAAAAAATGAAAAAATTACTATTAATAACAATTCTATTGACAGGTTCTCTTTTTGCACAAGTTAAAGGTAATATTGAAGTTCCTTACATCCCATATAAAATTAAAATGGGTAAAGGTTTTAGTACAGTTCAGGCAAATTGTTTAACATGTCACTCTTTTGGATATGTTCTAAATATGGGAAAACAGCCAAAGTCTTTCTGGGAAGGCAAAATCCATAAAATGGTACAGGATTTTAAGGCACCTATTAAGAAAAAAGATCAGAAAATTATTGCAAATTATCTCTTTGAATACTATGGCAATGGTAAGCTAAAATAATTTTCAAAGCAGTTCCTTTAGGGTCTGCTCTAAAGGAGAATACTATGAATTTTAAATCAATTTCGATTAGTAAGAGGCTATAGACAGAGAAGTGACCATTGTAGGATTATTAAAGAGGATGTGTAAAAGCCTCTTTAATTCTTTTTAGATTTTAAAATAATATAAAATATCCCTACAATTACGAGAAGAATTCCCACTCTTATTGTAAGAGCTGTCATATCGGTAGTTTCATTCATATAAATCCTTTAGCTGTTGATTGGAGGTGGCTTCTTGCCATCTTTGTAAAAATGCCTCTCTCTTTAATATTGTTGCACCAAGCCTTTTTTTGTACTCCATATGCGGATGTCCAAGATTCCAAAAAGAAAATTCTCTTTTCTGCAGATGCTTTGCCAATAAAATGAGTTGCAGTTTGCCACAGTTATTATATCTTTTTTCTCTTGAGCTAAAACCACTTAAACTTGTGTAAGTAGTACCAATGGTATAGCCTATCTCTCCAGCTACAAGTTCATTGTTTATTTTTGCAAGAAGTTCTATGGAGTGGAGTTTAAATTTTGTATGTTCATCTTGATGGGCATGGAGATTTTTCATGAGTGTAAGGTAGTTGCCGGTTAGCCAGTTGTCTTTATGGTGATGCGCTGCAATTTTTTCGACAATTGCATCAAAATGAGTAACAAAAGAGAGCAAGTAGTTCTCTTCTTTAAGTAACTTCTGTACTTTAGATCCAATGTGAAGATTGTTAAAGTCTAAAAGAGCATATTCGAACTGAAGTTCTGGAAGTAGAACTAAGCCCTCAGAAGTCTCATATGAGGTGCTTATGAAGCCTAATTGTGCTAACCTGACATAAAACGCTTCATCCCACTCATCACTCCAATAGTAGTTAATTTTCACATTGCTAACGAGTTCTTGAAAATAAGTTTGATTCTGTAATAAATCTAAAGAGAGTTTATATATTTGAGCTTGCAAGTAGATTCCATGTTGTTTATTTTGTAAAAGTGTTAAGTCTGATTAAATAAAAAGTGTGGATGGGGTAGAGGGATTCGAACCCTATATATAAAGTATTATATATCGAATTTTAGGGATTTGTTTGATGTGTTCTTATTAGTTTTTAAGTACTTGTTGTATATAATGTTGTATATTTAATAAAGGTTTAAGATATGACAATAGGAAAGTACACGAGTCTTGGAAATGGTATACAAGTAAGAGCTTCAAAAGATGGTAGCTTTACATATTATCATTCTTACAGGGATGCAAAAGACAAGAAAGTAAAACGAAGAAAGCTGTTTACAACACAGGAAGCCAATAACAAAGCTTATGCAAAAGCTATCTTAATGTCTGAAAATGTATTAGACACGGAAGTAGAGCAGAAAAAGACAGATGAAAAATATACTCTAATGTATTTGAAGAGGTATTACTTTGATAAGAAAGTTGAAAAAAAACACGCTGAACTTAAGAAGCGATACAGTTCATTAAAGACAGAAGAAGAGCTAACAAGCAACACAAATTATAAAAATAAAATCTACAATGTAAAAAAAGAAGAGAAAAGGTTTGATAAGGCTTTCTTAGAAATATATTTAGATAAAGCAAAGACTTTGAAGTTTGTTACTACTGATATAAGAGAACTATCAGAAGAAACAATCGAAACCATCATAAATACACAACTTCATACAATGTCTGAAAAGTCGGTGTATAACTTAATTGCATTAGTTAGAGCCATTGTTAATTACTCAGTGAAGAAATTAAAACTGGACTGTAAGAATCCTTTCGCTAATTTAGACTTAGAGTTTGAGAATATACATAAAAATAGACAGAGGTATTTAGATAAAAGTGAAATCACATCATTACTTATTGAGTGTAAAGAAGATAAGAACAAGTACGGCAAAACTAACCCTAATGTTTTTAACTGTGTTTACTTAGCAGTATTATCGGCTGGGAGGAAGGCAACTATCCTAAATATTAGAACTAAGGATTTCGATTTTGACAAAAAAATACTACGACTTTATAACTTAAAATCAGAAAAGCATTACAGTGTATTTTTAAATGATGAAGCGATAAGCTATTTTAAGAACTTCTTACAGGAGTTTAGGAGTGATGAGTATGTTATTAAGGATTTTAAGTCAAAAGTGAGAAGCCCTCAGCCCTTTAGAGCATTACCTAAGCGAATTTACGAGATTATGGACACTATGTTCAATAAAGGCTTAAACAAACAAGATAACGAGGAGAGAGACAATATCGTAAATTTTCATACTTTAAGGCGGTCTGTGGCTACAAATCTTGCGATGGATAATGTGTCTATATACAAGATAATGAAGTTATTAAATCACACAAATATTAAGCAGACTCAGGATTACCTGAACTTAAGCGACTTAAATATGATGACAGAGATTGAAAGCACACATTCTGATATGTATGACTACAACAGAAGTACAACTAAAACACTTCAATCATCTATGTCTATTGATGAATACATACAGCATTTGAAGGATGATAACTTTTCATCTGATAAAGATATAACTGAGTTTACAGTACAGGTTAATAACTGGAGGTTTAAGCTTGAGAATGAATATGACGATTCTTTCGAGTTAAAAGATTTTACAACAGTAGAAGCTTTGAAGCATTACCTTGAGTATAGGAATGAGTTTTCATCGTATATTGAGTATAAAGAATATCAATAATTTATATAAGACTTACAAATTTCTTTCAATTCCATAAAATGCTTTAAAGAATTTTGGTAAGTGTTCTAAGGTAAGTCCTCTATTCAGTAAATATTCTTGAACATTCAAATAATCTTGCTTTTTAAAGATAGGAATAGATACCACATTATCTCCTTGCTGAACTAATACAAATGTAAAAAATCTAAACCCCATATCACTAACTATATATTTTGTAATTTGTTGCATCATAAAAGTTACAATAAATGCACCCAAGATTAATAATGTACTATCAATAAAAGATTTCATCAAAAGTGATACAAAGAAATAAACAAATACAAAATATAATGGGTCTAAGTCTTGATTTTTATGGTAATAATTTTGGTAAGATAGAAAAAATTTAGATGGCTGAGACAGGTCGATTTCTGATAGTTTTTCTTCTAATGAATCATAACTAATTGAATTTTTTGATAATACTATTTTTCTGTCATCTGATTTGATGTAAAGCATTATTATTGGGTAAAGGATAATCACAGTACTCAAAGTATAGGCTTTAATCTCTGTTCCCATAATTAACGGGTATATGATAAGCACAATAATCATTAATGGTATACCAGTATATTTGATATATAACCATAAAAATGAAGCATTATAATCCTTAATAATTATAGATGAATTATCATTGTTCTTTGTTTCATTCTCTTCAGACTTCATATATATACCTTAGAAATTAATTTATAGCATTATACATAAATTAAATTACTTATATTCTTATAGAGTAATTAGTATTATTTCTTAGCTTAGTAAGCTCTTGCTCTACCATTTCAAGCTCCTTGAAATCAGTATCTAATTTGTTTAACTGCTCAACAGCTTGATGTTCGGTTATTTTATCCTTACCTTTTTCATTAATCCTAATGTTTATCGTTTTAAGTAAGTTCTCAATATCCCGTAACTTATGAACTCTTTTATTATCTACATTGTTAAACTCTTGAGTTTGTTCAAGTATTTTATTGTTTAACTTTTTGAATGTTTCAGTTTGTTTTTGTTGTTCCTGCTCTGTTGCTTTAATTCTTACAGCTAATTGTTTGCCTTGTTCATATGTTAATGACCTCTGAGGCTCTTTTTTTCTATTTAGTAGAGTAGAAGTGCCAAAGCTCGTTAAAATGGCTATAAAGCCTATTAAAATTAATTCCAATTTTTATCCTTTATCTTTTTTGTATAGACTTGAATATAATATTCTTTGTCTGGTATATTTGAGTTGATTATCTCTTTTATTAGTTTTGTATAAAATTCTTTATAAGTCATTTTAGCTCCATTTTTTGTTTAATCTTTTTTAGTTTCTTTAATGCCTTATCGCTATGCCCTTTTTTAATGTCATTCAAAGCGATTAAGATGAACTTATCGAGCTTTGTATTTACTGACTGATATTTTTTAAGCTCTCGCTCTAATGTTTCGAGTTTATGGTTATATAAAGGCTTATCTTTTTTATTCTGTATCCGTTCGCTGATAGTATGTCCTGACAATCTCATAAGTTCCCTGTGGTAGATTTTCTTTGATAAATCAACCGTGACAACCTTATTGTCCTTTTTTGAGTGTATGACTCTGTTTAAGAGCAAGTGAAAATGACCTGAGCCATTTTTTCCGTGGTGTAAGACTGAGGGAGTCTTAGAGATTAAGTCTTTTATATCTTCATCACTTAAATTTAAGTCATTCTCATCACTTACAAACTTATAAAATTCACGGAGTATGGTCTTATACTCCTCTGTTATCTGCTCCAGTTTCTTATTGGGTGCCATCGCTATGATTAAAGACAATGCTCGTGGTCGTTTCCCTCGCTTGTCTTTCTTTTGGTTTTGATACTTTTCTATCAAATCGAGCTGACTATCAACATTTTTCTTATAGTCGTTTATCTCTATAATTTTCTCGCCTTTATGCCGTTCTTCGTTCAATATGTAACGAGAGAAGTCTGCAAGATTTTTAACTGCTTTCATCTTAACTATTGCCATTTTTGACACCTCCATAACTACATTATAAAAGTTCTGAAAATAAAGTGAGTTAAACCGAAAAAGTTAAGGGCAAGATAGGTTATAGAATTTTAAAATTCCTATCTACCTTGCTAAAGGGGAGCAAAAATGCCCCCTTGTAGTATCCCCCTGAGAACTTGAAAAGGTATATATTAAATTATATACTTAAGCGATAATTTTCTCTAAATAGTTCAAGTTCATCACTATCGTTTTCATCTAAAAGAGTTGAATCAAAATTCTTTAAATCTAAGTCCCTGTAAGTGATAAGTTTATAGATGAATTCTTTATCGTTCTTGTTTAGTAACTCATACATATAAGTCCAAATCTCTTCTGCCTTTTCTCGTACTATCGTTTTGTCTGTTCGAGCATTAACAATAAGGTACTGAGGCTTCTTGTCTTCTAAGTCTTTATAAAATGAGTATGATATATTGTTGTACTTGAAAACTATGTCCTGATAATATTCATTACTGAGTATGCTCTTTTTAAACTTGTTAAAATTATAGACAAGCTCTTGCTTGATATGGAACTTATAAATATTTATATCGTTCTCTTTGACTCTCTTATATGTCACCTTTAGCTTTGTCTTTTGGTTGAGTTCAGCGATTGAGTTCTTTACTACTTTTTGGTTAAAGAGTTTTATATCTATATACTTATCTTGTAGGTGTAGATATTTACGAAGCTCTTGCTCCGTGTAGTGTAGTTTTTGATTTTGAAAAGTGCCAAGACTCCTTATAAATAGCTCGTATAGAGTTATCGAGTGAGTAATCTTCAAGCTGTTTATATCGGATATATCAAGTTTGGCATACCTATCACTATATCTTAAAATCGTATCTGTTAAATCTGTATCAAACAATACTCTAAGACTATCTTGCTGATTGTTCTTTGGTCGTGTATATGAGCTTATCATCTTCGCGAATGTTTTACTCGCTTCATCTTCAAAGGCTATATCGGTATTCCGTAACTTGTCGAGGCTCTTGTATAGCTCTGTTCTTGTCGTGACATCTAAAAGCTGTGATATTTTCGTAACTGATAGGTTTATAGCATTAGTTTTAAACTGCTTTAAATTTAGCATTAACAACTCTCTGATGAAGATATTATATATTTTCTTGTCTCTTGCGGTAAGTGACTTATCTAAGGCGATTTTAACGAGTATATGAGGCTTATTAAACTTCTCTAACTCTTGTTTTAGTATCGGTTCATTCTCTTTATTTAGCATTTTTAGACCTTATCATTTTAATCTCTTGTTTTAGAGATTTAATTTCTTGTCTATCTTGTTTAGTATTAAACTGTTTTAATACTGCTATTCTTATAAGTTTTTTATGTATCGTATTCGTAATTATTCCATTTATGTTTTTCATATTAATTTCTCCCTATATTGGATTATAAGAGATAGTTTTAAAAAGTATAAAAAAACTTAAAGAATTATGAAATTTGTATATTTTTGAGTTTTTACAGGGTGGAAAGTTTTTTATACTTTTTGGAGATAGTATGGAAAGTTTTATATACCATTTAAAGTTAAAGGTGTTGAGTATCTTGTGATATTTAGGGGCTTATTAGTTATTTTATATATATACCAATAAGATTATTTTAAAATAGACAGAGTCGCCAACTCTCACGACTGTTCGACCTTAAATGGCTTTGGTTGTCGATATATTAAAAATAGCTTCGCTCTTTCGTTGTTTCTCGCTTGAACTCGCTCGTTTATATATAAATGTTTTAGGGAGTTAATTTAAAGAGTTGTATATTTGTTGTATAAGTATTGTATATTTATTTTTTAGGTTTTTGTGAAGTTCGTATTTTAGGGATTAAAGGGTGGATGGGGTAGAGGGATTCGAACCCCCGAATACCAGTACCAAAAACTAGTGCCTTACCGCTTGGCGATACCCCAATATTGAAAGTTGTTATTATAAATAAATTGGTTGCGGAAGCAAGATTTGAACTTGCGACCTTCGGGTTATGAGCCCGACGAGCTACCGAACTGCTCTATTCCGCGGTGTTTCAAACGCTTTGTCAGTGTTTGTGAGCCGAAATTATAGACAAAAATGTATTTAATGTCAAGGGTATTTTGAATTTCTTTGTTAATTTTGTTTTGACTTCTTTTTAATGAAGATTTCTATATAATATGGCAATAATAAATATTTATATTAAAAGAGAAAAAATGACACCAACTCAGAGAGTTCTAAAAGCAATAGAAGAGATTAAAAAAGGTAATATGGTCATCATGGTCGATGATGAGGATAGAGAGAATGAGGGTGATTTGGTTTATGCTGCTGCATTTTCTACACCTGCGCATGTAAACTTTATGGCGACGCATGCAAGAGGGCTTATCTGTGTTGCACTCTCACGCGGCATTGCGAACAGACTTGAGCTTAATCCTATGGTGAGTTCAAACACCTCTTCGTATGAGACGGCTTTTACTGTTTCTGTGGATGCCAAAGATGCACTCACTGGAATCTCTGCAAAAGAGCGAGACGACACTATCAACATTCTTGCAAATCCAATCTCCAAACCGGATGAACTTGTAAAACCGGGGCATATTTTTCCACTTATAGCAAAAGAGGGTGGGACATTGGTGCGTACCGGTCATACAGAAGGCTCAGTTGATCTATGCCGTTTGGCAGGCTTAAGTGAAGCAGGTGTGATCTGTGAGATTATCAAAGACAATGGTGAAATGGCTCGCCGTGATGATTTAGACATCTTTGCCGGTGAACACAATTTGCACACTGTATTTATCTCAGATATTGTTGAGTATAGACTTGCAAATGAGAGACTTGTTCAGGAAGTTGCAGTTGAAGAGATAGAGTTCTTTGGTGTGAAAGTAACGCGCCATACTTTTGAAGATCATGATGGCATTAAGCACAATGCTATTCTTTTTTACAGTGCCGGAGAGATTGCAAATGTCCGTGTGCATAATGTGATTCCTGATGCTGAACTGTTGCTCAATCAAGACAAATATAACAACTTGATTCAATCCATAGAGTATCTTAAACAAAATAGCGGTTTACTGGTTTTTATAAATAAAACACATCACCAAGACAATTCTGCTCCCAAAGAGTTTGGAATTGGTGCGCAGATTATCAAATCTTTCGGTATTTCAAAAATGAACCTTATTACTTCATTGAAAGCGACTGATTTTGTAGGTTTAAGTGGATTTGGTTTAGAAGTAAATGAGGTCGTTGACCTTTAATGCTTCGGCTTCTTGCCTCGCTTCTTTTTTTAACGCTGTTAAATGCTCACGCAGAGCTTGTAGAGCGTCAAAAAGTGATGATGGGGACCTTTGTCTCCATTGCAGTAGATATGCAGCATAAAGAGCTTATAGCTCCTGCCTTTAATTTACTTCAAACTATAGAATCTTCACTCTCCTCTTTTGACAAAAACTCACCTATTTATAAACTTAACCATGACAAAAGTGCCAAACTTGACAGATACAGCTATGAGGCTTTAAAACTCTCCTTAGACTATTACAAAGAGACAGATGGCTACTTTGACATCGCTGTCGGAAAAATCACGAAAGACCTTTATTGTTTTGGTCTAGATGAAAGAGTTGCGTCTTCAAAATCTTTAAAACAGGCCTCAACAGCAATCAGCGGACTGCTTTTTAACCAAGACGAGGCAATTATTACAGATACGATTAAAATTGATCTTGGTGGAATGGGAAAGGGTTACGGTGTTGATAAATTGCGAGCTTACCTAAAAGCTAATGATGTAAAATATGCCGTCATCGCTTTAAGTGGAGATATCCGTTGCATAGGAGAATGCCCTGTGGCTGTCAATGACCCCCTGCGTGAGGGTGCAATTCTGGCAACTTTCCAAATGAAAAACAGTGGCGTGAGTACGAGTGGAAATTATAATCGTTATGTAAAAGATGTTGCGCATAATCATCTCATAAATCCAAAAAACAAAAGTTCTGAGAAAAATTTTATATCGGTGACACTTATTGCAAAGCTTCCCTCTGCAACACTCGATGCGTATGCGACAGCAGTGAGTGTTATGCCGATAAAGAGAGCGTATGCGTTTTTGGATGCGCATCAGTTAGCCTACATAGTTTTACAGTCAAACAGAGCGCTTAGAGTGAGTAAAAACATACAAGAGTATGTTAAAGATTTAAAACTGAAATGACTCTGTTTTTAAAACTTTTACTTTTGTAAGTTCTGCACTGTTTGGCAAGTGCAACTCTTTTGCCGCTGCTTGAGAGATAAGTCGAAAGCCAATGAACACTGTCAGCGTATCACCTTTTTGCAGCTGTGTGTCATAATTGATGTTTTTCTTCTCATAAATGAGTGTATCTTTTAAAACAGCAGTCGCTGCAAAAGGCATACTTGCTTTTGCATCTTTGCCAAAAGTACGTTTAAATAGAAATGGTTTGAGCTCTATAGTTTTTCCAGCTCTTTGGATGCTGACTTGCAGAATGCCTTCTCTGTAGGCTTGTCCAAAAAGTGCATGATTAGCCTGATTTTTAATTTTTACAACAAAACCTTTGGGAGTTTTTTCTACATTGACATCTATATATTTTCCTAAACTCTCACTCAGGTTATGTATGCCTGCTATGCCGTGATAGGCATGTGTTTTGCTATCACTTAGAGTAGTTTTTGAACCCATAGTCTGTGGCATATGGCAAGAGATACAGGTGTTTTTGTCTTTTTTGTCTATGTAGGCATCGAGCATTATGACATCAAAACCATGTGCATTGTTCACGTGAGAGTGGCATCCCATACAGACATTCCCGTTGTAATAGTTCTCATTGTTATACTCTATTTGATGATAGGGAGAATTTTTTGAGCGCTTTACAAGACCGAAAAAGGAGCTTGTTGTGCCATATTTTACTTTGGACTCATTTTTTTTGTCCGCTTGCGCAGTGTAAAAGTCTCTTTTTTTACCACTAAGAACATTTTTGTTCTCCTGCTTCCCTTCTTTGATATCTTTAATTGTATGACAGTAAATACATGAGATTGGTGCCTGTTGTGCATCTTCTTGCGTTTTTGCACTTGGAGAGTGGCATGCAGCACAGTTTTGTTGTTTTATGCCGTGGCTCTCTTTTTCATAAACGGCTTTATATATGGAATCATTAGCTAGGGATGATTTTCTATGAATGGAGTTGTAGTACTCTTTATAAATGAGCGGATGGCATTTTTGGCATACTTTGTTTTCGTTTGCAGACAGGGATGTAAAACTGAGTATAAATAGTGTGAGTGATAATAATGTTTTCATACCAATGATTGTATCGAATTAATTATAAAGAATACTTTTAAATAATATAAATAGTGTGTATAAAATAGTGCCTTCAAAGAGAAAAAATGAGAAGATTTTGACATAGGCAAAAAACTCAAAGCCCTCTAGAATCATAAAAGGGGAAAAAAGCTCAAAAAATGCAGATAAAAAAGCGAGATAGATCAGAGCTGTAAACTCTTTTGTATTACGTTTTTGGGTAAAAATCACAAAGTGTAAAATCACCATGACAAAAAGCCCAAAGGCGAAGATGTGTGGCAGTATGATTTTTAAAACTCCTTCGTAGGTTTTTGGAGACTCAAATGCAGCCTCATTTCCTAGATAATATGTAAGAATGCTGTGGTATGAAAAACCGATTTTATCTGCAAAAAGCAAAGCACCGCTGGCAAGTAGGAGCAGACTAAAAAGTATAAAGTAATTTATGGCAACTTTGTAGGCACTATTTGGCAATGTTGAGCTCCCAAAGTGAAGCGAGTGTCATATAAAGGGCAAGGGTATGCCATGTGAAAAATGCAAAGAGGTAGATGCCGACAAACTCTGTAGAGTAGAAGTAAGCTGCAACCAATGTGATGGGGGAGAGCAGGGCAAAGAGCATGACAATGTTTAAAACTAAAATGGTGTTTCTCTTTTGATGCAGCAGGCGTACAAAAACGGCAGAGAGAGTCAAGAGTATCATCATCAAAAAGAAGATCTGCATATGGACAAATTCTAAAAATACAGACTTATTCATCGGGTCTAAAAACTCATCTGCATTCCCAAAAAGTGTTGTTGAAACAGTTTTGATTGAAAGTCCCATAGTGTGTGATTTGACAAAAACATCAAAGAGCAGATACAAAAAAATAAAAAGCAAAAGACCATTGAGCAGAGGCTTCATAGCCTTGTCCTGTTTTACATTTTTGATGAGAGTAAAACGCAATTATTTTCCTTTTAAAAGCTCATTGTAGAGTGCAAAAGCGATGCGTGAGCCATCTGTAACAGTTCGCGCACTCAGTGTCGCTCCTGTAATAGTCGGAATGTCACGTGAGAGATGTAGCATCTTTTTTGTGCTTCTGTTTTGAAACTGTGCATTCCATCTTTTACTCGGAATGAACTCCTGCGGTTCATTAAAAGCGATAATCTCTATGCCTAAGAGTTTGTCATGTGAGATAAGATACATAACAACAGCATTTTTTGAACGTACTCTTTTGTTGATGAGTATGCCGTAACCCAGTACTTTTCCTGCTTCCTTAGCTATGTAGATACGGTAAATTTTTGTAGTCAGTTTTGTTTTTGCTGCCTGTTGCACTTTTTTAAAACGTTCGCTTGAAAGCAGAATGTTTTTTTTGCTTATAGAAGCAGTTGGCGAATAGTTCTCTTTCATGGCATCTATCGGCGAGATCAGAACTTTCGCCGATAGGATATTTGGCAGTGCCAGCAGCAGTGCGAGTGACATAAAAAGGTGTTTCATCATAAAACTCTCTTGCGTGAAGATTTTTTCTGCCATTATATCAAAACTCTAAAAAATAAAGCCCATAGAGACACTGAATGTATCTGAGTTTGTTCCGCTATTTGCAAAATCGTTATCTGCCATCGCGTAATCCATTTTTAAAACCACCTGCTCATGAGGGAAGAAGTTTATACCCACCGTTGTTGTATTGACTGCACTGTTCGTTGTTCCGTCAGCTAGCTTTTCAAGCGGATTGACACTCTCATACTGTACAAAGAGAGGCATTTTTTTCTCTATAGAAGTGAGTGAAAGAATGTCAAAACTCGCATTGATATACCCGCCGCTCATCTCTTTTACCTGTGTGCCTGTCGTGCCTGAGCGTTTTGTTTGTGTGAATGTAGCGTAAACTCTCGCTCCGCTGTTCTCATAGTTCAGGTGTGCATCCCACATCGTGATTTTACTGTCATTGTAAAGTGATGCACCGACTAAAAGGCCATTGACTCCTGTGTAGTCAAGACGAGCAACGCCTGCAAAACCAGGATTTTTTACAACAAAAGAGCTGCCGCGTCCAGATCTGAGCCATTTTGCACCTGCTGTATCATCTGGTTGGAGTGCACTCACACCTGCTAGTTTATACTCCAGTCCATCTGTTATTTCACCATAAATCATTGCACCACTTTCATTCCATGTTGTTGGAATCAAATATTTTGCAGTTTGAGGACGTTGAACTGTTGTAAAGAGGGTAGGTTCATGTCTTTGGTTTGTTAAACCTACCGGCATGAGCATATTTCCAAGTCTGAAGTTCAGGTTTTTATTTGCTAAAAAATCCAAGTACATAAATTCGATGACAACTTCATCGCCGCCGCCACTTGCCGTTACTCCACCGCCTTCATACTCTATCTCTGTATTTAAGATGATGTTGTCTGAAAATTTATACCCTAAGTAAGTGATAAGTCTCTTTACCTGTGTTTCAGAGCTGTCCTGTGTATCATCATCAGAGTTCGTAGTAGAGTAGTACATCTCACCATAACCGCCAATGCTCAGAGGTGACTTTGAGTAGTAAACTTTTGAAGCTGCTGCACCTAAACCACTGTGAGACTGCTGTGTGTCCACTGTTGTGTAGTTAAAACCGGTTTTGAGGTCACTTGTCTCATCTATGAGTGTCTGTGTTGTCTCTTTTAACTCAGCTATCTCTTTTTTTAACTGTGCTATATCCTCTTTTTCATCTGCAAAAGATGCGCTACTCAGTGCTAACATACCGGCAAGCGCCAGTGACAATTTTCTATTTTTCATTTCTAAATTCCTTTTATTTTAATTATGATATTTACTATCAAAATCGTTTTATGCCGAAATAGTACATGATTTTTTAATCAATGTCAATAGTTATGATAATTATTATCATATTTATATGTAAAATTAAAAAAAATTATAGAAAACTCTTGTAATAAAATAGAATATTTGTTACAATTAACCAACTAGTTATTTATAGTGGAATTAATAAAGGATATAAAAATGAAAACACCAACTCCAGAGCAGGTAGAAGCAATGATGGTAGAGAAAATGGGAGCACTTCCTCAGTCTCTCAATGCTGCTAAAGCAATCGATCCAAGATTTTTAATAGAGCAGGCGATGAGTTCAAAATTTAGTGTGCAAGATGAAAGCAATCCATTCGATTCAAAAACATCTATGATGTTAATGCTTGCAACTTCCATTACGCTTGGAAGCGATGAGTGCATTATGGAGCAGACAAGAATGCTTAAAAAGATGGGGATTACAAAAGAGGAGATGGCATTTTTGGTAAAAATTGTTAAACATGCACACTCAAGCGCAGTGATGGGCAGTGCAAAAACTGCTTTTGAAACCTTTGAAAGTTAAAAGAAGAATACAGTAATGGCAAAAGCAACAAGAAATGCAGAAGCAACAAAGGCAAAAATCATTCAAAATGCGATGCTGCTCTTTGCAAAAAATGGATATGATGCAGCAACAGCGGATGAAATAGCTAAAGCAAGTGGCGTCAATAAGGCTATGATTTTTTACTACTATAAAAATAAAGCAGGGCTTTACAGTGCTGTGATGAGCGATTTGTTTGATGCTATATATAAAGAGGTAGGTGATTCAAGAAAATGTTGTAATTCTGCAACGGCGGAATTGAGAGCATTTATTGAAACCTATTCCTCGTACGCACAAAAACATTCTTATTTTCCTGCCTTGCTTTTACGCGAACTCAGTGACAGCGGCGCACATGTGCCTGAGATGATGTTTGCGAGTATGCGAAGACTTTTTGCTCTTTTAAATGATATTTTACGCAAAGGAGAAAAAGAGGGTGTTTTTAAACACTCAATTCCTATGGTGCTTCATTTTATGATTATAGGTACATTGAATCTGTTAGTAACTACAGAGCCTTTAAGGCGAAAAGCAGCAGAAGAAGATAGTACAATTGATACTTGCATCGAATGTCCTATGGATGAAATAACTGAGTATATTTTTACAACAATAAAAACCACATTGGAGGTTAAATAAATGAAAAAAATTGTTTTATTATTAGTAGTTCCATTTGTTATGTATGCACATACATTACCGGAACTTTTTGATGCTCTTAAGCATCACTCTCAAACAAAATCTGATGAGATGCTAGTAAAAAAGAGTGCAGTGCAAGAAGATTTGGTCTATTCAAATCTTTACCCAAAAGTGAATTTATTTGGGAGTTATGATAACTACTCTACACCTACAGGTATGGTTCCTGTCCCACCGGATACGTTGGTAAAACTTGTAACAGATGGCCATCTTTATCCAAATAATCCACCAGCACAACCCTTTTCTTATAATATTTATAGAGCAGGTGCAAACTTCAGCATGCCTATTTTTGTGAAGTCTATTTATACAACTGCGGACAAAGCAAAAGCAATGCAAAAAAGTGCAGAAGCGAAAAAAAATATAAATATTTTACAAAATGAGGCTCTTATTGTAGGTGTTAATGCAAACTATATCTATCTTAATGCAATGCTTCAAGCGTTACATATAAAAGAAAAATCCTTGCAAGAGACAAAAAATACAATACAAATAAAAGTAAATAATGGAAGAAGCCCTGCATCTGCTTTATATAAAATAAATGATGCACTCAATCAAGTTGCTATTGCTAAAAATAATATTAAGTTAGAAGAAAAAAAGCTTATAAGTTCAGTGCAAACACTTACAGGTATAGTCTTAGATGCACCAGTTGCAATGCATCTAGTGGCACCTTCTAATAAAGATACTATTAATAAAAGCTCAATGGGTTCACTTAAACCTTTAAGAGAAAAATTACGAGCAGACAGATTAGGTATAAGAGCAGAAAAAGAGAAACTCTATCCATCTCTTTTTGCACATGGAAACTATACATTTTCACAAGCAAAAGCATATAATAATGGTCATGATGTTAATGAAAAGTATGGAAATATTGGTCTTGTCTTAAATATTCCACTCTTAGCTATGGATAATTATGCAGGGATAAAATTAAGTAAAATTCAACTTCGCTCAGGTGAAATAGAGTTGCAAAAACTTACAGATGAACTGAGTTCTCAGGCAAAAAGTCTAGAAGATTCATTGCCGTTGTTAGACAATTCATTAACACTCTATACACATAGTATAGCAGACAAGCAAAAACTTTTAAAAATTGCAAAAGTTAATTATTTTCTTGGTCGTATGACAACAGAAGATTATTTGTTATATGAAAATGAACTTGTAAATGCAAAAGCAAATTTATACAAAGTAAAGGCTCAAAAATTTCAAACATTAATGAAATTAGCAGTTATTTATGCAAACAATATTGAGGAGATGGTTCGATGAAAAAAATAGTTAAAATAGGTGTTGTATTACTCATAATTGCGGCGATTGTTTTTATTGCTGTGAGCAGATTACTGGAAATTAGAAAAAGAAATGCAGAGTTGGCAACTGCAAAGGTTTACCCTATTGTGGTTAAAGAGATGTCGCCAAAAATAACAGATGTAAAATTAACTTTGCCATACTTGGCTGAAGTAGCAAATGATAAAGATGTAAAACTTGCATCTCGTATTTCAGCAAGAATTTTAAAGATTAAACCGAGTGGTTCGAAAGTGTATAAAGGTGAAACAGTTATAAAGCTTGATATTACAAATATTAAGAGTGCGCTAAAGAGTGTAAAAGACGAGATACATGCAACAACAGTAGCATTGAAAAATCTACAAGCTACGCATAAAAGAACACTAGAGCTTTTAGCGGTTAAAGGTGCATCTATTGAAGAGTCTCAAAAAGAATCAACGCTTATAGCAAAAACAAAAGCTGCATTGAATGCTTTAATGCAAAAAGAGGTAGAGCTGAACAATAATCTCTCTTATGCAACTATTACATCTCCTGTGGATGGTGTTATAGCAAAAACCTTTTCAAATAAAGGAGCATTGAGTCTGCCAGGGCACCCTCTTGTCTCAATTGCCTCAAAAAATGGATTTTATTTAATGCTAAGAGTGCCAACAAATTTAAATATACGAGGTGTAAAATTTGAAGGAAAAACTTATGAGGCAACACCACTTGGTAGTACCTTTCACGGTTTAGCTGAGTATAAAGTTTATATGGGAGATACAAAATTAATAAATGGCGATAGAATTGAGGTTAGCGTAATAATACTGAGCCGAAAAGCTGAACTGCTACCATTTGATGCTGTATTAAATAGAAATGGCAAAAGCTATGTTTTAGTTGTAAAAGGAAACAAAGCTGT
>Ga0256829_1001591_pt1 | contig 18288 bp, 17 predicted proteins | sample 131447metaG_FD_185979 | JGI IMG/M metagenome (GOLD analysis project Ga0256829, IMG submission 185979) | Hydrothermal vent microbial communities from Lau Basin, Pacific Ocean - 131-447 | ecosystem: Environmental > Aquatic > Marine > Hydrothermal vents | place: Pacific Ocean: Lau Basin | collected...
TAACCAACGAAGCAAAAGCAGATCTGTCTGAGGAAGAAGGCGCTTTACTGTCAAAAACGGAAGAGTCGCCACGCTTAAAGGCGGATGAGATTGTAGATGACATGCCATCCCCAGCAATCGAAGAGAGCATCGCAGCACCTACAACCATCGATTCGCCAGAAACTGCACCAAAAAATCCCCCTACACTTGAGACAGCCGCAGCAAAAGAGCCGGCACAACCCGCACCTGCAATTCCTGAGAAAAAAACCATGATTCAGGAAAAACAGACACAAGTAAAAGAGGCTTCACCACAAGTAAAGCTTCCTGAATGGGAGATTCGAGGTGCGAACCCACAAAGCGCTGTTCTATATGAGAAAAACTCCGGCGAAACACGAACAGTAGAACCGGGAGATTCAGTTAGGGGCCTTGGTAAAATCAAGGCCATAGCCAAAGAAAACGGGCTATGGGTTGTTACCGGTACGCATAATAAAGTTAAGCAATAATGAATTGATTTCCAAAATATTAACTTTATGTGTATAGTATAGTTACCATATAATATATGTGATGATTTTAAAGTTTGCAGCACAAGTTCAATATGTGGTGTAATAAAGTGGTATTTTGGCAAGGAGCTAGGGATCTATGAAAGAAAAAACACTATCTTTGTTCTTGGGGTTATTTCTCTCTGTAATTTTTATTAACACAGCATTCGCGCAGGACTTTAACGATGTCGGCGATAACATTGTCGACAGCACGATGTCTCTCCCCGGATTATTAGCGGCACTTGCCTATCTTGGTGGTGTGCTTATGGGTGTTAGTGCCATTTTCAAGACAATAGATCATGTAACAAACCCTAATCAAACTGCTCTTGGCGTTCCTGTTGTGCGGTTTTTACTTGGTGGCGCATTATTTTCCCTGCCGATTATTTTCGAGACAGTTTTTGTGACAATCGGCGGTAACTCTGCCACAACCTTTGACCCAACCACAGAAGCGGCCACATATTTGAACGGCCTGATTTCTGGTCTTTCCGGTATTATAAGCTTTGGTACCAATGTAAACGGCGTCATGGAAAGAATGATAGAATCTGTAGACATCATGCCGGGCTTAATCGCTGCTGTTGCTTATTTGCTAGGTATCGTAATTGCAGTATCTGCACTGTATAAAACACGCGATCACGTTGAAGATCCAAACAGAACCCCGCTTAAGGATGCTGTAATTCGTTATATCACTGCAGGTGCATTATTTGGCCTTCCGATCGTGTATGAAGCAATGTATTCAACAATTGCAGACGGTGGCCTCGGGCTGGTAGGTACCCTGTTCGGATTGATCGGTGGTATCGGCTTCTTTTATTCTTCTGAAACCGCCTCTGTCGAATGTTTAACGGCAATCGCCCTACCAATAGGTACGACGGTTGGTGACTCATTATGTTGGGCAATGGTAAGCGCGAGCGCCTTCCCTGTATTCCTTACGGCTGTATCTTATCTTCTTGGTTTGGCTCTTGGCGTTTGGGGAATTTTGAAAATTCGCGATCATGTCATTGATCCGTCACGTGTTGCCGTATCAGAAGGTGTTATGCGCCTGATTGCGGGTGGTTGTTTCTTCGCATTGCCGTTCCTTGTGACAGTATTTAAGTCATCGACGGCAAGTATCGGCTTGTTGACAACAACTACAGCAATCACAAACACAACATTCAGATCAAGTGTAACTGCCGCGTCATGTACGGGTACAAACTCTCTTGATGAAGCGATGGGATGTTTCATGCTTGATATTCTCGGGCCGTCACACGTCGTCTTGAACTTCTTCTGTTTTGTTGCCGGTATGATCTTTATTATGATCGGTGTATCACGCCTGATTAAATCCTCACAAGAGGGTCCGCGTGGTCCCGGCGGATTTGGTACATTTGGTACATTTGTCGTTGGTGGATTATTACTGTCTGCGACAACTATCCTAAGGGCATTCTCATCAAGCTTATTTACAAGCCCCGTTACATTCACTTATGCATCTCTGCAATATACAAGTGGTATGAGTGCGGCAGAAACACAGGCAGCATATAATGTAATCGCGGCTGTTCTTCAGTTCATGATCGTTCTTGGAATGCTTAGTTTTGTACGCGGTATGTTTATCCTTCGCGATGTTGCAGAGGGCAAACAACAAGCATCAACAATGGCCGGAGTCACGCACCTAATCGGTGGCGCACTGGCCGTTAATCTGGGTCCTATGCTTAATGCAATCCAGCAAACACTGGGAATCACTGCATTCGGCGTAAGCTTCAGCTTGCCATAAGACTTTATCGCCGATAGGCGTTAACTATCTGAAAATAAAGATAAAAAAAATGTGGCAATATTGTGGCAACTCTGTTAGAGTGGATATATTAAAGTAAGTTATCAATTGGTAAGAGGAGGAACATAAATGTTCAAAAAAACCAAAACTTCATATTATAAACTAGGTGCAGCAATGACACTAGGTATGCTAGCAACATCAACTGATGCAAATGCTGCTGCTGTTAACAACTTCGGTTCTATTGCTGGTAACATCAACACTTCTATCTCATCACTACCTGGTTTGGTAGCGGCTCTAGCGTACCTATTTGGTGTTCTATTGGCTGTTCTTGGTGTATTGAAGATCAAAGACCATGTTGAAAACCCAACACAAACACCTCTTAAAGATGGTGCAATCCGTCTACTAGCTGGTGGTATGCTATTTGCTGTTCCGATCTTGCTAGAAGCAATGTCAGAAACACTAGATGCTGGTGGTACAGGTTCTGGTGCATCATCTGCACAGCTACAATCTGTATCTTTCGGTACTATCTAATACGTCAGGGTGGACATGGGACAATTACCCATATCACTTGGGCTCTCAAGACAAACTTTGGGGGTCAACAAGACAAAAAGCGGAGCCAGAACTTCTGGCTCCGTTTCCGCTGATCCTGTTATCACGAAAGAGATCAAGCAAAAAATAAATGCCCGCGATGAAGACACCTGCCAGTGTTGCGGCTTTAAATCCAAAAAATATCAAGAAATTCTATTCTTGGACGGAAACAAATCAAATCTGTCCGAAGACAATCTAAAAACGGCATGTATCTTTTGCCATCAATGCTTCAATTTAGATCAAGTCAGCACCATGCGTTCAGGCGTTTTGCTGTGGCTGCCGGAAATCAAGCAGTCAGACCTGCATCATATTGCACGCGCTGTTTACGTTGCACGTATTTCACAAGGCCCTATTGCTGATGCCGCAAGAAAAGCATTAGACAGTTTAATGCAAAGACGCGAAGCCGTGCGTGCCAGGATCGGAACAGACGACCCCTATATCCTTGCGACAGTCCTAAAGGATTATTTGACCGAAGGGCACTATGGCAATAGAGATAAGAAAATAGACGGCGTACGTCTTTTCCCGTTAGATCGACGTATTATCAAAGAAGCTGACTTGGAATTTAACCAATTCCCGCAGATACTTGCATATTGGCGATCAAAAGACGGACCATTTGGCGGAAAAACTCCACAAAAATGGTTTGACATTTATCACCAAATTCAAAATGCCGCTTAATTACCCCTTTGTTGTTTTTCATAACAACAGTGATTGGCGGTCATAACCATTTTCTTTAGTAGATTACAGCAATCTGTTATATAAATTTTTAGAAATTTAAGTTAATATTTGTTGAATTCAACGAGCGGAACATAATAGCCATATGAAACTAGCAGATAAATTACTTGCCCCCTTTCAAAAAGCATTAAGAATTTCTGTATCTTCTTTTATTCGATTAGAAACTGCAGAAAATTCAACAACACTGGTCTCTGCAGACGGGTCATTGGTTTCATATGTTAAAGTTGAAGGCAGTAAGCAAATCATCGGTGATGAAGAATACGAGCAGATTGTCAAAGCCTCGAATATTAAAATCGGTGCACGTTTTGACCGTATCGGTCATGCAATGCAGGTTTATTTTGTGCGTGATCCGGGCCGTATTCGCCAAACGCTTGAGGATCAAGTTGACCCCAGCCGCACCAGTGCCAAAAACATTGGTATGGATCTGGATGACGTATTTGAAGAAAAAATCGGCCACTTAGAAAGATTCCTGACACATGAAGAACAATATTTTGTTCTTTGGACCAGACCATCCGCCTTATCAAAAACAGAATTAAAGCGCGCTGGTGAAAGCGCAAAAGAAGACGGGAAAGACTGGGTCCCGGCTGCGGGGTCGCAATATCCTTTTGGCGTTCTGGAACCATTAAGAACGCGCCATAAAAGTTTTATCAGCGCGATGATGACCGCCTTTGACGAACTCAGCATTGAGTGTCAACTGCTTGAGGTTCATGATGCATTGAACGCCGTACGCTCAAACCTTTTCCCTGACAGAGCAAATGATAAATGGCGCGCATGTTTGCCGGGTGACCCCATTCCACCGCGCGCACCGCAAAGTTCTGTCGATATGTCAGATATTTTATGGCCGAACCTTCCCGCGCAAATAACCGCAGGCGATGCCAAAGTGCTTGGTAAATCTGTCGTCCGCATTGGTAACATGCTTTGGGCGGGTGCCGATATGTCTCTTGGGCCGATGGATTCTACACCTTTCCCTATTTTCCTAAATCGTCTGGTGGAAGCCGACATTCCGTTTAGAATATCATTCCTGATTGAAGGGGGCGGGGCATCTGCTATTGCGTTTAGAACTTTCGCCGCAACAATTATGGGCCCGACGAATGCCGGTAATAAACCCATTAAATATTCTCTTGAAAGTTTAACAGCCCTCGCCAGACAAGAGCCGGTAGTTAAAATCCGAATTTCTTTTGCCACATGGTGTAAAGTTGAAGAAAAAGACCAAATTCTAGATCGCCTGTCTATCTTGCTCCAGTCATTTGAAAGTTGGGGTTATTGTCAGGTAAACGAATATTCTGGTGATCCGCTGGATTGCGTTATGTCTTCGGCTATGGGTATTCATTGTGCAGGTACTGCACCTTCAGGCATTGCGCCCATGATTGAAATCATGAAACTATTGCCGTGGCAACGCCCGTCCAGCCCGTTTGAAAACGGTGCTATGATTTTCAGAACGCCGGATGGGAAAATTTGGCCTTATCAGACAGGAACAAACTTAACAACCACTTGGTTTGACTTGATTTTCGCGCAACCAGGTGGTGGTAAATCCGTTCTGCTGAACACATTAAACTTCGGTACATCTGTGACACCCGGCCTGAGTAACTTGCCGTATATTGCCGTTATCGATATCGGCCCGTCTTCATCCGGTTTGATTTCATTGGTTAAAGAAGCTTTGCCGCTCAGTAAGCAGCACCTAGCCTCTTATTACCGCCTTCAGATGGCACACCAATATGCGGTTAACCCATTTGATACACAGCTGGGCTGTCGTTACCCTCTTCCCGATGAGCGCAGCTTCTTGGTGGAGCTCCTTACACTTCTGACCACACCTCCCGGCTATGACAAGCCTTATGACGGTATGCAACAGCTTTGTGGTCTTGTTGTTGATGAAATGTTCCGCTGGCGTGATGACGGCGCCGCTAATGCAGAGGCACGCCCATACCTTCCGCGCTTGGAAATGGAAGTTGATGCTGCCATTCAAAAACATAATATTCACCTTCCTTCAGAGCCGTTCTGGTGGGATATCGTTGACAAAATGTTCGAAATTGACCAGCCGCACCTTGCTAACGTGGCACAACGTCATGCGGTGCCGACACTAAACGATGCGATTACGGCCTCCCGTAAGCCGCAGATCCGTTCACTGTTAGAAGAGACATCCGTTGGTGTCAGTGCGGAAAGTGTTATTGGTGCGTTTGAACGTATGGTCACATCAGCGATCCGTGAATACCCAATCCTGTCTTCTGTCACACAGTTTGATATAGCGGATACACGCCTTTGCTCGCTTGACCTTATGGATGTTGCCCCACAAGGGGATGAAGCCGCCGACCGACAGACATCAATTATGTATATGCTCGCGCGTCATGCTCTGGTTCGTTCTTGGTGGATGAGTGCGGATACTCTGCAAAATGTACCTGAAAAATTCCGCGAATATCATGCGCTCAGGTTGCAAGATATCGGCGAAACACCAAAACGTCTGAATTTTGACGAATTCCACAGAACAAGTAAATCAAACTCAGTACGTGCACAGATTATTCGTGATGTTCGTGAAGGCCGAAAACGCGGTGTGCAAATTGTTCTGACATCACAGCTAATCGATGACTTTGACAAAGATATGGTCGACTTGGCGACAGGTGTGTGGATTTTGGGAACAGCAATTTCTGATAAAGCGGTTCAAGATGTTGTCGATCGTTTCGGTCTGTCCAACACTGCGCGCCACGTAATGCGATTTAAACTGACTGGTCCGAAATCTATCGGGGCGCCCGCGCTTGTTGTGATTGGCTCTACGTCCGGTCGTTACGAACAGCATATTTACAACACGCTAGGCCCGATTGAATTGTGGGCATTCTCGACATCTGCGGAAGATGTGGCTATCCGTAACCGCCTGTACTCGACACTTGGCGCAGCGCGTGCCCGTCAAATGCTAGCGATGAAATTCCCGGGCGGTAGTGCCAGAAACGAAATCAGACGACGCGTTCTTTCAGACAGTAAAGAAGGAGATTCTCGCCAAGCGATGATCAGTGCTGTTCTTGAAAAGATCGTTGAAGAAATGATTGAGGAAAGCAAAGAATCACAAGAAGCCGAAGATTCAAAACGAATTAAGCTCAAGATGAGTTAAGAATATATGGATCAAAAAGAACTCGATAAACAAAAAGAGCAGCTTGAAATTTCCAAAGAAACCCTCATCCTTGATGAGAAACCAAAGGAAACTCTTGCAGATAAGCTCGCGAAACAAAAGAAAGCAGCGCGTAAAAAAACTATAAAACGCGCCGCTCTTTATGGTTTCCTTGCTCTATTTGCCTATGGCGTATGGTTCTTGTTCAAACCATTTAAAGCATCCGCAGAATACGGTATTTGCCGTACGATGATAGAACTGACCATTCCGTATCCTTATTCAATTTATGTCAGTGAATTAAAAAATAAACGCGATGGTGCGATGGAGCTATGGTATACGCATACCGATGCTTTTGGTGAGTTCCGTATGGAGCCATTTACATGTCGCTTCGGACAAAACCCGCAAACCGGCGCTCTTGAGCTAACTGAAATTAAAATGAATAAAGTCACTATGGACCCGCAGCGCTTAGCATTTTTGAACAACGCGATGCCTTACTTTGCTGAGAATCCCTTAATCATGAACTGGCCGGCTCCTTTGCCGGATGCGATCGGCGATCTACAATTCGAATTTGATATGTACAGACGTGTCACCCTTACAGACATCAAACGTTAATTAGGAATACAATGAAATACAAAAAACTCGGGCGTACGGATATCGACGTCAGTCTCATTTGCCTTGGCACCATGACATGGGGGCGACAAAACAGCGAAGCCGAAGGGCATGAACAAATGGATTACGCCCTTGATCAGGGGGTGAACTTTTTCGACACCGCCGAGATGTATGCGGTACCGCCAACGGCCGAAACCTACGGTAAAACTGAGGAAATCATCGGCACATGGCTCGCTAAAACAGGAAACCGCGATAAAGTCGTTCTCGCGACAAAAATTGTTGGCCCGGGCTTACCTTGGATCAGAGACACCGATCATATTATTGATCGTAAAAACATCACTGAGGCGATTGAGGCCTCCCTCAAACGTCTGCAAACCGATTATATCGACCTGTATCAACTACATTGGCCGAACCGCGGTTCTAACCATTTCGGGCAGCACTGGTCGTTTAACCCGAAATTTCATATGCAAGAGGTCGAAGACAACTTCCTCGACGTGCTCGAAACAATGAATGAACTGATTAAGGCGGGTAAGCTGCGCAATATCGGCCTGTCGAATGAAACTGCATGGGGCACTATGAAATGGCTTCGTATGGCAGAAGAAAAAGGCCTGCCGCGCATGGCCTCAATTCAAAATGAATATAGCCTGCTCTGCCGACTGTTTGATGGGGACTTGCAGGAAGTTGCCTTGGCAGAGCAATGCGGCCTGCTCGCGTGGTCGCCGCTTGCCACAGGTATGATCAGTGGTAAATATTTGAAAGGCAAGCGCCCGAAAGGCTCACGCTGGACGCTGCTGAATAACCCGCCGCGTGATAATAAAATCGCGCAAGAGGCCGTCGCCGCCTATATGAAGGTCGCGAAAAAACACGACCTTGATGTGTGCCAAATGGCGCTGGCTTTTGTGAATTCCCGTCCGTTTGTCACCGCCAATATCATCGGCGCTACCACGATGGACCAACTCAAGAGCAATATCGCTTCGGTTGAAATAGAACTGACACCCGATTGCCTAAACGATATCGAAACCGTGCGCAGGCAATATCCCGTTCCGTATTAAATACAACGTCTAATTGTTCTTAATACCTCACCGTGTTATCAATAATAGATGTAAAAATTACGGAGAATGTCATGCGCCTATTCAGTCTGCTTTTAGTATTTGGCCTTTTAGGAACCAGCATCCAGAATGGGTATGCACGCCAAAATATAACTGAGACAGAACAAAAATCAGCGACCCAAGCCCTTGATACGTTAGACAAAATTCCGGCAATACTTCGGCTTCCACTAATGCGGCAAACAACGCGCGAAAACTACATCAGTCAAACGATGCGTTTTTTAAGGGCGCACGGCACTAATAAATCTGAACTTACCGCCGAAGGCCTAAAGCATAAGCAAGAAAATGCAAAAATTCAGGCTAGAAAAAGACAAATTCAAAACATCCTAAATTACGACACCAATCTGGATGCGCAGGTCTCTATAGAAGAGGCGCGTGCAAGTATTTTGCAGTCCCATCCCCGATATAGCGAGGATCGCTACTCACGCCAACTTGAAACTATGGTGGAGAAAGTCAAAAAGCTTGATACCGATGAGGATGGTATAGTGACATATACTGAAATGGGGATACTAAACGAAAGCGCTGAAAAAAACGCTGTAGACCGCCTTACATCACAATATAAACAATATTTAGAGCTAGACCCGAATAAAGACGGCACCCTTACGGGCAATGAACTGGAAAATCTTGCGCGCCAAGCCTTTGATGTCATTGATACAGATAAAAATGGCCTCATTTCAAATGAGGAACTTGCGCCTTTCACTCAAGCTCAAAAAACATATGGCAGACAAATCAACACTGCCGCCCAATGCAAATTACCAGCCGCGCCCGAAGATCAAAAAATCGTGAGCATAGGTGTTTACGAAGGTAAGGCCCTCTCTAATGTCACGGCTATGGGGCAAGATCGTGAAACAACTGCCATTAAGATACATATAAAAGACGACCAGCCGCCAACATATCTGCTTCTCTCCAGCTATGATCCTATTATGTGGGACTTTACAGGTAATATAGATGCAATTAAGCGCGTTGTTGTTGGGAACAGCATTGTCAACACCAACCAAAAATCAGGCAGCGGCGTAATTGGCATCGCCAAAGACAAGATTACATTCGCCCCCCATAAATGCCTTCCTTATTACAATAACAATAAATCCGCTAAGTTTACGATGGCGAAAGGGGCGATCAGAAAGCTCTTAAAACGTTTTCCTGATGTAATTTCAGGCACCTACAGCACAGGGAAAATCGTTTTAAGCCACAATCAAGTCGCATTCGAATCACCAAAAAACGAAAATGAAAAAACCATCACAATTGTGACAGGTGGTGGAGACGATCTTATCATTGGTGCGAACGGAGAGCGCATCGACTCATTAGAATCATGGCGTAAAAAGCAGATGGGTAAAAATTACAGACCTCCTGTTCCTGCACCAGAAGGTTATGACAAACAACTTTGGTCTCATTTTTTACGTTACAGCCCCGAAGGTATTTATAAGGTAGACGCTGACAAAGTCGTTTCCGACCAAAAGGCAGAACCGTATGAAATCTTACCTCAAATGGCCGGCATAATTCAGCTTATCCATGAAGGAAAAGTAGAGAAAATCGACATGCGCCAATTCCGCATTATCAAAGATATACCACGATTTCCTGCAGGTTTAGCAGGTGGTCACTCCGTCACATTTTTAATTGCCCCAGGCGTTAAAAAACCCGATGGCGGTGCCGGCCATTCCTGCGTAATCATGGAAGAAACGGGTGAAGCTGTCAGTATGCATGCCTTATGCCGCTAATATTATGCTTATCAAAACCGTGCGCAGGCAATACCGCGAACCGTAATTAAATATACGTAAAACCATTAGATACGCATAAAATAGTTGATTACATATTATTTACCAATCCCCGCGCGGGTGTTATACGATATGCGTATAACGCAGTGCGTAAAGATAGGATTGGCAAAATGGCAGAAAAAACAAATTATAATAAGAAAAAAATCGGCGATCATGCGCTTAAGCCTGAGACATTAATGATGTCCTATGGCTATGACCCCAAACTTTCTGAAGGATCAGTAAAACCGCCCGTTTTCTTAACCTCAACATTTGTGTTTTCATCTGCCGAAGAAGGCGAAGAATTCTTTAATGTCATGTCCGGCCGTAAAGAAGCACCGGAAGGCGAAACAGGCGGTTTGATCTATAGCCGCTTTAACCACCCCAACGCCGAAATTATCGAAGACCGCATGGCCATCCTTGAGGGATCAGAAAGCGCGGCCGTGCTCTCCAGTGGGATGGGCGCGATCAGTGCGGTGCTGTTCGGGTTCCTACGCCCGGGTGATGTGATTATCCATAGCTCCCCCCTCTATGGCGGAACAGAAACACTCATTTCCAACACCCTATCGGAATTCGGCATTAAATCCGTCAGCTTCCATGACGGATTGCATAAGGAATCAATGGAGCAGGCTTTTGAAAAAGCAAAATCACTCGGCCGCGTCGGTATGGTATTTTGTGAAACACCTGCCAACCCGACCAATGCGCTGGTTGATTTTAACCTGCTGTCTGACTTAATCGCCAAAACAGAACAAGAAACAGGCCATCGCCCGATCTCTGTATGTGATAACACCATGATGGGCCCCGTGCATCAGCGCGTTGTGCCGCAAGGCATTGATCTGGCTGTCTATTCCCTCACCAAATATATTGGCGGGCACAGCGATTTGGTTGGTGGCGCCGTGTGTGGCAATAAAGCATTGATTAAAAAGGTAAAATCTATGCGCGGTTCTATGGGGCTTAACCTTGATCCGCATACATGCTGGATGATTTCCAGATCATTGGAAACCGTTGCCATCCGTATGGACCGTGCCGCCGACAGCAGCAAAGCCATCGCGCAATGGCTGTCTGATAACCCCTATCACGCGGTGGAGGTGTATCACCCTGACTTTATCAAAGACCCTGATTATCAAGAGGTCTATCAACGCCAATGTACAGGCTCCGGCTCTACGTTTTCATTTGTAGTTGATGTACCCAAGGCGCAGATTTTTAAATTGATTAACGCGCTGTCCTTGTTCAAATCCGCCGTATCACTGGGCGGAACGGAATCCCTTGTTTGTCATCCTGCTTCAACAACGCATTCTGGCGTGGCGAAAGATATTCGTGATTTGGTCGGCGTTAAGGATGGCTTGATCAGACTGTCGATCGGTTTGGAACATCCTGATGATATCATCGCCGATCTGGATCATGCCTTCCGCATCGTTTTCGGCGCGCAGGATACAAAGGATGTCGCCTGATTGGCTTGACTGGCAGGGTTTGAGACTGCAAGGAGTATCATTTTGTTAAAGTCGTACTATCAAAATGCGCAGTCTCAAAAATTGCATCATAAAAGTTTAAAAACACAGCCGCTAGAAAACAGAGCAGCAATAACAGTACCCAAAAAAAGAAGCCCTTTCGTGACAAAGGCTTCTTAACTACTTCCTTAGCTTCCTCTGTCTCATTCATTCAGTCTCATTACCTTTAGGCAATAACACCCAATAATGCCCCTTTGATTTCATCTTGCCGGCCATCTCTTCGGCGAACTCACCATAGCCCCAGAACACATCCCCGCGCACATGCCCGTTTATCGCGCCGCCTGTATCCTGGGCAACCATCAGCCTGCGCAATGGCTCTTGCACCGCCTCAGGATGTTCCGCCTCCAGCCACATCGGCATGCCGTAGGAAAACTTCGTGCGATCCACCGCGAGTGAGCGCGCCGCCGTTAGCGCCACACCCTCCGCACCCAGCGGCCCTGCCCCTTTGACCTGTCTGAAAAACACATAGGATTTATTGGTGTTCATAATCTCATCCGCGCGATCAGGGTTATCATGAAGCCACGCCCTGATGCTCTGCATAGAAACATTTTCCTTGGTCAGCGCACCAATTTTAATCAACTCCCGCCCGATGGCGTAATAGGGATGCCCGTTTTGCCCCGCATAGCCAATACGCATCGTTTCGCCGTTATTCATCTGAACAATACCAGAGCCTTGGATCTGAACGAAAAATGCATCGACAGCATCATCCACCCATAACAAAACCTGATCTTTGTGCTGCCAATCATCCGCTATGATCTGCTCTCTGGTTTCATAGGGTTTCAGGACGCCGCCCTTCACGCGCCCTGCAATGCGCACGCCTTTTAGATCCTCTCGAAATTGCCCCAAATACACCATCACCAAATCATCAGGCCGTGTATGCAGCGGAATATTATAGGTTTCTGTATTTGTAAGAGAGCCTTTTAGCGAGGCCTCATAATACCCCGTAAACAGGCCAACGGCGTTATTATCCGCACTGACCAGATAGGGCGTGAAATGCGCCTGAAAGAATTCACGGTAATCATCCGCCGTCCAATCATCGGCTTCGGTGAATATTTTACAGGCGGGCTGCCAATCACCATAGGTGCCTGCCTGCTCCATTGTGCCCATTTTTGTATCGGCGTAATTATCCAAAATGCGGTGACATGATCGCCCGAACGCCTTTCCGACGCCAAAGAAATCTTCCTCCGCCCAGCCCGGCAAATCGGCGTAGCTCTGCTCTGTTAAAACCAGTTCGGGTTCTTTTTCCTCTGCAGGTGGGGTTTCGGCGGTTTCATCACAGCCAACCAAAAAGAATATAAGAAAGAGAGAAAGAAAAATGCGCATGAATTATATCTATCACGCGCATTCAAATTATAAAACGTAGATTTTATTAATGTGTATTGGGAATGGTTTCGTTATCACCTGCACCGTCTTCGCGGGTTTCAACCACCAACCAACGCGGGTCGCGTGATTTCACATCACGGCAGAACGTCCAGACATCGCGCATCTGTGTCACTTTGTCAGGGTGACCATAAACGATGTTGCCATCCTCATCTTTTGTTACCGTTACTTCATCTGCCCAGAACCGCACAGTTATGAACGCTTTTTTACCTTCCATATGTGCTTCGATGATTTCAGATTTCTGAATGGATTGAATTTCGGTTTGCATGGTCTCGCCCGCTTTTTCGCGCTCAGAGATCGCACCGTCAAACGCGGCAAACACGTCAGGGCTAAGTAAGTCTTCCAGTGTTTCACGATCACCATCCGCAAATGATTCAACGGCAAACACAAATGCGTCTTGCGCGGCATTCAAGAACATATAAACATCAAAATCACGATCTGCATCAACGACAGTGTGCAAACCGGCCTTTGCATCTTCGCCATCAATACCCATATTCGCTTTTTGACTTTCTGCCAGTTCTTCGATCAAGCCGCGCTTATCTTCTCCGCGCTCTGCCTCACCGGCATTCAAGCCTACAATTTTACCATCTTCACTCAGCTCTAACCGAGATGTATGCGCACCGGTATCATCATCAGAGCGCGTCCCCAAAATAGAGCGTAACCAGAAAATCAATCCGGCGGCAATCAAAGCATATATCAATAATTCTGCAGCCACGTGAAAGAACCCCTTGTTTTATCCTGTTTTCTTAACCGCATGACCTTAACGCGTATAAAAACATTTTACCACCGTTTTTAGTATGTTAAAGCTAGAGCTATCATATTGCAGGTCAGGAATAACTATGCCGTTTTTTATTATCTTTATACTCATCCCGATATCAGAGTTATTCGTGTTCATGAGCGTAAGCGAAGAGATAGGTTTGGGCATGGCTCTGCTAATGTGCCTGTTCAGCGCAATTTTGGGTGGGGCGATTGTGAAATATCAGGGATTAATGACAATGAGCTCTGCGCACGAATCCATGCGCCGCGGTGCGCTGCCATCAAAAGAGCTCTTCGACGGCTTATGCATTGTTGCCGCCGGTGCGACGTTAATCACCCCCGGATTTATTACTGATGCCCTAGGCTTTGCTTTGCTGGTTCCGATGTTTCGCGATGCAATCCGCAACAAGCTGGTTCAATCGGGCAAATTCCAAACAACAGGCTTCGGCACGGAATACTCAGAATTCCAAGATCCGCACCGACAGGCCGACCCGACAATTATCGAGGCAGAATACGAAACGATTGATGAGAAGGACGACGCTTGAGCATCCCCTGATTTTCGTGCTAATTAAAGGCACACCAAACAAAAACGCGTAAAGGTATAAACACACAATGAGCGACGATAAAACACCGACACAAGAAAACAAACCATTAGAAGCAAACGGTCTTCCGATCACAGTACATGCACAATATGTCCGTGATATTTCATTTGAAAACCCTAATGCTCCGGACTCTTTACGCAGTGCCGCCAGTTCCCCGGATATGGAAGTGAACGTCAATATGGATGCGCGCGAAATCAAAGATAATGATATCAAAAATATGTATGAAGTCGCCCTGACGATTAATGCGGTCGCAAAACGCGATGGCAAAGCCCTATTCGTCGCCGAAGTCATTTACGGTATGACTGTATCAATCGGTGATGTTGTTCCCGAAAACCAACACCACCCGATTTTGTTCATCGAAATTCCACGTCTGGCATTTCCGTTTGCACGCCAAATTTTGGCAACAATTACGTCACAAGGCGGATATCCCCCGCTATTGCTAAACCCTGTAGATTTTCAGGCGCTTTACATGGATAAATTCAAGAATGAAATCGCCGAAGCAAAACAGGCCACGGCCGAAGGTGCGGTGAATTAATCACCCCGCCTGATAAAACAGAGCCAACGGGAAAGTTAGAACATGGCAAAGCCACGTAAAAAGAAATTCTATCTGCATCTGGTTTCTGATGCGACTGGCACAACTCTTTTGGGGCTTTCCCGCGCGGTTCTCGCGCAATTTGCAGGCATTGATCCAAACCAAAAATTCTGGCCGTTGGTGCGTACAGACCGCCAACTGGAACGCGTTATCCGCAAAATTTCTGAAAACCCCGGCCCTGTAATTTTCACCTTTGTGAATGAAAAAATGCGCGCCCGCCTGACCGAGCATTGCGATGAGCTTGGTGTGCCGTGCGTGGCTGTGCTTGACCCAATCATCCATAGCCTGTCTTCCTATCTGGGGATGCATGCGGTGGGTGTTCCGGGATTGCAACACACAATGGATGACGCCTATTTCAAGCGCGTCTCTGCGGTGGATTTCGCCATGCGTTTTGATGACGGACGTTCCCTGAAAGGCCTGCGTGAGGCCGATGTGATTTTGGTCGGGGTCTCCAGAACATCTAAAACACCAACCAGTATCTTCCTTGCCCGCCGCGGGATCAAGGTTGCGAATATTCCGCTTGTGCCGGGTGTTGATGTCCCTGATGAGCATTTCCAGTTGAAAAAGCCGCTTTATGTCGGCCTGTCAGCATCACCTGTGCGCCTGCAACAGCTGCGTCATTCGCGCCTGAAAACCGGAAAGAATAATGAGGCGGCCTTCAGCACGAATGAATATCTGGACGAAGATAAAATCGATAATGAAGTCCGCAAAGCGCGCCGCCTGTTTACTGATCACGGATGGCCTGTGATTGATGTGACCAAGCGATCGATTGAGGAAACTGCCGCCGAAATTATGGCGTTGCTGCAAAATAAAATCGACAAAGACAAACAGGCCAGAAAAAAGGGCAAAGACCATGAGCAAGCATCCTAAAATTATTCTTGCCTCAGGCAGTCAGGCACGACAGAGCATGCTCTCTGATATCGGGCTGGAATTCACCTCTATGCCTGCGGATATTGATGAGGAAGCGATCATAGATAGGCTGGTGAAAGAGGGACGTGATATTCCCCTGATTACCGAGCAACTGGCACAGGCCAAAGCCAAACATATTTCGGATGCAAACCCGAATGCCTTGGTTATCGGGTCAGATCAAACCATGGAATTTAATGACCAACTGATCACGAAGGCAAAGTCAGTAGACGAAGCACGCGAAAAGCTGAAGGCCATGCGCGGAAAAAGTCACCGCCTTTATTCATCCGTATGTGTCATTGATAACGGCAATACCGTGTTCTTTCATACAGACTCGGCGCGCCTGACCATGCATAATTTTGATGATGATTTCCTTGATGCCTATATCAAAAAAGACCCCGAAGCCCTGACAATTTGCGTCGGAAGTTACCGCATAGAGGGCGCAGGATTGTGGTTATTTGACCGTATCGGCGGGCAACATAATACGATTTTAGGCATGCCGCTTTTGCCGCTTTTATCGTTTTTACGGAAAACATATAAAATTTTACCATGACAGATCCTTTTGAAAAAACTGCTGTAATCGGACACCCGATCAGCCACAGCAAGTCTCCACTCATCCACAACTACTGGCTTGATTCATATGGTCTTTCCGGATTATACGAAGCCATTGATATAGAACCTGAAAATCTAAAACAGGGCGTACAGAAACTAATTGATACGGGCTTTGCGGGCTTTAATGTGACCATCCCGCATAAGGTCGCCATCATGGATTTATGTGATGAAATATCCCCCATCGCGCAGGAAATCGGTGCGGTGAATACCGTGACGATCAAGGGCGGTAAATTACACGGCACCAATACTGACGGGTTCGGCTTTATTCAAAATATTAAAGACCATGTCGCCAAAGAAAAACTCGATTGGCGTTTTGAGGCTGGCAAAGCCGTCGTCATCGGGGCAGGGGGCGCGGCAAACGCGATTGTCCATGCTCTGTTACAAGAAGGCGTGCCTGAAATTGCAATTACCAACCGTACGCGCAATAAGGCCGAAGTGCTGACCGCGATGGATGTTCATAAAATAGATGCCTATGACTGGGATAAGCGTGATGAGTGCTTGCGCGATGCCAACCTCATCATCAACACCACCGCCCTTGGCATGACAGGGAACTTACCGCTGGAGCTTGATTTAAAAGCCGCCCCGCCCAATGCGCTTGTCACTGATGCGGTCTATGCGCCGCTTTATACTGATTTACTCAATCATGCGCGCAATCGCGGCCTTGCGGTGGTTACGGGTATTGGCATGCTCCTCCATCAGGCGCGCCCGGGGTTTGAGCTGTGGAACGGTGTGATGCCTGAGGTCACGAAAGAGCTGGAAGAGCTTGTCCTCAAGTAAACCTAAAAATCACCGACATCACATTGCAAACAGGTAATACCGTTACGGCGCCACATATCAACCACTTGCTGGCGATCATCAACCGTAAAGATAATGTTCTTCCCCTCTGCCTGTAGGGCATGCAGGATTTCCTCCTTAATCATATGATCGGCGCGATTATCTTTATCCGCACGCATGATTAACCGACCAAAGGGAATTTCATTCCACGCCAGCCATTGCTCTGTGATTTTGCGGAAACATTCATTCCGCCCTGTTACCAGAATGATATCATACGTGCCCGCATTCCACAGACTGCGATACAGCGATACCACAGGCGCGTTCGGCGTATCATCGCCCATCGCATCATTAAACGATGCCCAATCAGGGCGCGGTTGATCCAGAAACACGCGGCGATGCGCAATATCGGCAAGTGTACCGTCAATATCGAATAAAACCGTATCCTGTTTTTGTGTCATGTTCTTTTGCGCCTTTTAATCATGATTTGCCTGTTTATATACGCCTGAATTGACGCTATAAACAACAAATGATCGTAATCGGATTAACAGGATCAATCGCAATGGGAAAGTCGACCATCGGGTCGATGATGAAAACCATGCATATCCCCGTTCATGAATCCGACCACGCCGCGCATAAATGTCTGAAACGCGATCACGAAGCCAGACGCGCGATTGGGGCGCTGTTCCCGCATTACGAATATCCCGATATATACGTCAAAGGCACGTATGATTTAAAACGTAAGGAGCTTGGCAAGCTTGTCTTTCATAATGACTATCTGCGCCAAGAGTTAGAGGCAATCATCCACCCGTACGTTCAGGAAGATCAACGCGATTTTATCCGCAAATCAAAGCTGAAGGGGCGTGACATTGTGTGTCTGGATATTCCGCTGCTGTTTGAAACAGGCGCGGAAAGCCGTGTTGATTATACGATTACCGCCAGTGCGCCCTATCTGATTCAAAAGCAACGCGTGATGGAGCGCGCAGGGATGAGTGAGGAAAAATTCGAACAAATCCTAGAGCGCCAGC
>Ga0256829_1001592_pt1 | contig 18285 bp, 11 predicted proteins | sample 131447metaG_FD_185979 | JGI IMG/M metagenome (GOLD analysis project Ga0256829, IMG submission 185979) | Hydrothermal vent microbial communities from Lau Basin, Pacific Ocean - 131-447 | ecosystem: Environmental > Aquatic > Marine > Hydrothermal vents | place: Pacific Ocean: Lau Basin | collected...
ATCAAATTTTTAATAGAAAACAAACTCGTTGCAGTTTTACTACTTGTCCTTTTTATTGGATGGGGAACTGTTAATGCACCTTTTAATTGGGATACAGGATTTTTGCCAAGTAACCCTGTAGCAGTAGATGCTATTCCCGATATAGGTGAAAATCAACAAATCGTATTTACCAAGTGGGATGGTCGTTCCCCACAAGATATAGAAGACCAAATAACCTATCCATTAACCACATCATTATTGGGTATTCCTGGAGTGAAAACCATTCGTAGTTCCTCTATGTTTGGGTTTTCAAGCATCTATATCATTTTTGAAGAGGATATAGAATTTTACTGGAGCAGAAGTCGTATTCTCGAAAAACTTAATTCCTTACCAAGTGGTTTATTACCCGAAGGTGTTAATCCAGCGTTAGGTCCAGATGCCACAGGATTAGGACAAATATTTTGGTACACACTTGAAGGTCGTGATGAGAACGGTAATGTAACAGGTGGTTGGGATTTACACGAATTACGTAGTATTCAAGATTACTATGTTAAATATGCCTTGTCCTCTGCAAGCGGTGTTTCTGAAGTTGCATCAATTGGTGGTTATGTTCAAGAGTACCAAGTGGATGTAAACCCAGAACTAATGCGTCAATATAACATTGGGTTACATCATATTGTTAAAGCTGTAAAAGAAAGTAATAAGGATATTGGCGCACAAACCTTGGAAATTAACCAAGCTGAATATTTAGTTCGTGGTTTGGGGTATGTAAAATCCATTGCAGATATTGAAAATGCTGTAGTTGATTCTGAAAATTTCACTTCAATAAAAATTAAAGACATTGGAAAAGTTTCATTAGGTCCAGCAACAAGACGAGGTTTATTGGATAAAGAAGGTGCTGAAGTTGTTGGTGCTGTTGTGGTGGCTCGTTATGGAGCAAACCCAATGGAAGTCATTAATAACGTAAAGGAAAAAATTAATGAATTAAGTGCAGGATTACCTTCAAAAGTTTTGGCAGATGGAAGAACATCACAAGTTACCATAGTGCCTTTTTATGACAGAACAGAATTGATACAAGAAACTTTAGGTACACTCAATGAAGCCTTAACTCTTGAAATATTGATTACCATTTTGGTTATAATCATTATGGTGTTTAATCTTCGAGCTTCTGTCTTGATTTCAGGATTATTACCAGTTGCAGTCTTAATGGTATTTATTGCGATGAAACTCTTTGGCGTCGATGCTAATATTGTCGCATTATCTGGTATTGCAATTGCTATCGGAACAATGGTCGATGTTGGTGTTATACTATCAGAAAATATCATTCGGCATTTAGATGAAGATGATGGAACACAATCCATTAATACAGTAGTTTACAACGCAACAGCCGAAGTTTCTGGTGCAATCGTAACCGCAGTAATGACTACAATTATAAGTTTCATTCCTGTATTTACAATGATTGGCGCTGAAGGTAAATTGTTCAGACCATTAGCATTCACAAAAACCTTTGCATTAACAGCTTCAATAATTGTAGCATTGTTTTTAATTCCACCTTTTGCAGCGTTTTTATTCAGAAAGAAAAGCATAAAAACGCATTTTAAATATGCTTTAAATGGCGTTTTAATAGTATTAGGGATAATAGCAATAATCTATGGTTATTGGTTAGGATTAATATTGATAGCTTTTGGTATCACAGCATTGTTAAGTACTCAAAATAAAATAACAGAAAAACAATCCAACTTAATTAATATCATAATATGTACAACTGCAATAGTATTTCTGTTAGCGGAATATTGGAGACCTTTAGGAGTTGATAAAAGTATCTTCTGGAACCTCATCTTTGTTGGTGTCATTTGCTTTGGCTTATTGGGTGTTTTCTCATTGTTTATCAGGTATTATACTCGAATTTTAAGATGGTGTTTAGATAATAAATTACTATTTCTTTCAATTCCAACTGCAATTGTCATTGCTGGTTTTTTCATTATGAAAAACACAGGCAAAGAATTTATGCCATCGTTAAATGAAGGTTCTTTTTTATTGATGCCTACTTCTATGCCACATTCTGGTGTAGAAGAAAATAAGCGTGTTTTACAGCAGTTAGATATGGCAGTTGCCAGTATTCCTGAAATCGAAACTGTAGTTGGAAAAGCAGGTCGTACAGAATCTGCATTAGACCCAGCACCTTTGTCGATGTATGAAAATATCATTCAGTATAAACCAGAATATATGCTGAATGAAAACGGAGTACGCCAACGCTATAAAGTGAATAATGATGGCTTGTTTGAATTAAAAGATGGTCGATTTATCGCAAATCCAAATAATACAGAAAATGTCACCTTGAGCACAGTCGAAAGGTCTCAACTCATTCCAGACAATAATGGCGAGTTCTATCGAAATTGGAGACCTGAAATACAATCACCAGATGATATTTGGAACGAAATTGTAAAAGTGACCAAATTACCAGGCGTAACGTCTGCACCAAAGCTACAACCTATTGAAACCCGATTGGTAATGTTGCAAACAGGAATGCGAGCACCAATGGGTATTAAAATAAAAGGGCAAGATTTAAAGCAGATTGAAGCGTTTGGAATGCGATTAGAAGATATTTTAAAACAAGCTGAAGGTGTAAAAGATGAAGCTGTTTTTGCAGACCGTATTGTAGGTAAACCCTATTTGTTAATTGATATTGATAGAGAGAAAATTGCTCGTTATGGCGTAACCATTGAGGAAGTTCAAAATGTTTTGAAAGTGGCTGTTGGTGGTATGGTATTAACACAGACAGTAGAAGGTCGTGAGCGTTATGGTGTTAGAGTTCGTTACCCAAGAGAATTAAGAGCAAATCCAACCGATTTAAAACAAATCTATGTGCCTGTTGAAAAAGGAAGCCCTATTCCTTTAAGTGAATTAGCGACTATAAAATATGAACAAGGTCCACAAGTAATTAAAAGTGAAGACACTTTTTTAGTTGGCTATGTGTTATTTGATAAAATGGATGGTTTTGCAGAAGTCAATGTGGTAGAAAATGCACAAACCTTAATTCAAGAAAAGATAGATAGTGGCGAATTGGTAGTCCCAAAAGGTATCAACTACCAATTTACGGGAACGTATGAAAACCAATTAAGAGCAGAAAAAACCTTGTCGGTTGTTGTGCCTTTAGCGTTGGCAATCATTTTCTTAATTCTGTATTTCCAATTTCGTTCAGTAGGGACATCACTAATGGTATTCACAGGTATTGCAGTTGCTTTTGCTGGTGGTTTTGTAATGATATGGCTCTATGGTCAAGATTGGTTCTTAAACTTCAATGTCTTTGGTGAAAATCTGCGCGATTTATTTCAAATGCACCCCATTAATTTAAGTGTAGCGGTTTGGGTTGGGTTTATTGCACTATTTGGTATCGCAACCGATGATGGAGTTGTAATGGCAACTTATTTAACACAAACATTTGATAGAAATACACCAGAAAATAAAAAAGAAATCAGAGCATCAGTAGTAGAAGCAGGAGAAAAACGTATCAGACCGTGTTTAATGACTACAGCTACAACCATTTTAGCATTATTACCAGTATTAACCTCTACAGGTCGAGGAAGCGATATAATGATACCTATGGCAATACCAAGTTTTGGTGGAATGCTTATAGCCTTAATAACCTTATTTGTAGTTCCAGTATTATATAGCTGGAAAGCCGAATTTCAACTTAAAAGAACTGTAAAATGAAACAGATAAAATCACACATAAAAACAGTCTTTATTCTTTGTTCGTTATTCTTGAGTCTCTTTGCAAATGCACAGCAATTAGAAACGTTAATCAATGAAGCAGTAGCGAACAACCCAGAGATTCAAAAGTTTGAGTTACAATACAAAAGAGCTTCTGAAAAAGTAAATGAGGTTAATACTATTCCTAATACCGAATTTGGAGTTGGTTATTTTGTGAGTGAGCCAGAAACACGAACAGGTGCACAACGCTTTAAAGTATCGGCTAAACAAATGTTACCGTGGTTTGGGACGATTACTTCGAGAGAAAATTACGTGAGTTCATTGGCAGATGCTAAATACGAAGACATTGTCATCGCAAAGCGAAAACTAATGGCTTCGGTATCACAATCCTATTATAATCTATACGCTAACAAAGCAAAGCAAAAGGTTTTAACTGAAAACATCAAACTATTAGAAACTTATGAAACGTTGGCATTAACTTCTGTAGAGGTTGGTAAAGCATCCGCAGTAGATGTGTTGCGATTGCAAATGCGTCAGAACGAAATGCAACAATTAAAAGATGTATTGCAACAACAGTTTTTAGCAGAACAAACTAACTTCAATAATCTATTGAATAGAGATAATGATGTTACCGTGAATGTGGTAGATAGTTTAATGATACCTTCAGAAGACTTTGATATTACTTTTGAAAAATTAGTATTACATCCTGAATTACTAAAATTTGATAAACTCTATCAATCCATAGAGCAATCAGAATTATTGAATCAAAAAGAAAGCAGTCCGATGATTGGTTTTGGATTAGATTATATCAATGTTGCTGAAAGACCAAATATGGATTTCAGCGATAACGGAAAGGATATTGTAATGCCAATGGTTTCGGTATCTATCCCAATTTTCAATAAGAAATATAAATCCCAAACCAAACAAAATGATTTGCAACAGCAGGAAATTACTGCTCAAAAACAGGAACGTTTAAATGCATTGGAAACGCTTTTAGACAAAGCGAATAACGAACGCATTTCTGCAAGAATAAGTTATGCTACCCAAACCAAAAACCTACAGCAAGCCAAAGAAGCAGAAGACATTTTAATCAAAAGCTATGAAACAGGAACGATTGATTTTAATGATGTTTTGGATATTCAAGAGTTGCAGCTAAAGTTTCAAATGAACCAAATAGAATCTGTGAAGACCTACTATGTGCAAAGTACAATCATTAATTATTTAATTCAGTAAACAATGAAAACATTTAACACAATATTTCTCTTGTTTCTAACTTCAATGGCATTTGCCCAAGTTGGTACAAATGGTCAAGATAGAAAAGAAGAAGGCCGAAACATACAAGAGTATAACCTTACTATAGAAGAAAATGAAATAACTCTTTCAGGTGTAACCGCCAAAGGAATGACAATTAATGGTGGAATTCCAGGTCCTACATTAGAATTTAATGAAGGTGACCTCGCTATTATTAATGTAACCAATAAAATGGATGAAGAAACCTCTGTACATTGGCACGGTTTAATACTTCCTAATTTTTATGATGGTGTACCTTATTTAACTACGCCACCTATAAAAGCAAATACTACATTTCAATATAGAATACCTATAAACCAATCTGGCACATATTGGTATCATTCCCACACGATGTTGCAAGAGCAAAAAGGAGTTTATGGCTCAATAGTCATTCATCCTAAAGAAAAGACCTTGGACTATGATAAGGATTTAGTCGTAGTCCTTTCCGATTGGACAAACGAAAAGCCAATGAATGTGTTACGAAACCTTAAACGGGGAAACGAATGGTATCAGGTTAAAAAAGGGACAGCAGTACCATTAAGCAGAGTTATTAAAGAAGGTGCATTAGGCGCACAATTCAAATTTTGGCGCGATAGAATGGAAGGTGCAGACATTGCGGACGTCTATTATCCTGCGTTTTTAGCTAATGGTAAAAAACTTGCAGAATATTCAGAGTTTAAAACAGGTGAAAAAGTACGATTACGTTTTATCAACGCATCTGCTTCATCTTATTATTGGGTGGATTTTGGTGGTGGTAACCCGATGATAGTTGCGAGTGATGGTGTAGATGTAACACCAGAATATAAAAACCGATTTCTTTTTGCAATTGCCGAAACCTATGATGTTATAGTAACTATCCCAGAAGGTACATTAGAAATTACCGCAACAGCCCAAGATGGTTCTGGCAACACCTCAATCCGTTTGGGTAGCGGAAAATTGTATCCAGCTACTGTAATAGACAGACCAGATAAAGTGGCTATGATGAAGCAAATGGCAAAAATGGATATGAAGATGGGTGCACCTGCAATGGTGGGCAATCACAAGAAAAAAACACCAGAGTTTTTGATGCAGACATATGGAATGAAGATGAAGATGGATATGAAAGACGGACAGATGAAGATGGATAATGATATGAATATGGAAATGAAAAAGGATGCGACGCCAATGAATCATATGATGTCTACAATGCAAAAGGACACCACTTCATTTAATTATGACACACGTAAAACCTATTTCAATTATGATTTTTTAAAGGCAAAAGAAAACACGACTTATAAGGCAGACATACCTGTAACCGACCTTTTACTTAATCTAACAGGTAATATGCAACGTTATGTTTGGAGTTTGAATGGCATACCACTTTCGGAAACAGACAAAATTAAAATTAAAGGTGGAGAGGTTACTAGAATTACTTTGAATAACCTAACAATGATGCATCATCCAATGCACTTACACGGACATTACTTTAGGGTCATCAATGAAAATGGCGAACGTTCCCCATTAAAACATACCGTCAATGTACCACCTATGCAAAAAGTGGTCATCGAATTTTATAACGAAGAATATGGTGATTGGTTCTTTCATTGTCACGTGTTATATCATATGATGGGTGGTATGGCAAGAGTATTTAGCTATGATACACCACGAGATGAAAGGATGAAACCTTATCCAGTACAAAACCTAATTGACGAGACAGACCATTACTATTCGTGGGGAATGCTTCGTGGAGGTTCAAACTTTAATGAACTTTTATTGATGTCAAGCAGCATCCGTAACGAATTTGCACTACGTGCCGAGTTTGATTATAACCAAAATGCCGAGATAGAAGTAAATTATAACAGATATCTCAATGATTGGGTACGCGTATATGCAGGCGTAAATACTGAAACTTCAACACCAGATTCTTATGATACATTCAATACTGTGGGATTGGTTGGAGTTAAATATTTCACGCCTTACAGATTTAATGTCGATGTGAGTATGGACCATCAACTGCGCCCAAGAATACGTTTAGACAGAGAACTATTGATTTTTCCTAGAATTTTTCTCGAAGGAGAATACGAATACAGAGCAGATTTTGGATGGGTTAATGAGTTAGAAAACAACAAATCTTATGAAGGTGAAACGCAATGGTTAATTGGAGCATCATACATCTTATCTCGAAATTTTTCAATTCAAGGGAATTATAATAACCGATATGGTTGGGGTGGCGGACTATTAGTTCGATTTTAATAATAAATAACAATTTTATATAAACAAATATTAATCTTAAAAGTAAGTCAAAATGAAAAAAGTAAAATTAGTAACAACAATTATGGTAATGGCTTTTATAAGCCTAACAACAATGTCTTGTAAAGACGCAAAAAAAGAACATAACAACGATGAAGGTCATAATACAGAAATGAATCACGACAATAGCGATGGTCATCACGATGGTAAGAAAAAGAAAATGGCAATGAATGGAGATACAAATTCTCAAACAATATTAAATGACTATTTCAACTTAAAGGATGCCTTAGTGGTAGATGATAATGCCAAAGCTAAAGAATTGGGTGCAACCCTCGCAACGTCATTAGGAAAGCTTGACATTTCAAAATTTACAGATGCCCAGCAATCAGAATTAAAGGACATTATCGAAGATGCTACGGAACACGCAGAACATATTTCAGAAAGTCCAATAGCACATCAACGTGAGCACTTTAAAGTTTTAAGTAAGGATATTACTGATATGGTAGCTATTACAGGAACACAAGTAAAACTATATGAGCAATTTTGTCCAATGTACGATGGTGGTTCAGCTTGGTTAAGTATGAGCAAGGATATTAAGAATCCCTATTATGGAAGCAAGATGTTGAACTGTGGAAAAGTCCAAAAGGAAATTAACTAAATGAAGATTTTAAAAATCATAGCAATAGTGTTGTTGGTGGCGTTTGTGGGGATTCAATTTATCCCCACAACGCGCAACCAAAGTGAAGTTGTTCCAAAAACCGACTTTATGTCGGTAAATGATGTCCCAAATGATATCAAGAACAAATTACAAGTCTCTTGCTATGATTGCCACAGTAACAATACAATATATCCTTGGTACAATAAGGTGCAACCGGTAGCCTGGTTTCTTGAAGACCATATCAAAGAAGGCAAGGCAGAATTAAATTTTAATGAATGGGATGATTATTCAAATAGAAGAAAAAACAGTAAACTAAAATCCATCATCAATCAAATTGAAAATGGCGAAATGCCCCTTTGGTCTTATACGCTAATTCACAAAAATGCCCTTTTATCGACAGGTGAAAAAGAACTTATAATTGGTTATATGAAACAAATTAAAGATAGTTTAAATTAAAATTCTGATATAAGTAGAATGGATTAGTTCATTTTTCTTTAAAGAAGAGAAAAAATAAATTCAATGAAACACACATATCACATACACGGAATGACCTGCAACGGTTGTCGCAGTCACGTTGAGGAAACACTTTCTAAAGTAGAAGGCGTTTCAAAAGCAACCGTCGATTTAGAAAAGGCAGAAGCTACCATAGAAATGGAATCACATATTCCCATAGAAACATTTCAAGAAGCCTTAAAAAAGGATGGTGGTAAATATAGCATTCATAAACAAGGTGAACACCATCAGCATTCAGAAGCTAAAAAGGAAAAGCAACCTAAAGGTACAGGCACATTTTATTGTCCTATGCATTGCGAAGGCGATAAAATCTATAACAAACCAGGTGATTGTCCTGTTTGCGGAATGGATTTGGTGGAAGAACAAAATCTATCCACAACTTCAGCAGAACAATGGACGTGTCCTATGCATCCAGAAATCATTAAAGACGAAGCAGGTTCGTGTCCTATTTGTGGGATGGATTTAGTACCAATGGAAGCAGATAGTTCAGCAGAGGAAAAAACGTATAAAAAACTTTTAAAGAAGTTTTGGATTGCAACCGCATTCACCTTACCAATTTTTTTAATGGCTATGAGCGAAATGCTCAATAACAATCCGTTGTACGATATAATGGAACAAAAAAATTGGAATTGGATTCAGTTTGTTTTATCCATTCCAGTTGTCTTTTACGCTACGTGGATGTTCTTTGAGCGTGCTTATAGAAGCATAAAAACGTGGAATCTCAATATGTTTACACTTATTGGAATCGGTGCAGGTGTGGCTTGGTTATTTAGTGTATTTGGGATGTTGTTTCCAGATGTATTTCCTGAACAATTTAAAACTGAATCAGGCGCAGTTCACGTCTATTTTGAAGCAGCAACAGTTATTCTAACGTTAGTGCTTTTAGGTCAGTTGTTAGAAGCTCGTGCCCATAGTAAAACCAATTCGGCAGTAAAAGAACTGTTGAAATTAGCACCTAATAAGGCCATAAAAATAGTAGATGGTGAAGAAGTTGAAGTCAGTATTGACGAGATAGAACTTAATGATATTTTAAAAGTAAAACCAGGTGACAAAATTCCTGTAGATGGAATGATAACTGAAGGTGAAACAACCATTGACGAATCTATGATTACGGGAGAACCTATTCCTGTAAACAAATCTCAAGATGATAAAGTAAGTAGCGGAACAATTAATGGGAATCAATCTTTCTTGATGAAAGCGGAAAAAGTAGGAAGTGATACGTTACTCTCACAAATCATTCATATGGTTAATGATGCCAGTAGAAGTCGCGCACCTATTCAAAATTTAGCAGATAAAGTATCAGGTTATTTTGTGCCAGTTGTAGTTCTTATTTCTATTATCACATTTATTGTATGGTCTATTTGGGGACCAGAACCAGTTTATGTGTATGCGTTTGTCAATGCAATAGCAGTACTAATTATTGCGTGTCCTTGTGCTTTAGGTTTAGCAACACCAATGTCTGTAATGGTTGGTGTGGGCAAAGGTGCTCAAAATGGTGTATTGATTAAAAATGCAGAAGCTCTTGAAAAAATGGATAAGGTAAATACACTTATAGTTGATAAAACTGGAACTATTACAGAAGGAAAACCAACAGTTGAAACCGTTGGAGCTTTTAATGATGCTTTAAGCGAAAAAGAAGTGTTACAATACATCGTGTCATTAAATACAAATAGCGAACATCCTTTGGCAGAAGCGACAGTTAAATATGGCAAAGAACACAACGCAGAAATTTTAAAGTCCGAAGATTTTAGTGCAGTCACAGGAAAAGGTGTTGAAGCGACCATAAAAGATAAAAAAGTAGCATTAGGTAATCCTAAAATGATGGAATATGTGAAAGCAGAAATTGCTTCTAAAATGAAAGACGAAGCGAAATCTTACCAAAAACAAGGCAAAACAGTTTCTTATTTGTCAATAGATGAAACCGTCGTTGGATATGTAGTTATAGGCGATAAGATAAAAGAAACAAGTGCTAAAGCCATTAAAGCACTTCAAGATAAAGGGATTGATGTAATAATGCTTACAGGCGATAATCACGATACCGCACAAGCAGTAGCATCAGAACTAAATCTTGCAGATTTTAAAGCCAGTATGTTACCAGAAGACAAACTCAAAGAAGTAGAGAAATTACAAGAAAACGGAAAAGTAGTTGCTATGGCAGGTGATGGTATTAACGATGCACCAGCATTGGCTAAAAGCGATGTTGGTATTGCTATGGGAACAGGAACAGACGTAGCAATTGAAAGCGCAATGATAACACTCGTAAAAGGCGATTTAAACGGAATTGTAAAAGCAAGAAATTTAAGCGATTCTGTAATGAGAAACATTAAGCAAAACCTATTTTTCGCGCTTATCTATAACACATTAGGTGTGCCTATTGCAGCAGGTGTGTTGTTCCCATTCTTCGGAATATTACTCTCGCCAATGATAGCGGCTTTAGCAATGAGTTTTAGCTCTGTTTCAGTTATTGGAAATGCACTACGATTAAGAACAATTAAAGTTTAACTATAAAATCAAATAATTATGGAAAATTCAAAAGAAAACTCAAACAAAGGAAATTACAAAACCTTCTTTATAATGTTGGCTTGCTCATTTGTAGCAATGTACATCACAATGTATCTAAACACCTATGCAATAGACCACGTGTGGTTTAGCTTAACCCGATTTTATATGACCTGTTTAGGTATTTCAGCAATGGCAGTAATAATGTGGTTTTTTATGCGAAAAATGTATAATGATAGAAAGAAAAACATAGCCATACTTGCAGGTAGTTTTATCCTGTTTGTAGGTGCATTAGGATTAGTAAGAACACAAGCACCAATCATTGGTGACGTACTATGGATGAAAGCAATGATACCACATCATTCTATCGCTATTTTAACAAGTGAAAGAGCAGATATTCAAGACCCAGAAGTTAAAAAATTAGCAGAAGACATTATAAAAGCACAACGTAAAGAAATAGAAGAAATGAAAGCAATGATAAAACGATTAGAGAATGAAAAATAATAAAATAGTCATATATATTGGCATACTCGTAGTAGGTGTGTTATTGGGTTGGTTGCTTTTTGGTGGCTCATCAAATGAAGAAATAGACCATAATCACGATGCGGTTGCAGCAACCAATCAAATGTGGACGTGTTCTATGCATCCACAGATTATGCAACCAGAGCCAGGCGACTGCCCCATTTGTGGTATGGATTTAATTCCTGCGGAAAGCGGAAGTGATGGCTTAATGGCAGACCAATTTAAACTAACAGAAAATGCGATGGCATTAGCCAATATTCAAACAACTGTTGTAGGCAAGGGAAATGTTGAAGGCAACACCATAAAGTTATCTGGTAAAATTGCTGAAAACGAAGAAGCCAATGCAGTACAGGTAAGTTATTTCGCTGGAAGAATTGAACGTTTGAATGTGAGTTTTACAGGCGAAGAAGTTCGTAAAGGTCAATTATTGGCAACCATTTATTCGCCAGAACTCTATGCTGCACAACAAGAATTAATCACAGCAGCTTCTTTAAAAGAATCTCAACCTGCTTTATACAAAGCAGTCCGTAATAAATTGAAATTATGGAAACTCTCTGAAAATCAAATCAACCAGATTGAAGAAACAGGAAAAGTAAAAGAAAACTTTCCTGTTTATGCAACCGTTTCGGGTACTGTTACAGAAAAATTGGTAGAGCAAGGCGATTACATCAAACAAGGACAACCCTTATTAAAAATTGCCAATCTCAACACAGTTTGGGGAAACTTTGATGTGTATGAAAATCAGATTGACCGCTTTAAAAAAGGACAGGAAGTGATGATAACAACCAATGCTTATCCTAATAAAGAGTTTAAAGGTAAAGTTGATTTCATTGACCCAGTTTTAAACACGAAAACAAGAACTGTAACCTTACGTGTTGTTTTAAGCAATAAGGACGATGTATTTAAACCAGGAATGTTTGTAACCGCAAATATTGAAGGCAGTACAGCTAAAAATGATGAAGTAATATCAATTCCTGCATCTTCTGTATTATGGACAGGTGAACGTTCTGTGGTGTACCTTAAAACAAATCCAGACCAACCTATTTTTGAAATGCGTGAAATTAAATTAGGCAATCAAATTGGTAATGAATATGAAGTTGTAGAAGGTTTATTTGTTGGAAATGAAATAGTGACTAACGGAACATTTACGGTTGATGCAGCAGCACAATTACAAGGCAAAAAGTCTATGATGAATAAAGATGGTGGTAAAGTAATGACTGGACACGAAGGTCATTTAGGTATGGATAACAATGCATCTAACAAAGAAAGTGACCACACTAATATGAATGAGCGTTTGGAAGTATCAGAGAAATTTCAACAACAGTTAAATAGTGTTTACAATGCGTATATCAATTTAAAAGATGCTTTAGTAAAAGAAGATTCAATAAGTACTTCAGCAAACGCAACAACTTTATTAAATAAATTGAACAAAGTAGATATGAAATTGTTGTCAGATAATAAGGCGCATAACCATTGGATGTCATTAGAAGGCGAAATAAAATCTTCTGCAACTTCAATTTCTGAAACGTCCGATATAAAATCACAAAGAGACCATTTTAAACATTTATCATCACATCTAATCAATGCTGTACAACTATTTGGTATCAATGAAAAGGTCTATGTAGAATTTTGTCCAATGGCAGATAACAATAATGGTGCTTATTGGTTAAGCAAAGAAGAAAAAGTAATCAATCCATACTTTGGCGAAGCAATGCTAACCTGTGGTGAAGTAAAACAAGTAATAGAATAATAAATCAAGTAATAACAATTAAATTTTAAACAATGAATTTTTCAAAGAAAAATCACGAACACAAAAACAAAAATGTAATCGACGTGAGTAAAAAAGTAATTTTAAGTGTAGCTGTAATAGCAGCATTAGGTTTAACAAGTTGTAAAAACGAAACCAAAAAAGAAACAGAAACCACAACTACTGAAATGTCTAAAGATATGGCAATGACAGAGCTGTCTTTTGGTGTGAGAGGAAATTGTGGAATGTGTAAAAACACCATCGAAAAAGCAGCTAACGGTGTTGAAGGTGTTGCAAGTGCTAATTGGGATGTCGATAAAAAGAAGATTGATGTATCTTTTGATGATACAAAAACCGATGCAATGGCAATCCATAAAGCAATCGCAGCTTCAGGATATGATACCGAAAAAGTAGCTGGTGATGAAGAAGCATACAAAAACCTACCAGGATGTTGCCAATACGACCACGACATGGCAATGAATCAATCAGGAGATGGTGAAAGTGAAGATCATTCAAATCACAATCATTAAAATAATCAACTGTATTATCGACTAAAAAATAAAACCCTGTAAAATCAGTGCTTTACAGGGTTTTTTGTGGAGTCGGAGAGAATCGAACTCTCGTCCAAACAAGTAACCAAATAGCTTTCTACACGTTTAGTCTTTTCTTGTGTTTTCATCAGCAACCTGGTTAAAGACAACCTAGTTACTGCCTATCTTCTTAAAGTTTCGATTTAGCATCAAAGCGCTACCAAATCTATATTGACATTTACGATGCCTCAAAAAGGAACGCCGCCAATCAAGGCTTTCCAGAGACATTTAGCTTGCTTACCTTGTAAGCCTAGGCGTAATCTTACTATAATTCAGATTAGGCAGCTAAAGCGTAGTTATTCTCGCCGTTTAAAAAGTTGACCTAGCGTTTTACGTGTTTCATAGTCGTTACACGACGTGCTTACCATTTAATTAATCTCGCTGTCAAAACCAGTCGACCCCAAAATTGTTATGGCGTTACCCACTTTTGCTTTTAATGGCAAAAGTGCGTCAGGCTTTCGGTAGTCGCAATCATAGATGTGCTCCAACAATACCTCAATCCTTAACGCGGTCCTAAACCAAAAGTTAGTTTTAAAAACCTTTTAAAGTAAAGGACTGCGAATTTACTAAAAATAATGTATCAAAAAATATACCAACACACATTTATAAAAAACTTAAGAAAAAATGACATAAAAATAATTACATTAAAATAAAAAAATGATACGACAAGGAAGCAAAGTAAAATGGAAATGGGGAAGCGGGACAGCAAAAGGAAAAGTGAAAGAAACTTACACAAAACAAATAACAAAAACCATTAAGGGGACAGATGTAACAAGAGATGGAACTACAAATAATAAAGCGTTATACATTAAACAAGATGAAGGAGATTACGTCTTAAAACTAGAAAATGAAGTTGAAAAAGTAGAATAAAATTTCATTTGCTAAAGCTTAATAATAAAGGTATTTTAGCAGGATTAAAATGTAATACATGAAATTCGCAATAATAAAAGAACGTAAAAATCCACCAGATAGACGCGTTGTATTTTCACCAAAAGATTTAAAAACACTAAAAGATAATTTTCCAGAAGCAAACGTAGTAGTAGAAGCTTCAGATATTAGGGTTTTTCCAGATAAAGACTATTCAGATTTAGGATTTACAGTAACGCAAGATGTCTCAGAAGCAGACGTGATGTTAGGAGTAAAAGAAGTGCCTTTAGAGGCATTAATTCCTAATAAAAAATATTTTTTCTTCAGTCATACTATAAAAAAGCAACCTTATAACCGTAAGTTACTAAAAGCCATTTTAGAAAAAAATATCGAGCTATACGATCACGAAACCATCGTTAAAGAAAGCGGAGCACGATTAATAGGTTTTGGTCGCTACGCAGGATTAGTTGGTGCTTACAATGGGTTTAGGGCTTTAGGATTACGTGACGGTTTGTTTGAACTACCAAAGGTAGAACACTTAAAAGATTTAGACGAGGTAAAAGCAGAGCTTGATAAAATAAAATTACCAAACATAAAGATTGTGCTTTCTGGAACAGGTAAAGTAGCAAAAGGCGCTAAAGAAATTTTAGACCATTTAAAAATCAAAGAAGTAAGTGATGCATTATACTTAACGTCAAATTTTACAGAGCCTGTTTATTGTATGATAGACGTTATGGAATATAATAAACGTAAAGATGGTAAAGTAGGAAGTAGAACAGAATTTTATAAAGATCCGAGCGGTTACATAAGTAACTTTATGCCTTACGCTAAGGTAACTGATTTTTTTATAGCAGGTCATTTTTATGGTGATGGCGCACCTTATTTATTTACAAGAGAAGATGCAAAACATCCAGATTTTAAAATCAATTTGGTAGCAGATGTGTCTTGTGATATTGATGGACCAGTTGCAAGTACTATAAGACCATCTACTATAGCAGATCCATTTTATGGTTATGATCCTAAAACAGAAAATGAAGTACCATACAATGCAGAAGGAGCAATTACCGTTATGGCTGTAGATAATTTACCATGCGAATTACCAAAAGACGCAAGTGAAGGTTTTGGAGAGATGTTTTTAAAATCGGTTATACCAGCATTTTTTAATGGTGATAAAAACGGTGTTTTAAAACGTGCAAAAATGACAGAAAACGGTAAGTTAACCAAACGTTATGCGTATCTACAAGATTATGTAGATGGAAAAGAATAAGGTTAATTCTTTTTTATAATTATTTTAATTTACCTTTAGTTTGGTATTCAATGTTTTAAGTATGAAATTTTCAAAACTAATTTACACCTTAGTATTCCTTTTTTTAGTAGTTTCTTGTGAAAAGGATAATAATATACCTATCAACCAACAACAAGAAGATGGGTTATCTGATAATCCATTCTTTTCTAATTTTGGATCACAAATTTCAGCAGACTTTATAGGTCGTGTTGTTGATGAAAATAATGAGCCAATAATAGGAGCAAACATTACTTTAGGTAGCGGATTTGCAATAACAGACGTTAATGGTGTTTTTGCAGTTAACGATGTTTCTGTTTACGAAAGCTTTGCGTACATAAGAGCATCAAAACAAGGGTATATTTCTGGATCTAGAGCATTAGTGCCAACAGATGGTGTTAATCAAGTTAAAATAATGTTGTTAGACGCTACACCAAATGCAACAATAGTTTCTGGTCAAGCTATAACAATTGATTTGCCAAACGGAACCAAAGTTGATTTTGATGGTAATTTTGAAACTTCAACAGGATTTGCATATCAAGGTAATGTAGATGTCGTGTTAAGACATTTAAATCCAGATGAAGACGATATGAATCTACAAATGCCAGGTATGTTAATAGCTCAAGATACAGCAGGCAATTTAAGATCTTTAGAAACTTACGGAATGATTGCTGTAGAACTAATTGGAGAAAATGGTGAAGATTTAAATATTTCATCTGGCAGTACAGCAACTATAACTGTTCCCGTGCCAACTAATGCTACAAATCCACCAGTAACAATACCATTATGGTATTTTGATGAGCAAAACGGGTATTGGGTAGAAGAAGGTGAAGCTACTTTAGTTGGTAGTGAATATGTAGGTGAAGTATCACATTTTAGTTTCTGGAATTGTGATGCGCCTTTTGATGTTGTTCAAACTTGTATAATATTACAAGATATAAATGGTAATCCACTACCAAGTCTAAATGCGCAATTAACGTTGCAAACAACTACATGGAATTCAACTTCAGGAGGATATACAAACAGTAACGGAGAGGTTTGTGGTTTAGTAGCAGCAAACGAAGCGTTAACTTTAACCGTTCCTAATTATGGTTGTGATGTGTTTACAACAACAGTAGGACCATTTTCTGCAGATGATACCGTTACGGTTACAGTAACAAATTCAACAGAACAATTAACTACACTTACCGGAATGTTTAATGATTGCGATGGTAACCCAATTACTAACGGTTACATGCAGTTAGTAAATGGTAACAATGCGCAGATTATACCAATTACAGACGGGACAGTAAACGAAAGTATTAGTTATTGTGCTTCAGATAGCTCATATATAATAAATGTAGTAGATGTGGCTGGAGGACAAGAAACTGATGTTTTAACTGGAAATTTCACAGCAAATACAGATTTAGGAACAGCATCAACTTGTATCACTTTAGGAGATTTTGATAATGATGGTGTTTATGACATAGATGAAGATATTAATGGAAACGGAAACTTACTAGATGATGATACTGACCAAGATGGTATACCAGATTATCAAGATCAAGATGATGATGGTGATGGAATAAACACTGCAGATGAAGTTTATGGAAGTAATACAAATCCAATGGAACAAGATAGCGACGGAGACAATGTTCCTGATTATTTAGATCCTCAAGATGTAGCTGTTTATAGCGCAGAATGGTTCTCAGAAGATTGCGATGGATTGACTTATGATTTAGAACAGTTTAATGATAATTACATAAACTCAAACATAACTTTTCATGAAACTCAAGCAGATGCAGATGCTAACGTTAATCCTATTGCAACTCCATTTTCAAATTCTAGCGGATTAACAGTTTTATATGTAAGAGTTGAAAATACAGTATCAAATCAAGTATCAACAAACGGAATGTTTTACTTATTAGGTCCGCCAACATTTATAGATTCTGATAATGATGGATTATTTGATTGTGAAGAACTAACCGGTATCGATAACGGTCAATCTACAGCTAATCCAAACGGAAACATTACAGATCCAGATAATCCAGATACCGATGGAGATGGTGTTAATGATGGCGATGAAGCTATAAATGGAACTGATCCAAACGATGCTACAGATTTTTAAATTTGAAAATAAAAATTAGTGTCTAATTCACTTTTTTATTAAATTTAAATCTAACTAAAAAAACAAAGATATGAGTGAATTATTGGGTTTACTATTAATAATAGCAAACATTACTGGAGGAATTTTGCTTGGTCTGTCAACATTAGATAAATGGGATGGAGAAAGTAACTTTTTTAACAAAATCGCAGGTGTTTTAGCGCCTTTTCAAACTATAATTGGTGGCGCATTAGTTGTAATACCATTGTTAAGACTATTTGGAGGTCATTTTAGTTTGTATGGTATTGTAAGT
>Ga0256829_1001593_pt1 | contig 18246 bp, 20 predicted proteins | sample 131447metaG_FD_185979 | JGI IMG/M metagenome (GOLD analysis project Ga0256829, IMG submission 185979) | Hydrothermal vent microbial communities from Lau Basin, Pacific Ocean - 131-447 | ecosystem: Environmental > Aquatic > Marine > Hydrothermal vents | place: Pacific Ocean: Lau Basin | collected...
TTGTTGTCATAATTATCGTTCCAAAGCATTTTTATCTGCCCTTCACTTATTTCTTGTTTGCTCGAAAGAAGCCTCATTACGTACCCTTCCTGGACAAAAGATGATGGATCAATTTCATCTATAGCCTTGCCGCCCTTAAGCATATGGGCTGGTGCATCTATGTGAGTTCCTGTATGTGTAGTTGAGCTATAGAGCTCAACCTTGTATCCTTCTCTCTCATAGGTAGCTATGTCTTTTATTAAAACCGTTGGGTCGCCCGGCCACACAAACATTCCTGGACTTATTGTCATTGAAAGGTCGTGAACCTTCGCCAATGAACTCAACCCCCTATGCAACATATTTTCTAAGATTATAGCTAACAGCACTACTTATATTTTCCTCTATCCATTAATAATTTAGGTGAAAGAATGGGTTTTGAAGCCGAGCTTTTATGGGCAGAAAAGTACAGGCCTAGGTCACTAAAAGAGATGATAGACCAACAGGATATAATAAATAGGTTAACTAGGTTTGCTGAAGAAAAGAACATGCCACACCTACTTTTTGCCGGGCCACCAGGAACTGGGAAAACAACAGCTGCGCACGCCCTTGCGCATGATCTGTATGGAGATGCTTACATGCAATTTATGCTCGAGCTTAATGCTAGTGATGAGAGGGGGATAGACACAATAAGGGAGAAGGTCAAGGAGTTTGCAAGGAGCAAAACACCACCAGAAATACAGTTCAAAATAGTATTGCTAGATGAAGCCGACAACATGACCAGTGATGCTCAGCAAGCTTTGAGGAGGCTCATGGAACTGTATAGCGGATCTACAAGGTTTATACTTGCGGCCAACTATCCATCGAAAATCATTGACCCAATACAGAGCAGGTGTGCATTCTTCAGGTTCACAACAATAAGGAGGGAAGATATAATAAATAGGTTAAAATTCATTGCAGAGAACGAAAATGTAGAATACGACGAGGAAGCCCTCGATATAATATATGAGGTTTCTGAAGGTGACATGAGAAAGGCAATAAATATTCTACAAGCGTCGGCATATCTAGGAAAGGTAAGTGCAGAAGTAGTTTTTAGGGTAGTTGGAATGGCTAGGCCGAAGGACGTTAAAGATATGATAGAGGCCTCGCTGAAAGGGAACTTTATCGAGGCAAGAGAAATTTTAAGGAAGGTTATGATAGAGTATGGCTTAAGCGGGGAAGATGTAGTAAAGCAAATACACAGGGAACTCATGGGATCTAACATAAAGATCAGCGACGAGATAAGGGTTTTGATAGCTGACTATCTAGGAGAAATTCACTACAGAATATCGCAGGGTAGTGATGAAGACATACAGCTTAGCGCCTTCCTTGCCTGGCTTTCAATGATTGGCAGGAAGGTTGGTGTGTAATTTGGCAGGCAGCAAGATGCCGTGGGTAATAAAATATAGACCCAAGAAGGTTGATGATGTCGTAAATCAAGAAGAGGCAAAGAGTACTGTATTAACATGGATACACTCATGGCTTGAAGGTAAGAGACCTACAAAAAAAGCATTGCTTCTCTACGGCCCCCCTGGCGTTGGGAAGACAAGCTTAGTTGAATCCATCGCAGCCGAATATGGCCTAGAACTATTAGAGCTTAATGCAAGCGATTATAGAAGGACTCAAGACATCAGGAAAACGGTTGCTGTAGCTTCTCAGAAGAAACCCCTCTTTAAGAAAATGATGATAATACTAATGGATGAAGTGGATGGGTTGAGCCCTAGGAGTGATGCTGGCGGGATTGAAGAGCTAATGAAGATCATACCAAATTCCATAAATCCTATAATATTAACAGCAAACGATCCTTGGAAAGATTCTCTAAGACCGTTAAGGGAGTACGTAACAATGGTTCAGTTCAAACAGCTCACGACCAATCAAATAATTGCTGTGCTACAAAATATATGCAACAAAGAAAAGATACAGTGTGATAGAGAAGCACTAAAGTTCATAGCCGAAAAAAGCTTGGGAGATGTAAGGGGTGCGATAAACGACCTAGAAGCAGTAGCTGAAGGATATGGAAGGGTAACCTTTAACATAGTTTCCCTTGTTGTTAAGCCACGGGAAAAAAATATAGACCTCTGGAGAACGCTCAACAGTGTGTTCTATGCAAGAGAATTCTGGCAGGCAAGGAAGGCTGTAAACACATCGGAGGAAGATTATGAAACACTTATGGCATGGATTAACGATAACATACCTGCAAAATATGAGGATCCGGAAGATGTTTTTAGGGCCTGGGATTCTTTGGCAAGGGCTTCGATTTTTTTGAAAAGGGCAAAGTCTGGCAACTGGTTCCTGCTCCCCTACGTATTTGACCTCATAGGCCCAGGGGTTTCATTTGCAAGAAAGAATGGTCAAGTATTAAGGAATAGGTTTTCATATCCAGCTAAAATAAAAGAAATGGCCCAGCTTAAGTCTGTAAGAGAAAATAGAGAAGGTGTAGCTAGAACCATAGCAAAAAGGATACATGCATCGAAAAGGATTGTGAAGTCTGAGGTACTGCCTTATCTCTTTCTAATGATGAAATATGGTGATATAAATAGAGTATCTAAGTTGTCAAGCTATTACTCTTTTACAGAAGACCAGCTAAGATACCTAGCAGGAAGCAGGGTTAAGGAGATAATCTCTTCAATGAATAGAGAAGTAAGTAGCGTTAAGGAGACAAAAAGTGCAGAATCGAGTAAGTATGCAGCAAAGAAAAAAAGGCGCTCTAGGTCTAAGTAAGCTATTAGCGAAATATCAGGCCTATTACCGGAATTAGAAAGACGGCAACAAGAACTACTGCAAACACTATTAGTGAAATCCTCTTCTTTCTATTCCTTGGCACAACAGTTACCCTATTAGGTTGTGGGAGTTTCTCTATTTTAAGTTATCCTCCCGGCGTTCCGTGAAAGGGTGTATCCTTCCACACCATATTCCACTCATCTTCATCTTCTAATAATGCTTTCCTCTCCTTACCCTTTTCTCTCTCCATCTCCCCTATTCACCCACTGTTTTATTAGCAACAGAGCTTATATGTGTTTGCTAATGTAAAATATGCGTTAAGCATATTATACGCCACCTTTTAATAAAATCCCCTGGAACGCGGCGGTGGTCTAGCCTGGATTAGGACGCTGGCCCCCCAAGCCAGAGGTCCCGGGTTCAAATCCCGGCCGCCGCATATAAAGCTAAAAAAACCTTTGAAAGACAAAAAGCCGAAGGCACATTATGGCTTTTATCTCAGGTCACACGACTATAGGCTGTTTGTGGTTGCCCCTATATGATATTTTCATTATTTTTATAACTTTGGTAACCATGCAAAGGTTTTTCCATAAACCTCATCTTTGTTAGCGGTTCATTAAGGGCTGCGCTAATGGATATTGCTTGACCTGCTTTACTGAAAATTAAGCTTGGCCTTAAGCCCCTAATGGTAACCTTACTCTCATTAGCACAAGAAAAGGGAGGTGTTACCATTCCCATTTTTCTTCTTATTGGCTTTTCCCAAGCGTTTAGACGCTTCCCAGCCGTCAAATTAAATACCAAAATAAGCAGAGGATCCTACAATCATGCATTAACAACTTCTATGTTAAAAACGCGATCAGTTAATAGCCACTATTCTGCAATTATTAATGTCAAAAATTCTTAGGGTCTAACTGTTAAATTAAGAACGCGCAGAACAAGAATTCTCCTATAATATACCCTTATTTCTATTGACTTCATTACAACAAACCTAATTGTCCATTAAGAAAAGATTTAAAGATACGTGGCTTTTAGCGACATTACTCACAAAAGTCAATTGGCAAAGAATGCTTTGTTTTTAAAAGTCACGCTTAACATTTTTTATTAGCATCCTATATATGATATACCAAGGCGAATTGAATATTGCTAGGATAACCTTCATTAATGCCCCCATCCATACCATGTTTAACACAACACCATATGGTAAGACCCCTATGAATGCTATCGGATAGAAAATCGTGCTATCGATGAACATTGTTGAAGTATCAGCGGTAGCCACCCTAGTTAATACAAGCGCTATTATCTTTTTGTTTGACTTCCAATCTTCCTCCGTTCTATAAGACATCTTCTTAAGCTTCGCAAAAATTGTCGCATTCCAAAGTTCATCAACAACAAACGCAACATAAGACGCAAACATTATCCTTGGTGCAGCAACCATAAAGTGGATCCAATATGCATTTGCCTTTTCCTCCCATGAAGGCACTGGAAGTACGGCATCGGCCAATATAAAAGTTGCCATTAAAATGTTTGCTACCAAAGCCACGCCGATCGCGCTATAGGCCCTTTTTCTTCCATATACTTCATTTATCATGTCTTCAAGCTGACTTACAAATGGAAAAATTATGGTTCCTCCAGAAACTATAAATGGTATAACTATGCTATAAATCGTTATTCTTGATGCCAATATATTTGCTCCCACAGAATAGATAGAATACATAACTATTAGGGCTGGTAGTCCGTAAGTATTCCTATACTTCCTCACCAAGTAAGCTCCAAAGATGGTGCTTATTGCATCGCCGAGCGTCCAAAATATCCATGTATATGTCATCGAGTTCGTAACAATCACCTTTAATTTCACTTTCCACCTTATCATAGAAATAAATATATAAATTTTAAGCAAAAAACAAAAAATTATTTACTAATTTTTTAATTAAATCCAATAATTTTCAGGCTTTACACAAGGATAATAAAAGGTTTAAGCCCAAACCAATATTAAATTTCAACAACCTCTCTGCTACCCTTGATTCAAAAAACGTTGTTAACCCCCCGGTTTACAATGACCTAGGGATAGCGTTATATGTCTATCTCGATAATTCAAAAATTCATATTTAGCCTACTTTCTATCACCCATAGTTATAGCTTAATTTTAAGCTGAACCATGACTAACCTTATAAACATTTACCGGAGACGATGCAAGTTAAGCCTATACTCATGCTTACGCCCAAAAAGTATTGATCAAAACAGCTCACAAACATCGAAGTCCATAAAACTTTTGATCCGATTTTTATTATTCCATATATAGGATTGCATAAGAAGGTTAGCAGTGTTGAAGGTCGCTGTGATAGGTGCGGGATTTTCAGGCTTGATATTCTCAAAGTACCTTTTAAAGAGCAACATAGAAGTTGACCTGTACGAGGAGCATGACAAGGTAGGAATACCAGAGCACTGCACTGGCATAGTTTCGGCGACAACCACAAACCTTATAGGACAAATATCTAGAAAAAGTATAGTTAAGGAGTTTAAGGGGGTAAAGTTATTAGGAATTAAAAAAGGGATTCCTTTAATCACATCAAAACCAATAATAAAGCTTGACAGAGTAAGGCTTGAGGCGGATCTTCTTAATGACTTAAGGGATAAAGGGGGAAGGGTCTTTCTCAATAAAAGGGTAAAAGGCCTTTCGGCCTTAAGCAATTACGATGTAATAATATTAGCTGATGGTATTAATGGGTACCTGCACAAATCTGTTGGAATAGGCTTTCATGGAAGGCGCATCTATGGGGTAAACCAAGAGTTCTGTATGGAAAATAACGAAGAATACTTCGAGGTTAAGTTTGATCCCGTTACCTCAAACAATTTCTTTTCCTGGTTCGTACCCCTAGGGGAGAAAATAATTATAGGTACAGGCGCTGAAAAGATGAGAAAGTTAAAGGACGCGCAAAGGAATGCAAGAGAGTATTTTGGTATAAAGAGCAAGGAATGCAAGACTTATGGTGGCATAATAATTTCTGGAGTTGACGATGTTAAGCTAAGAACGGGTAAAATTATAGGCGTAGGAGATGCAATAGGCCTAACCAAGCCGCTTACTGGCGGTGGCCTTTATCCAAACTCCCTTTCCGCATATTTAATGCACAAGCTTATCCTGAAGGGTCACAATATTATAGAATCGCTAGAAGCTGCGTTGGTCTTCACCTTTGGACTATTGCATAAATCTAAGAGCATCTCCCTCCTTATGCAAAGAAGGCCAGAAGTTATAGATGAAATAATCGAGATAGCAGAAAAACATAACATAATCAAGCAGATTAATGGCAGAATAGACTATGACCTACACTTCGACTTAATTCAAAAAGCCTTTGAATCAGATGCATCAACAGCATTTGTAAGGGATTTCTTGAAAAAATACCCCCTAGACTTCTTCAGGCTGGCGTTTGCAGTAATTAAAGACCTGAAATGATAAAAGGGCCTTTTAATATACTTTGTTAAAAACCCATGAAGATTTGAAACAATGTCAGCTAACGCTTCCTTAGACCTTTGCTGTATGAGAAAGCTCGGCCTTCCTAACAATATCCATTATATCATTAAAGGCCTCATCAAGCTTTTCAGGTTCAACATCTACAGCTAACACATTGTTGCCCTTTTGAAACTTTCCACCAGCCTTATAGCCCAAGTTATTTATACTTTTCAAGAGATCTATTAGGTTTACATCAATTCTCCTTGTTCTTATATATATCGATGCCCTGTTTATGCTCCTTGCGAGGTAGCCAACCATTATAATATCATTTGGATGATTCGATGAAACCTTTCTTGCTACCTTACTAACTAGCCTTGCATTACCATCAAGCTTAGTAGCATAAAAGTTCCTTCCTGCCGCTTCAAGTGTGTTCTCTGCCTTGCTTACCAAGCGTTTTAGCTCTTCTTCAGCCTCATACCTAAGGTTGCCCAAAATTGGATCATTTAGAATTGCATAGCAAGGGTCTAAGCCCCCATAAAGCAGGGAGCTTGGCAGGTTCTTTATTATATCGATCTTTCCCATGGCCTCTGCTCCCCATATTTGCATTGAACAATCATTAGGCAAGTTGAAATCAGCAATAGGATCCAAGCCTATCTCATTCATGTACTTCATATATACCCTGTTATTTTTAGCATTACTGCCCAAATCACCTACTATACTAGAAGCTATCAAGAGAGGATCATAGAAGCCTGTTAAAGTCGCTATAACGTGAGCTGCGCTTGGCCAAATACCTTGTGGATCCCCGTCCTTAGCTGGGTTATAATAGAGGATCGAGGGATGCCTTGGTATTTCTTTAGTTGTATGATGATCTATCGAGACTACAGGTCTGCCTAACCTATAGCTGAGTAAAACCAGATACCTAGGAGATAGATTAAGATCTACGACTATTATAACATCGTGATCCTCAAGCTTGTATTCCAACATCTCCAAATAATCATCATCTATAGTATATTTAAATGGGGGAGATTCAAACGAAACCCTGCGACCTATATATGAAGCAATCGTTACCGCAGATACTACACCATCGCAATCCCAATGATGTATTATAAGTGGGCTACTATTTGATATTAGCCTTAATATGGACTTTGGATCCACTTAATCACACCCTTTCCTACACATAAATATGATATACTCAGCTATTTCCCTAGCTTTTGTATCGGCATCCTCAATTTCTTGGCTCTTTAGTATTCTTACTAGATTTGAGATTAGAGACTCGTAGTTTCTTTCTCTAAAAGCCCTAGAGTTTACAGAACCTATAACAAAAGGTTCAAGCTCCATTAAAGAATAAGGGTCAATCCATGCATCAAACTTAAGAAAGGCCTTCCTTAGCGCATCTTGGGCCTTCAAGCCAACCTACCCATTCAAATATAGGATAGCGAAATTTTATATACATCGGTAAATAATTTTAGCTTGTGCCTCCCTTAATCTTGCTCTCAACCTTTACATTAAAAATCTTGGTTTCTGGATATTGACCATTTTCATCTTTTTCATAAGCCTTTACCATGTCCCATATAGAAAGTAATGCTGCCATGACACCAGCCAAGGCATCCATCTCTACCCCTGTTTCTGCCTTCGTTTTTACTCTAACCAAAACCTTTACGCTTTCCTCATTATAAGAGATATCAACGTTCACGCCAGTTATTGGTAATGGATGTGCAAGTGGTATGATTTTAGAAGCATCCTTAGCCATCATTATAGCTGCAACAGAGGCCACGGAAGCTACATCACCCTTCTCAACCTCATGATCAACTATCCTTTTAATAGTCTCCTTTTTTAGCTTTATCTCTCCGCTCGCGGTAGCTTCCCTATAAACTACTGGCTTCTCTGTAACATCTATCATATGCACCATGCTCTAGCCCTTGCATAAAACTCTGAGAGAGAGTATATATTGTTAACATTCGCACGCCTCCAAAGCACACATAATTCCTTTTTTAAAAAAGAATGAATGATTTTTCTTTTTCATACACTTATTTGGTTTACGTCCAAGGATTACTAAAAAGCTTCTTACCAAACGATGATGCAACACTAAAGCTTTTCTAGTTCCTTTAATATTTCATATAAACCACTTATCTTTGGATTCCTTAAGTCTATCATATAAATCCTTAGCCTTCCATACCTTTTCTCATCAACAATACCAAGGCTCTTTAACTCATCCATATTCTTTACAACAACATCATGATGCAGACCAGTAGCCCTTACGATCCTTGATATATTAGCCTGTCCTTCTCTCATAAGCATCCTTAGTATTCTAACCTTTGCCTTACCTGCCAGAACCTTCTCTATATCCAATTGCTTTCCCTTTCACCTATTCCAGGGTCCTCACTCCTTAATATAAATTCTACAACCTCCTTTAGCTTATCAGCCGGTATATCTAAGGGTAGCCTTACTAAGGTTGTCTTTCCCCTAACCCCTTTTCCTGATATTTTAGTTTCTATGAGCCCCATATTGCTCAGCCTTTTCAAATATTCGTAAAACTGGGTGTGCTTTCTCGGTTCCTGGCCGAACATATTTGAGATCCCAGCATAATAATCCTCCACCTCCCCACTCGTAAGCCAACCACCTTTTTGAATTATGAGGCTAGAAACAGACTGTAGTATCATTAATTCATGAAGGTTCAGCTCCCTTATCACATCCATTGGTATATTTAGGGTTGCACTTGTACTCAAAGCCTCCCTTACATGCTTTTCCTCTATTCTCATCGCACCCTCGGCCTCCGCTATCTCAGCAGCCATGGCAAGGGTTAGTATTGCCTTCCTAGCGCTTCCGTCTCCGCCCTTGGTTTCCGAGTAGCCAAAATAGTCTGATATCATATCTATAATGCCTTGATCGTATGATGTATCATAAAGGCCTTCCATAGCCCTCTGCTCTACTATAATCCTTAAATCATCGCTCGAGTATGGCTTCAGGTGCAACCTCAGCCCTATCTGCGATTCTACTTGCGGTATTTCCTCCTTCATATAACTCAATACCCTAAAGTCTTGTGAGACCAAAAGAAAATTCAACCTATTTATGTTATCCTTGGGAGGTATTTCTTCATATACCCTCAAAAGTAAGTATAGGTCATCCTTAGTCAAGTCAGAAGAGAAGAAAAGAGACTGGAATTCATCTAACACGACCAAAGCATAAGTATCCCTTATATACAGGTAATCCGATATAGCTTTCAGGACTTCTATTGCCGCGTTCCCCCTTACAGGTATGTTTATATTAAGCTCTGAAACGATTCTAGAGAGTATCTGATGAAGGCTTGGGGTACCATAAACGTTAATATAAACTGGCTTAAAAGAAATTCCCTCAGCATCGCTTTTTCTTTTCATAACGTTTGACACGTACCTAGCCAAAGTAGTCTTTCCTATGCCCACTTTACCTATAGAACCATAAATAAGGCTTACATCCGTCGATCCATAGCCCTCACTAAGCCTTGCCAAGTACCTCTTTATCAATATGTTAGCCTCTGAATCCCTTACTAGAAGTGTGGGCGGTACGTATGTTTCGTTAAAAACGCTTCTATTGCTGAATATCCTTCCCATACCCATACCCCTTTTCTTCTAGCACAACACTGCAAATAATACTTCCGGTCACTTTATTAACTAACCTCACTCTCAGAAATGAAAGTATTTCAGGGGATCCTTGAAAGCTTTTCCTAGCCTAAACGAGCGCGTAGCAATGTGAACCGCACTTCCGCGTAATACCAAATGACGACAAAAAAGTGTTTTCTATGCTCTCTATAGCAAATATAAATTTTGACTTTTTGCTTAGCCTGAGACCCCCGCTGGTAATGAGGAATGCGATATAATCTTCGTGCACCTTGTTCTTTAGTGGCTCCCTTATATGAAGCATAAGCCTAACTTCCTTTATAGACAAAAGCTCAATAGACCTTCTTATCAAACTCCTTATATCTGTGTCACAAACCTTTACTGGCAGGACCTTGCCTAGAAATGCGTGCTGATAACGGAAGAAGTTACTAAGAACAGCCTCTGTTTTTTTAGTATAGACGAAAAACATCCCCTTATATTTTGACCTAACAACCCTTGCCTCTTCATCGGCCTCAAAAACAGTATCGTATAACTCCTCATAAGCCCAGAATTCTTTTGAGGGCAAGGAAGAAGCTACTATATTTGGGCATGCGGACATACCTTCTTTAAGGGACATTCCCAGCACCTCGGATCTTTCGACCTGCAATAAGTCCTTCCGAAGGCTATCATCAGCCTGTGAGCCTTATCTGAAATGGAAGGGCCAAAAAAATCGAGCAAAATACTAGAAATTTCCTTATAACTAGACTTCTTGTCAACAAGCCCCCAGCGGATTGCAATCCTCTTTATATGCGTATCTACAGGGAAAACCGAGTATTTTCTATATAGAGATAGGAAAACGTCTGCTGTCTTTTCGCCTATGCCAGGTATTGATATCAGCTCCTCTCGAAGCTTTGCTGGATCTTCACTTAGCAGGTGTTCCTCACCTTTTTCTATGACATAGCTCGACAATCTGAGTATCGCGCCTGACTTCTGCATAGGCAAACCAGCAACCCTGATTATTTTTGAAAGTTCCCAGATACCAAGGGATAGTACTCGCTGTGGGTTTAGTTTTGTTGCCTCAAAGAGGTTCTTAAAAGCCTTTAATGCATTCCTCTCCGTAGTATTTTGCGTTAATATAATCGAAACCAATACTGAAAAAGGGCCTGCATTTAACTTTTTTGCGAACAAGGGAGCGAAATCGTTAGAGCTTATTGAAATAACACTTGATAGCAACTCATAGATTTCTTTACCGCTCAATCTGATCTTTTCTGATGCCAAGGTAATACCACCTAGGGGTCGCAACGAGAGCTCCGATCACGGGTACAGCCTCTCCTGGTTTGCTTCAGCTCATCCCAACTAACACTATAATAGGTTTTAAGGAAATAAGGCTTAATGCTAGTAGTCATCCATGTCAATTGGTTTAGTTATCCTAGCTACTTTGGTTTTCCTGAATATTTTGAGAATGGCTACATTAACTACCATCACTAGGCGCCTTATGGGTTTAAATATAGCCCTTCACTTTTTATGAAGAGTATACAATTATGTAACTGAAGCTATTATCCTCAATTAACTATAATAGCCAAAACCTTTGCTTATCAAAGGGAAATAAAAAGGTGGTACTTCCACTCTAGCCTTAAGTTGAATTTAATAAATCAGAAATAGTTCTTAATAGGGTTCCTATACATGTGTATAAACATTAATTTACTTTCGCAGACACATATTGTTATGGTGTAGAAAGAAATTGATAAATGATATAAAGAAGGACATGCTAAGGCTGCTAAAAGAAGATGAGGAGTTCAGATATGCAGTAGCTGGTTATTTAGGTCTAAGCGAAATATTGAAAAAAATGAGCGAACTTGAGGAAAGGATGGACAAGCACTTCGAAGAACTTGTCAGGCTTAGGGAGGATATGAATGAACTGAAGAAAGAGACGAACCTGCTGAGAGAGGAGACGAATAACTTGAGGATGGAGACGAACAGGCTTAGGGAGGATATGAATGAACTGAAGAAAGAGACGAACCTGCTGAGAGAGGAGACGAATAACTTGAGGATGGAGACGAACAGGCTTAGGGAGGATATGATGCTAGGCTTCGAGAAACTGGATAGACGCATATCGGCACTAGGCGCTAGGTGGGGAATAGAATCAGAAAGTTCTTTTAGAAACGGGTTAAAGGGGATTATAGAAAAAGAGCTAAACTATAAGGTAGAGCAGATAAAAGTATATGATTCAGAAGGTATCGTTTATGGATATCCATCAGAAATAGAAATAGACCTCTCTATTTATAATGAAAAAATAATATTAGTAGAAGTCTCATCACATGTAAGGAGATCAGATGTATCTGCGTTTAAAAGGAAGGCTACCCTCTACGAAAAGCTAGTAAAAAAGAAAGTTGATAGACTCGTGTTTATAACGCCTTTTATAGACGAAAGCGCAAAAGCAGATTGCAAGAAGCTTGGCATAGAAGTCTATACAAACATCTAACATATTAGCAAATACATTACCTTTCCCTTTAGCCTATTTATTAGCTTTTCACCGAAAACCGAAACTTCTCTTAAATAAGCACAAAAATCCGCCATAAATAGAGATATGCTATATCGAAAATCAAAGCAAGCCTAATGCATCGGTTTTCCGGTCCATTCACCAGTCTATCAAGTCTTTATCTTCCTTTTATATGAAAGCAACTCCCTTAAAACCTTATCTTTGATCTCAAACCAGTTATCCCCTATGTTTAGTGTAAACTGTATTATGTAAATTACATAATTTTTATCGCTCTGTTCGCTTAAGTATATTTTTGCTTCTTTTCCTATTTTTGACAAGACTTCTCTGGCGTGCATTTCAAAAACCTCCATATCATCTATGGGTATTTCGATCCTAAGCTTTTCAGCAAATTCAGTAAACTCGTCTATATTCGCCTTTTTTCTATACTCAACAACGGCCCCTCCCAAGACTATTTGATTCGGTACCTTCAACCTACTTCCATTTTCCATTAACACTACTGTTGAGAACAGCCCGACTTCTACAACCCTTCCCTTGTAGCCTTGAACGGCGAAGTCTGGTGAAAAGAACTTATATGCAGGAAATGAAATAAAAGTATATCCTACCTGCCAGTTTATTATCCTTATCACATCCCCAGGCTTTATAAAACCCGTACCAAGAAAAAGAAGGCCTGCAAACAAGTTCTGCAATATTGGCTGGAATGCAAAGCCCAAAATTAATCCTGTTACAGTACCACCAAGTAGAGCAAAGCTCGAACTAATCTTCGAATAAATAGCTATAATGCTAATAACCGTTATGTATCCGACTACTTTAAATAAGTTACCTATTGAGAGTGCCTTTTCCTCATACTTTTTTCTTAAACCCTCTATCAAACCGTTACCTATGCTCCTCACAACAAAGAGGCCTGCAGCTAATTCAAGGAGTACCTTTATTATCCATATGTAGCTTGAGAGCGCTGGAATTAGTCTAGAGAGAAAAATAACGCCTACATAAGCCAATATTATTAAAGCTATGATTATTGCAACATAAGTAAACGCTTTTTTTAGCCCCACAAACCTCTTTGATTCCACCCGTATCGAACCCATTTACATATTTTAAACAGAATAAAAAGCTTTATTGCCTTTAACCTTTTTTCAACCGCTACGAGTTAATTTTTGGTTAATTCAACCCGTAGCATGAAGAAAGTTGAGTTAATCCCCAGTTAACTCAACCACCTTCTGAGAGCCGTTTCTCTAGCGTCTACAATAGCAGTTATGTATCTCTTATATGAGGCAAAAATTCTTCCTGCAAGTATTACGTGGCTATCGGGTTTATTTCAACTCTATGCAAAATAGGATTGATACTACCCACTTTAACTGATGTTAGGCTTTAATGCTGGTATTACCTAAAAATTAGTAATACGGTAATAAGATAAGCCTTAGGGTTTGCCTACTGTTAGCTAGATAAAACGAATATTTTGCTTTAAAACGAGATAAATACCGGTAGTAAGCAGAGCAGTTAATGCACTAGTACACTAAAGGTTTGAATGACTAAACTCCTTCTTGTGCTATTAACCTTATAAAATATGGAATGCAACATGCTATGCTCCCATAGCCTACAAATTATCCTCCATATCGGGCCTTCGCTCATTCATTTCTATAATCTATCAAAAGGAAAAGCGTTTTAGTTTAAAGCAGCTTGTCTTCATAAAAAAGCATATATAAAATCCCTGGGGCTTACTTGTAAAACATGCTTACAACAACAAATGCCTACTATATACTACTTTTTAATGCTATACAGTATAGATTTTTCAAGGGTTTGTTTGAAGAAAGTGAGAACCAATAAAGCTCTAAACGCCCGAAGCTAAAGACTTATAGGCCTCGAAGCTTTCTATCAAAAGGCTAGAAATGAAGGTAACCGTACTCTACGGAGGCCACTATAATCGATTGAGTGGGATAAACAAGGAAGTTTTTGCAATTGAAGAAGGTTTTTCGTTGAAACAACTACTAGATCTAATAAGAGACAAACATGGAGATATTATAATTAATGAGATAAAATCAAGGAGGGCTATATTGCTTCTAAACGGGAGAAGCGTTAACATCGATGATTGTGTAGAATTAAAAGAAGACGACTTCATTTCTATACTACCCCCCATTACGGGAGGTTAAGCCTCATATAAGAGGTAAGCACACTAGTAAGCATACTAACAAGCAATACATGAAAAGTCTCTTATAATTTTATGATCCGATATGTAATGGGCAGAAAGCAAAGTCCTTAGATAATATCTTCTTTTATCAGGCATTAGCCATTTCAAAAAATATCTTCCCTATCTCCCAAAGCTTTATGGTCTCGTGTTCGTGGGGTCTTGGCCTTGTAGATAGGAAAACACCATATGGCTCAAATTTTCCCTTTCTTGGCATGCCATAAGGAGAAAACACAATAAATTCATCTACATGCTTTAATACATCAAAAAGCATCTTATCTATCGCACCAGAAACATCACAAACATTTTCTCTTGTATTCTCCAAAGCCATCAAGCCGGCTATTACTGGGCCTTCGTCTATCGCACCAAGTATTTTTTCTTTAACTATACCTATTTCTTTCCTGTAATCGTTTTTACTAATCTGAACCCTAACATCCTTGGATGCAACAAGGGGAACATTTACCAATTTTGCATTAGTCTTTTCGACCAGAGGTAAGCTGAAAACACCGCCCTTCAGTTCGTTAAACTCCTCCCTGATTTCTTCCATCTTTAAAACAGCAAGCCATGCATAAGAAGCATTTTGAAAACACCTATTTTCCACGACACCCCTAAAAGCGTTGCTAAGGAGGTAGTTAAGAAACTTTAACCTGCACTTCATAAAATATCCATAGCTCAAGGCACTTATTCCGAATAGTAAAGCTTTCTGTTTAGCCATGCTATCCTCACCTCTATGGTTTCATAAGGTAGCACCCCAACTATTCTATCTATTGGCTGGCCATCAAGAAAGAACAGCGTTGTTGGCAAACTCATTATATAATACCTGCTTGATATGAGAGGGGATTCATCAGAGTTGACCCTAACAAAACTTATTCCTCTATACTTCAATGAAAGGTCTTCAAGCATTGGAGATAATATATGGCAAGGAGCACACCAAGGAGCCCAGAAATCCACTACTACCCCTCTATGCGATTTTATGAATGCGTCAAAGTTTTCGTCGTTCAAATCCAAAACGCCTCTCACTTTGCGGTTTTCATCTACAAGATCTCTTACCGTTTTAAAGAATGCCTTCTTCATTTCTGATGTTTCTGAATCATCCATATACATACACCACCTCAACTTATCCCTAAGTAGCTTCTATCCCTTAAAAATATAATTACGAATCAATTAAATGTAGTAACGTACGGGACTACACTAGGTTCTTGCTAAACCTTAAGGGTAATTTTATAGGGATCGCTATTAGTTTAATAGGCCTAGATGCAATAAACTCCTTAGAAAAATAAGGAGGGTATGAGGGTAGAGTTGAAAGAAGAAAAAAGGGCTAACGGGGACTATATAGTAGGAAAGCACGTTTATGGAAGCCTATATGGAATAGAGCCCTCAATAGCTGAGGATGAAAAGCTAATAAGAGAAACCGTTTTAGATGCAGTTAAGGTTGCAAATTCAACACTCATACAAATAATGAGCTGGAAGGTGCCTGGAATCAAAGGCGGGGTATCCGTTATAGCGTTGGTGAATGAAAGCCACATCGTAGTGCACGCTTGGACCGAATATAGGTATGCAACCGTTGATGTATATACTTGTGGAGCGCATACAAGGCCTGATAAAGCCTTTGAACTTATAGTTAATAGGCTGAAGCCCAAATACTATTCCTATAATTATGCAGATAGGTCTCAAATAGCGACAGATAAGGAAATAGAAATAGCAGAAAATGTTACCCCTTAATTTATTTTAGTGTTAAGAATCCTAACCTCATCATTAATTTTGTTTGCCTCATCTATTTTCCTAAAGAAGATATAATACAACAGGGGATCTAAGAAAGAAACAAAGGAAGCTGCAAAAAAAGCAAGCACGTACATACTTACTTGAAAAAGTATCGAACCAAATGTGGTAGCTATACCATAAGATAGCCTCCTAGACAAGCCTGCAATGCTAGCCCCCCTTGACCTTTCCTCGGGCGCATAGAGCTCCATGGCTACGTTTTGTCTTAGTGGTAAAGATGCCTGATAAAAACCTGTTCTCAATACATATATTGAGGCTGCGAAGGGAATTGAATGAACTAAAGGTATAATTGCTAAAGGTAGGGATCCCGCACCCCTCATAATAAGAATTCCCCTTACATAATTGAAGAACCTTTCAACCCAGCTTGATGCTATGAAGCCTAACGCCGTTGCAACATATGAAGCATCATATATTAATGAAATTGTGAACTCGCTTGCCCCTATATGTTTGAAGTAGATAGGTAAAAGCGGTAAAACTATTCCAAGACCCAGACCCCCAAACATGCTTGTCATCGCAGATTTACCTATGTTACCGGCAGATTTCCTAGGAAGGAAATCCTTTTTCTCTTTAATAAGGTGCCTATCGGGTTCTTCGGATATGGGAAATACTAGTGCCGCAGAAAGAAAAACCAAAACTATCGCTATTTCGAACAAGTAGTAGTAATAGCTCTTCTGAAAGAACTTTATTATAAAACCTGACATGACTCCACCGAGTATCGCCATTATTATTGCTAGCGTGTTTAAATATGAATAAACCTTTGTCCTCTCCTTCATGCCAGACCTGCTTGCTATCATTGCCGTCTGTAGGGGGGCTACTGGACCTCCACCCCCACCACCTCCCATAGGACTTAAGGAAACCCCTAGCACAGATGAGATAAATGCTACCTCAATGCTATGTGTTGATATCAAAATTATATATGCAATTGCAGGAAGGACTGACATGAGCAAAAGCATCTTCTTCCTGCTGTATATGTCTCCGAAAAAACCACTTAGTAGCAAGAGGACGCTACTGCTTATCGTTGCGGCTAAAGCATAAAGGCCTATCTCAACTACGCTAAACCCTATATACTTTAAATACAACGGCAATAGAAATGCAATGTAACCAAAGCTTAGGCTCCTTAAAGACCTTGTTATTATTAGCAGATATATGTCTTTCTTGTATTTAGACTCTATTTTCCCCCAACTACCCATCGTTTCTCAACTGTGAGGCACACCATTAAGTTGATCCCTTGCATGGTCAGCTATCGGAATCAGTATCTCAAGCGCTATTTTCACGGCTGAAGGGCTTCCAGGACTAACCGCAACTATAGACTTTCCTACCACAAAGGCTGTGGCCCTGCTTAAAAGGGCCTTATATCCAATTTCGCTCAGACTCCTTGATCTATGAAATTCCCCAAAACCTGGCAAGGTATCCTTTGCTAGGAGTTTTGCCACATCTACGCTAATATCCCTTGGAGAGATTCCAGTACCGCCAGTAACTAATACTATATCAGAAACCTCCGTAGCTTTTTTTATTGCACCCAATATTTCCTTCTCTTCATTTCTCACCAATGTTTTAAATATAAGCTCATGACCAGCTTCTTTAAGGGCTTTTTCTACCATAGGCGTTATCTCATCCTTCTTTTCGCCAGAATATACCCTGTCGCTTGTTATTATTAGGCTGAATCTTGCCATGCCTATCACCAATAGCGTAGAGAAAAGTAAAAATTAAAATTTTTCTACTTATTAGCCTAGTGGTGACATAAATGGCCTTGCACCTAACTATTCCAGGAGAGGCGTCGGCCGACATAGCTATAATAGGAGGATCTGGTCTATATGATCCGAACATAATAGAAAACCAAAAAGAAGTGAAAATAAACACTCCCTATGGAGAGCCTAGTGATTACATAACCATTGGGGATATTAAAGGGATAAAGGTTGCCTTCATTCCAAGGCATGGGAAGGGGCATAGGCTTCCCCCTCACGTTATAAACTATAGGGCAAACATATGGGCCATAAAGTCAATAGGCGCTAAATATGTCATAAGTGTCTCCGCTGTT
>Ga0256829_1001594_pt1 | contig 18241 bp, 16 predicted proteins | sample 131447metaG_FD_185979 | JGI IMG/M metagenome (GOLD analysis project Ga0256829, IMG submission 185979) | Hydrothermal vent microbial communities from Lau Basin, Pacific Ocean - 131-447 | ecosystem: Environmental > Aquatic > Marine > Hydrothermal vents | place: Pacific Ocean: Lau Basin | collected...
TCCATCCTTAGTTGAAAAAGTCGCACCCAATAGGTGAAAGTTTGAAGTGTGACTTTTTCGCTTTGAAGTACCTAATTATAGAGCAAGTTGGCTTGTTGTCTAATTTGGTATGGAATTATTTGGGTTGTAGTAGTAAGTAGTAGGTTGCTACAAGACCCTTATAACTAGAGGTGCTCTAGAGTTTTTATTAATATAGTTCAATCTCATCAAGAAAGAGAGACATTATACAATCATCATAATACTTGCCATCAATTTTCATTGCTTTATGCCTTATACCCTCTATTTTAAATCCAATCTTTTCGTACATTGTTTTTGCAACATCATTAGATTTATAAACTAGCAACTCTACTCGCTCTATTCCATTAGCTTTAGCTTTTTTAAGAGTAGTTAGCAGAAGCTTTTTACCAATACCGCGAGCACGATATTCAGGTAGCAGTGCCATACCTAAAGTTCCTGCATGAGCAAAAGCCGGCTTATTACTAGGGCAAATATCACACCAATCAACAACCTTTGTGCCATCAAGAGCAACAAATTGAGAGACAGCATTTTCTATATTCTTTTTAACAAATTCACGAGTAGTCTCAATAGGCGGAGCCTTAAAACCTGAGTTCGACGGAATACTATGTCCACAATTTTATGAGGTTTTTCATAGGCAACGACAGGTTTTTGCAGGACTAACTAGTTAATTCAAAAAAATCTGTCTAAGCATATGGGAAACCTCATAAAACCCGAAGGGAAGCCTAAAAATAGGCAATCTTTTCAAAATGAAATTCTTCTATTAGCTACGGCTAGTAGTACGAATTTTATTTTAAAAACCTTACCTATTTTTAGGTTTTTGTGGATATAATATTCCATCGAATTCAGGTTTAAACCAAGCAAGATACATTTTCTCTCTTGCCACAATGTCAAGGGCTGAGTGGTATCCTGCAATATGCTCAAAACCAATAGGAACTATCTTAATCATTACTCTTTTCCTTTAATTCTTATAATTTTACAAGTGTGAGCGTGTAACGACTGACTTGAACTACAAGTGAACCGTTTGTTTAGCAATCCTTAGTATATAAGGTATATATGTTACATCATTAATATTTGATTTTTCAACGATAGGTTCACTTGTTAGTTCCAAGGATTTGTTAGGATGGATACTTGCTAACTGCTTTTGTATCTCTTTTGCTAAATAATAAGCTAAATATGGTGGAACGGCATTACCTACCATTTTATATCCTGCTGTTAAATTTTTATAATAAAATATATGTTCATCTGGGAAAGATTGTATCCTAGCACATTCCCTAATGCTTAATCTTCTATATAAGTGTTCATAATTTGGAACAAATATTCTTTTATTTTGCTCTACAAATTGCATTTTAGGTGCTTGTGGATGAAGTGGTGCATGTCTGCCACCAGCTTGAATAGTAAATGATGGTTCATCCCAACTTCTTACACGATTTCTTGACATGAATATAGATGAAAAAGTTCCAAGCAAATACTCATGATTTGGAACTTTACAAGCATTACCATTTGTATAATTTTTCTCTTTTGCAGGTAATACATTATCTTTTAAATCCCAAATAACATCTTTTAAAACTCGTTTTTTTTCAAATGGTTTAGGAAATTTAAAATTAATATTTAAGTCTTTTCTAAATCCTATAAAAAAGACTCGTTTTCTATTTTGTGCTACTTTATAATCATGAGCATCTAATAATTGAAAATATAAATCATATCCACTATCTGTAAAATGTTTTTTTATATTTTTAAGTGCTTCACTATGTCTTGAAGCTAACATTCCCGAAACATTTTCAGCTAAAAAGAATAGTGGCTTTTTATCTCTTAAAACTCGTATAAATTCAAAAAATAGTTGCCCTCTATGATCATCTATTCCTTTTAGCTTTCCAGCTTCACTCCAACTTTGACAAGGTGGTCCTCCAATTAATCCAATAGCTTCAGGAATTTCACTTGATGGAATATCTTTAATGCTTCTTCTATCTAAAAAAGTATTTGGAAAGTTTTTTTCATAAGTTTCCCATATCTCTTTATCGTACTCATTAGCCCAAATAGTTTTAAATCCTGCTTTTTCAAAACCTAAATCTAATCCTCCAGCACCTGAAAATAGCGAAATTATTTCCATTATAGCACCTTAAAAGTTATTAGTTTTGCATCTACTAACTGAATTGGGTTATTGGGATTTTTTATTTTTATATCTTGAATATTTATATTTTCAAGTTGTTCTAAAATTTCTTTATCTTCTTGATGCAATGAGTTATATTTTTCTAATTTTATTAAACAGATTAGTTGAAAGTTAGCTTCTTCATCAAATTTATAAATATAATCAAATATTTTGTTTGGGTTATCAATATGCCACATACCTCTAATTCTTAAATCTGTAATACCTAGAGGATCAACTTTTTTTACTTTGCCAAGTTCATTTGTTGGTGTAAATTCTACATCAGAAATTGAATTTATGCCATCTGAAATAGTGTTTTTAATTCTTTCATAAATCTCTTTATCTGCACAAAAACAGTCTCCATAAATAAGCCATAAAGATTTTAAAGAATTATCATCTGTATATCCAATAGTATAAATAATATCTTTCTCTTCCCAATTTTCACAAGTTCGACAAACATTTGTTATCATAGGACTATAAGCATATAGTTTTGCTTTTGGATAAGAACTATTTAAAGCAATAGCAGAATTTTTCGATTGTAATTTTTTAACCTCTATTGCGTCAGAATCTCTTAAAATCAAATCAGGTGGATTATTTTGATTACCTTGATATGAAAACACCTCTTCTAATCTTTGTAATCTTCTATTCTCATCATTCTCATTTAAAGTTCCTGCAAATACATCTTGTATATAATTTTCTAAAGCTTTGCCACTATTATTTATCCTATTTCTTCCTTGATAATAATCAACTAAGTTTATTATAGGATTTTGTGTGATATTTATAACAGCCCTAAGTATATTAGACATTTTTTTCTCCATAATCTCTTTATGTTTATTAAATTTGACATTATTTACATAATAAATTTTAGCTTTAGAAAAATTTATTTCAAATTATCTCTTCTTAATATTATATCCAAAGTAATATTTGCATATTATTATAGCTTAAGTAAGCTAATTCTATCAGATAAACAACGAAGCTACTTTGCAAGCTCTACGCTCTAAGCCCTCATCTCTAAGCTAAATTAATTGCCAAAGGCATTAATTTAAATAGCACTCTCTTTTAAATTAGACAACTGTTGCAAATAATCTGATATTTGAATAAGGCTAAAGGTTACTAAGAATATGAAAAGTCCGGGGAAGAAGCTTACCCACCAGGCTATTTCCATTACTGGTTTTCCGCTACTTAGTATGCTACCCCAGCTCATGTTTGGTGGGGTTATGCCTAGTCCTAAGTAGCTTAGTCCGCTCTCTGCTAGTATGGCACCGCTTACGCCGAATGAGAAGCTTACAAAGAATATTGGGGCTAGTAGGGGTAGGAAGTATTTAAATACTATTTTAAAGTTTGATACATTAGATATTTTAAGCACTTTTATAAATGGTTGGTTCGATATTTGGTAGGCTTGCGAGCGGATTAGCCTTGCTGTGCCCATCCAGCCTGTAATGGCGATTACTATTACTAGAATTAGTGATGATGCTTCTATGTAACTAACCAAAGTTAGTAGTAAAAAGAAAGTAGGGAAGGTTAGGAATAGGTCTACTACTAAAACAAAGCCTTTATCCCAAAGTCCCTTTAAATAGCCTGCAAATACGCCATATATTAAGCCAATTAGCGAAGCTATAAGGGCTGAGCCAACGCCTATGGCTATAGATATTTGTCCGCCTTTTATTACCCTTGCTAGCAAGTCTCTGCCTAGTCTGTCGGTTCCTAGCAGGTGGCTAGTGCTTGGGGCTTGTAGTATTGCATCTTTACTAAATTCGTATGGTGAAAGCGTGTATATAAGTGGTCCTACAAACGACAGCAGTATAATGGCTACAAGAATAAATAGCGACACTCTAGGCAGGGCTGGCTTGTTCAAGTTTAATCCTCTATTGTATAGTAAGTTAGCGAACTTTTGCCGAACTTTTTACGCTTCTGTTTGGTTAGTTTGCCAATACTATCTGGCATATCTATGTTGGTCATATGCTCTACAATTACCATCTTTGCGAATGGGTCTTGAATTTGGGCTATTAGGTTTATACATTTATCGTAAATATCTTCCATACCATCGCGAATGCTAAATGGTGGGTCGAAGTAGAAAAATGTATCTCTGCCTTCCTCTTTTAACTGTTTGTATAGCGAGCCAAATAGCTCGAATGCATCGCCTCTTAGCACATATGAGCTATCTGGTGCAATGTCTGCAATATTTTCTTGCAAAATTTTGTATGCTGTTGGGTTTTGCTCTAAAAAGTAGCTTTTAGTAGCCCCACGGCTAAGTGCCTCTAGCCCAACAGAGCCACTGCCAGAGAATAGCTCTACAAAGTTTGCATCTACAACATCGTACGCAATAGAGTTAAATAGCGACTCTCTAAGAATAGACTTAGAGCTTCTTGTTGTATCTATCGCTGGTATTGCAATTTTTTTGCCTTTGTACTTGCCTGCAATGATTGGTGTGGTAAATATTTTTACTCTATTTTTAGTTGATGCCAAGTTGACTCCATAATCTTTTTCTTTTGTGACAACCTTTTTTAGGTTGCTTTTTATTTGCCATATTTAATTCTGCTTTTGAAGGCTCAGCTATAGTAACTTTGCATAGCTTTGGTGTTGGTTTGTTAGTTGCACAACCACTTAAACCTACAAAAAGTACCACTAATGCAATATTTAATCTTTTCATTATATAACCTTGTGTTATTTTTTAAGAGATTATACTATAATTTAGATAATATTGTATGCAAGTAAATATATCAAAAAGGTTATTAGTGTCAAATTTAGAGATAGAGAGACGATATCTATTTAATAGTTGCAGTGTTAAAAAGCTATTAAAGCGTAAAGGTATTAGCTACATTATCTCTGAAATGGAGCAGTTTTATTTAAAAGCAACAAAAGAGGAGACTTTGCGTTTTAGAAAAGAAGACTCAAGCTATATTAAAAATATTAAAAAGGGTAGTGGTCTAGTTCGAGAAGAGTTTGAAAGCGAAGTATCTAAAAAAGAGTATAAAGAAGCAAAAGAGTTAAACCTTGGAGGTATAATAAAAAAAGAGCGTATAAAATTTATAATTGATGGCAATAGATTTGAGTTAGATATTTTTAAAGGTAAGTTAAAAGGTATGTCAATTTTAGAGATAGAGTTTGTATCTTTAAAAGAGGCTCACAAGTTTGAAATGCCAAAATTAATAAGTCCTTTTATTATCAAAGAGATAACAGATGAGCCAATTTATACAAATGGGGCTTTGTCTAAATCTATGCAGATACCACTTAGAGATGACTCTTTTATCTCTTTAAAAGAGTTGTTAGAATCTAACAAAATAATAAAGCCCAATTTTGACCTTTATATATCTAAATATGAAGATATTTCTCATGCCTTTGTAAACTATATGCAGAGATTTTTTGCAACTTTTGAAATAAATTATATTAAATTTTTAGAGACTTTTGATATAGAAAATTTAAATATAGCAATTAAATCCATAAAGTCTATAAAGTACCTAATAATCGGCTTTAGAAATTATATAGAAGTAGATACTTATATAGAGATATTATTTAATATAAATAATTTTTTACTTGCTTCTAATAAAGTCAGTAAACTAGAAAATTCATTTAAAGAGTTACTAAAAATGAAGCATACTTTTAAAAAGAATAAACAGACAGAAGTTTTAAAAACTCTTATAAAATTAGCCCAAGATTTAAAAATAGAAAAAGATAATTTACCAAGTATTTATTCTGAAAAATATATAAGCAAATTAGAACTATCTCTTGAAAAGTTACAACTTACTAAGTGTGCTAAAATACCATTTATTTATGCTAAATATATAATCTTAAAAAGAGAGATACTCGAACTAAAAAAGATATTTAAAAAGAGTAAAAACATAGAAGAGATTTATAGTAAATTTAAAACTGTAAAATATTTAGCTAAATTTTTTAACTCTAAAATAAAAAATAGTAATTATAAAGCAATAAAAAATCTATATAAATATAAAGAGTCTATGGATATTATCGATAGAAGTAAAATAGACAAATATTTAAAAAAGTTAATTATTAGTAGTTTCAAAATGGAGTTAAAAAATACTAAAAAAACAATAAATTTTAAAGCATTAAAAAAGGTAATTTGCGATGCCAACTAATTTACAACTACAAGTCTGGCAAAAATTAAATGAAATTCCAAAAAGGGAAGGTAACTTCAGTTATTAAGCAATACTTTAAACAGTAGGGCAGTAAGAGCTGTAAGCCTCAGCCGTAGGCAAAAATCCAAATGCTCCACAGACTCCATGCCATCGTGTAGTACGAAGTAATGGAAAGATAGGTAATTATACACATCCACTTGGAGTAGATAGAAAAATAGGATTATTAAAGTCTGAAGGTGTAGAGGTTAATACTAAAGGTTATATAGTTGATTTTAAAAATAAAATTTATGAGTTTTAGATAAGTAAAATGATACAATATTAAGTTTTTATCATAGTTTGATTTTAGCCAAGTAAAATTTTTAACTTGTTAGTAACGGGTATTGTAGCTTACTTTAAATTAGAGTTATTAGAGGTGTCCTATAGAGTTTAGTACGGTAATAATACCGTACACTCTATTCATATTAGGGTCTATATACCTGCACTTGTCTTTATAAAAGTTTCCATCTCTTCTACTATTGGCTCTAGTGCTCTTTCTCCATCAATTACTTTTAATAGGTTTTTAGCAGTATAGAACTTTTCAATTTCAGCTAATGGTTCTGTATATATTTTCATTCTATCGTAAAATACTTCTTCTTTATCATCGCTTCTTTGTTCGCCTGGTGATGCTTCGGCTGCTCTACCTAAGATTCTCTCTTTTGCCACAGCTTCGCTGACTCTAACTTCTATTACTGATATCAGTTTTATATCATTTTCATTTTGTAATAGTTTGTCAAATTCTGTCATTTGCTCTACACTTCTTGGGAATCCGTCGATTATAACAATATCTTTGTCGCTATTTTTAATAGCACTAATAATTGTGTTTAATACAATTTGCAATGGTACTAGTTGCCCTTTTGAAATGTAGCTATCAATCTCTTTACCTAGTTCACTACCACTTGCTACTTCTGCTCTTAGCATATCACCAGTAGAGTAGTGGTTTATTTTGTCGCTATTTTTTTCTGCAATGATGCTAGCATCTGTTGTTTTACCACTTCCTGGTGCTCCGATAATTAAAAATAGTTTTTTCATAACTTCTCCTTAGTTGTTTATGTTTCTTCTAATTCTTAAGCCTAAATCTTTTAACTGCTCGCCATCAATATCTGATGGTGCTTGTGTTAATAGACACTGGCTCTTTTGAGTTTTAGGGAATGCTATTACATCTCTAATACTATCTGTTTTTGCTAGTAGCATAATTAATCTATCTAAACCTAATGCAAATCCGCCGTGCGGTGGTGCACCAAATTTAAGAGCATCTAGCAAGAAGCCAAATTTCTCTTGTGCCTCTTCCTCTCCGATACCTAATAGTTTAAAGATTTGCTCTTGAATATTCTCTTTATGGATACGGATAGAGCCACCACCAAGCTCAGTACCGTTAAGTACAATATCGTAAGCTATAGATTTTAAATCTTCTAAATCGTCATAGCTAATGTTGCCATTTTCATCTAACTGAGGCATCGTAAATGGATGGTGAAGAGCTTTTATTTTGCCATCTTCTACTTCGAACATTGGGAAATCTACTACCCACAAGAAGCGGTATTCATCTTCGTCTATTATATCCATAAGTTCGGCTAAGTATAGTCTAAATCTACCCATATAATCTAGTACAGTCTTTTTGTCACCTGCACCAAAGAATACAACATCGCCAACTTTAATATCGCATCTGTCTATTATCTCTTGTAAATCCTCTTCTGTGAAGAATTTAGTAAGTGGACCTTTTAAGCCATCTTCTTTCATTTGGAAGTAGCCTAAACCTTTTGCTCCGAATTTTCTAACATAATCTTCGAAACCTTTCATTTGGCGTTTACTAAAGATATTATCACCATTTGGAACTTTAAGAGCTTTAATTCTATTTTTCTTTGGATCTTTTGCAATGTCGCTAAAGATTTCATTGCTAGATTTTGCAAAAATATCAATTACATCTACCATAGCCATATCGAAACGCAAATCTGGTTTGTCTGAACCATACTTCTCCATTGCCTCATCGTAAGGCATACGCTCAAAAGTCTCTGGTACTTTATCGCCTTTGCCACAAGCTGTAAATACATCGCGTATTAGTTTCTCTGCAACTGCTATAACATCATCTTGTGTACAGAAACTTAGCTCAACATCTATCTGTGTAAACTCTGGCTGTCTGTCGGCTCTTAAATCTTCGTCTCTAAAGCATTTTGCTATTTGGAAGTATCTATCAAATCCAGAAACCATTAAAAGCTGTTTAAATAGTTGTGGAGACTGTGGAAGTGCAAAGAACTCACCAGGAAATACTCGGCTTGGCACCAGGTAGTCTCTTGCACCTTCTGGTGTACTTTTTGTTAGAATTGGTGTTTCTACTTCTAAGCAGTTTTGCTCTGCTAATGAGTTTCTAGCTGCAATAGAAGCTGTAGATCTTAGCTTAAAAATGTCGTGCATTTTTTGTGTTCTTAAATCTAAGAATCTATATTTAAGTCTAATCTCTTCGTTTACTTTTTCGTCTTCTAGCTCAAATGGCATTGGAAGAGAGCGGTTTTCTATAATTAACTTATCTACTACAATTTCTACTTTACCAGTTTTAAGTCTTGGGTTTTCTAAGCCTTCGCCTCTTGGTCTTACTTTACCAGTTGCAATTAGTACAAATTGGTCTCTAACTTCTTCGGATAATTTGTGTGCCTCTTGGCTATCTGCTGGGTCACAAACTAGCTGTACTATTTCGTCATTATCTCTAATATCAATAAATATTACTCCACCATGGTCTCTACGGCTGTGTACCCAACCAGCGACTGTTACCTCTTGTCCAATGTGTTCTTCGTTTATCTTAGCACAATAGTGTGTTCTCACTTCATAATCCTAATGCTTAAAATTTGATGCGATTATATCTAAAGATATATAAAAAAGTAGAGTAGGGTGCTAGTGTGTAGTTGAAAGCTAGATAAAAAAGCTAATAGAGCTAAAAGCTAGCTCTTTTTTCTTACGATTTTTGCTCCGATGTTAGATAGTTTCTCTTCTAATCTATCGTATCCTCTATCTAAGTGGTAGATTCTTCTAATTTTTGTTGTACCTTTTGCTGCGAGTGCTGCAATAACAAGTGCTGAGCTAGCTCTTAAATCTGTTGCCATAACTTCCGCACCTATAAGCTCTTTTACTGGTCTAACAGCTGCAACATTACCCTTTAGCCAAATATCTGCACCAAGTCTATTTAATTCACTAACATGCATAAAGCGGTTTTCGAATAGTCTCTCTTCAATTAAACTATCTTCGCTAGCCAATGTAGCAACTGCCATAAACTGTGCTTGCATATCAGTTGGGAAGCCTGGATATTCTGTTGTAACAATATTTACACCTTTTAACTCAGCTACTGGCTTAATTGTTACAGAATCGTTTTTTATATCGAACTCACACCCCATAGCTTCTAACTTCTCTATAGATGTCTGGATATGCTCTACATTTACTTTATCTAGTGTAATTTCAGAGTTAGTAATTGCCCCGACACATAGGTAAGTTCCTGCCTCTATTCTATCTGGTATAATCTCTACAGGTTCGCTAAAATCTAAAGGTTTTCCATTTGTACCGTGAACTTTTAAGCGACCTGTGCCAATACCTTCTACTTTAGCTCCACCCATATTTAACATTTCAGAGAGTTGCACAATCTCTGGCTCTTTTGCTGCATTTACAATCTCTGTTACACCATCTGCCATAGCAGCAGCCATTAGAGCATTTTCAGTACCACCAACTGTTATTTTATCAAACATGATTTTATTGCCCTTAAGCCCATTTTCAGCTTTTGCAACAACATATCCTTGCTCAAGTGTAACCTCTGCACCTAATACCTCTACCGCTTTTATATGTAAATCTATAGGTCTTTGTCCAATAGCACAACCACCGGGAAGACTTACTTCACAGTGCTTAAAACGGCTAAGTAATGGACCTAAAACTAAAATTGAAGCTCGCATCTGAGCAACAATTTCATAAACAGCTCTTGTAGACGATATAGTAGAACAATCAATTTTTGCTACTGTATCATTGTGCTCTACTTTCGCTCCAAGCATTGTAAGTAGTTTAAGTAGCGTTCTAATATCTACAACATTTGGTAAATTTGTTAATGTTACCTCTTTATCACTCAATATTGTAGCCGCAATTACAGCTAATGCAGAGTTTTTAGCCCCACTAATTGTTACATTTCCATTAAGTTTACAACCGCCTTCTATCTCTAAAAAGTCCATATTTTAATTTCCTAAATCTATAATATTTATAAGTATGGTATTCTACCTAAACGATATAAAAAAGATGATTAAAGTAGCAAAATGTAATAAAAATAATATTTAGTAAGATTATATATTAATAAATTAATAAATATTATTTTTATATTAAGTAATGCAATTATTGATATTTTTAGATATATTTAAAGAAAAATCTGCTATTGTATTGAAAGTGTATTACTTTTTAATATTAACCCTATTATCGTAACATATTATATAGTATTTATATAGTATTATTTGGGGTGATTAACTGAAGTTACATAATTTAATAGCATAATATAACAAAACAAAAAGCAACTTTTATAAAAAGGAATGACTGCTCTTAGTTTCGATGGAAATATAATTTATTTTTCTGGAATCTATTGCTTTTTTTTGTTTTGTTTAATTGCGTAATTTCAGTTATTAAGAATTATATAGTTTTTTGGGGAGGCACCATGGGTGTAAGTGTGGAGAGATTAAGAACTATTAACGATAGATTGAAAAGAAAAATAGAGCAAAAAAACTCTAGCAACTCAGACGATCTATTTACCATTGATGTGGCAACAATAGATGACTCGTTAGGAACAAGTAGCAATGGAGAATTATTAAGTCTAATTCCAGAAGGTTTAAGAGAAAGTATTGAGATAAATGAAAAGTCAGATAGCGTTAGATTAGATAATATAGTAAGAATGCTAGAGTTATATAAAAAGTTAGATATAGAGAAAAAAGCTCCTAATTTATCAGAGATTTTTGTTTATAAAGCTATGAATATCAGTGGAATAGGGCTTAAAGAGGAAGATTTTGGAGAGATTAGAGAAGGTAAATATGTACAGATTATTGCAATTACATATGAACCAGATAAAAATGGTAAGAAAAAAGCAAAAAATATCTCTTTAGGATACTTTGGTAAAGCAGAAACTTTAGCAAAAGAGTTTAAAAATGAAATTATAGAGTTTGTTTTAAGATGGCGTTACGAAAAAGCTTTTCAAAACTTAAAACATTACAGAGTGTTATTAGCAAGATTATCATAAGGGCACTTCTAATAATAGGTAATACCCACAATGGGCATCTCTAGCTTTCCCCTATACGTCGTTACTCTTTCTTGAATTAGCCCAGCTAGTACTGCGAAAGAGTGCCTAGCCTAGAGAAAAACTAGAGATGTTGTGGGTATCACCTATTTTTAGAGGCACCCTTAAATTTTTTTTTGATACAATACGAATAAAAAACATTTAAGGAAATTTATGAGTATTAAAGCTAATATCGAGAACCTTCTAATTCAGTTAAACTATCCAGTTAATGAAGCCACTACTAAACAGTTAGAAAACATAACAAAAAATACAGCTAACTTCTTTGATTTTGCACAACATCTTTTTACCTTAAGTGATGACTTAAAAGCAGTAAATGCAGTTGTTGCACTATCTAACTCTAAAGATTATTTAAAATTAAAAAGTAACTCTAAAATAGATTCAGAAATAGAAAAATTTAACGAAATTGTTAAATTTTGGGCAGATAAATTTAAAGTTACACTTCAAAAAGTAGATAATAAAAATACTTATTACATTATTGGCAAAAACTCTTAATGCCACTTAGCCAACTAAATGAGCAGCAGCTAAAAGCTGCGACTGCTGATTTTGGTAAAAACTTAATTATTGCAAGTGCAGGTACTGGAAAAACATCTACAATAGTTGGACGAATTGCTAACTTATTGAAACAAGATGTCGAGCCAAACAAAATTTTGCTTTTAACTTTTACAAATAAAGCAGCAGCCGAAATGGTTGCAAGACTTAAGCGATATTTTGATGCTAAAATTATCGATAAAATAGAAGCAGGCACATTTCATGCTGTATCTTACCGATGGCTAAAGGCAAGGAATCCAAAGCTTACACTTAAACAACCAGGCGAATTAAAAACACTTTTTCGTACAGTTTATGAAAAAAGAGAATTTCATCGCTTAGATTTGGGAGTAAAACCTTTTTCGGCAATTTATCTTTATGAGTTGTACTCTTTGTATCAAAATTCATGCCTAGAGAGTTTTAGTAGCTGGATGCAAGAGAGATACGAAGAACACACGCCACTTTTAGACATTTATCAAGATATTATCGATGAATTCGAAGAGGCAAAAGAGGAGTACGGCTTTGCTTCATTTAACGATTTACTCATTTTGGCAATAAAGAGTATAAAGCAAGAGCCTATTGAGTTTGATGAAGTCTTAGTAGATGAGTATCAAGATACAAATACTCTACAAGAGGCACTTGTAAATACGCTAGAGCCAAAATCTCTGTTTTGCGTAGGCGATTATGACCAGAGTATATATGCATTTAATGGGGCAAATATAGAGAATATTTCTACATTTGCAGATAGATATATAGAAGCGAATGTATATACTTTATCTGTAAATTACCGCTCTAGTAAAGATATATTAAATTTAGCAAATAGAGTAATTAGTAAAAATGAGAGAATTTACCCAAAAGAGTTGCGAGTTGGCAAAGTAGGGGAATCCATACCTCCAAAGCTATTGGTTTACGAAAACCTCTTTGACCAGTATCAATCAATAGCACAGCAGATTAAAGAGAGTAAAACATCATACGAAGATATTGCAATTATCTTTAGAAATAACTCTAGTGCAGATGGTTTAGAAGCTAGTTTAAGAGAGTTAAATGTACCTTGTCGTAGAAAAGGTGGAACTAGCTTTTTTGATGCAAAAGAGATTAAATTTATTTTAGATATTGTGGCACTAATAGTAAACCCTAAAGATTTAATGGCATTTATTCATATATTTGAATATGCAAAAAATGTAGGTGCAGTATTGGCAAAAGATATTTTCCTATCTCTAACCCATTTTGGAAATGGTGATTTAATAAGAGGAGTAATAAACCCAGTAATTAAAGAGCTACCTAAATTACGAAGAGTAAACAGCCGACAGTTAGGACTTTTTGATGATTGTAACGAAATAGGTTTGGCTTCGAGATTTGCACATATGGGCTTTAGCAAAGAGACAATGAAGCACCCTATAGTAAAGTTATCAAAAATAGAGAAAGAGTCTTTACAATTTTTTGAAAATTTCAGTGAATTGATTAAAAGTATAAAAAACTCAAGTAGCTCTTACGAAGTTGTATCTAAAATTATTAAATCTAAGTTATATATTAATTTAGTAGAGATGTTATCTACTCAAAGAGCAAAGCTTAAAACTGGAGAGATAGACCAAAACAGAAAAGAGGAATCTAAAAAAAGAATTTACAACAAAGCAAAACTTTTATTAGAACTTTCTCGTCCATATAAAGATTTAAGCCGATTTATAAATGCAATGATTTTAGGTGGCGGAGAAGTTAGCGAAGGGGAGGGGGTAAATTTACTTACAGTTCATGCATCTAAAGGTTTAGAGTTTGAAGATATATATATTGTCGATTTAGCAGACAATCGTTTCCCAAATAGAAAGCTTATGAGTAAAAATGGTGGACTTGATGAAGAGCGACGACTATTCTATGTGGCAGTAACTAGAGCCAAAACTAGACTATATCTATCTTATGCAAAGTTCGATAGAATAAAAAAGGCTCAATATCAACCATCTTTATTTCTATATGAAGCAAAACTCTTAAAAGAACCCATAGAGGCTTAATAGTTCATATTGAACCATTAAGTAAATAGTTGCTCTTTTCTTTCATTATTTATTTTAATCCTATCCCAGAAAAAATCTGTATGCTTTTCAAATAATGTTGCAGCTACTGCTGTAGACTTATTATCTGCTTTTAACCTTACAATTTGTAGCTGATAAAAGAATAGGGGAGAGAAAAACTCATTAGCAAGTACTAAAGGGTCCATAGATTCTATCATTTCATCTTGCATCATCATAAAAAAGACAATAGATAATTTCTTTACATTCTTTTGATAAAACTCTTCATTATAAAAGATCCTAAGTCGTTCGTTATTAAATAACTCTTGCATCATAAATCTAAAGAGTAAATCTGTTTTAGTATCATAACTTATTAGTTTAAACATATTCGATACTTGCTTAAGTAGCGACTTACCCTTTTTATATATATCTTTAGGCTCTTTATCTTCAAACAAGTTTATTAAATGACTATTTGATAAATTATCTATAATTTCATCTAAAATTGCCTCTTTGTTTTTAAAATGGTTATATATTGCACTCTGCTGAATACCAACAACTTTTGCAATTTCTCTAACTGTAGTTGCCTTATAACCTTTTTCAGCAAAAAGTTTAAGTGCTGCCTCATATATCTTTTTTTTAGTACCAGAAAGTTTACTCAAAATATGCTCCTCAGGGAATTATGACCATATTATACTGAACATTTGTTCTTATGTCAATAGAAACTAAAAGAACATTTGTTCATTTAAGTAATTTTAATAGTGAACAAATGTTCTTTTGAATAGAAAAAGAAATACTCCCTTTTTAGAACAACTGTTCATATTGTATCTAGTATAATACCTATTTTATGGGTTTTAAAGTTTATTATGTCTATATTATTTGTAGTCTTATTTGAAGTAATAACTGTAGCATTATTAGTTAGGGGATTAAGCATGACTTGTGCAATAAAGTATATGTCATCATATTTTAATAAATAATGCCCATTAGAGTGAAGTAGGGTAGAATTTAATTCTAGTACATCTCCTGTTTTGATGTTTAAAGGTTCATACTCCCCATAATATATAAATTTTTGTGTATTATTTTGAGTAATTGATTCAGGTCTATTTTGTTTACTTAAGGCAGAAAACAAGTCATCTTCATCTTTTTCAAATATATTAGATTCTAATAGAAGAAAATCTAATGATGTACTATATTGAGAGGCAAAACTTAAAATTACTTCTTGAGGTAATTTTTCTCGTTTTATCCAAGTATTTAATGTATTGTAACTGACATTTAGTTCTTTAGCTAAGTCGATATTAGTTTTTAAATTCGCAATCTGTTTCATTTTATCTATTAAAAGTTTTACATTATACATGGTTCAATCCTGAGAAGTAATTTTATATGGTTCATTTTAAACTATATTTTTTAAAAGTAAGCTTATAATATCTTCAATATAGATTATATAAAACATTTAATAGCACAAGAGGATGATTACTTTGAATAGTTTTTAATAAAAGCTAGCCAAAGCTAACTTGCCCTAAAATCTGTTTGCAGTAAAGTGTACTCTTGTGCTTATCCATAGGGTAAAACAAAAAAGCAACATCTGTAAAAGAAAAATTATCAATCTTAGCTTTCGACTAGGAAAGAAAATTTGTTCTTTCATATCTATCACTTTTAGTGCGTAACATCAGTTATTAAAGTAGAAAGTTTAGCAGGAAAATATTATTAAGATAATATACATTATGTTAATCAAATAAATTATTTTATCTTTTTTTGCTATTTTTCTCTATAGTATATAGTATTAAGTTTATTGCTTCTTTAATAATAAAGCTTATTAATTAAAGAAAGTAAGTTACTTTATAGAGGGTGTGTGCATAACAGTATACCATTAAGTTAAGAGTTTTAACTCCATAAAAAGCTTAAAGCACAAAGGCAAAAAGCTTGTCACCATGTCATTCCCATGAAAACTAAAATCTACAGTTTAAACTGCTGAAAAAGCACTTTTTCAACTTTTAAGCAGTTAAAATCGTAGATTTCCCACTTTCATGAGAGTGGCGAAAGTGGCTGGCTTTAAGCTTTAAGCCAAGAAATGAATATGGAACACCCTCAAGTTAATATAATTAATACATTTTTTTACCAAAAATGTATTATTAGATGTGCCCTATAAATTCTGTGAACTTAATTATAAAAACTGTTTTCAGTAAGTGTACTCTTGTGCTACTCGTAGAGCAAAACAAAAAAACACCTATAAAAGAGCAAATTGTAGCACCCTACTCCAACTTTTTTAAGTCTTAATTAATTAGAGGCACTTATAATAAAACTGTACTTCTTTGCTTTAGACCAAATTTATGATATAGTTACAAAAAATATAGAAAAGTTAATAAAATTATGGCAAAAAAGAAGAGAAAGCATTTTATAAAGTTAAATAATAGAGTAAGAGCACTGTTTAACGATACTCCATTTGATAAAGCAATAGTGAGTGTTGATGATGATACTTTATATGGCTTAATGATGCATATAGGGGCTGATATAGGCTCTTTAGAGAGAAATGATATTATAAAATATATAAGAAGATTATGGAGTGAGGGTGACTATACTATTCGTAAAAATATTATAGATTGTTTAGAAGAGCAGTTTAGCTTTAGGAAAAATGAGAAAAAAGATAAAGTAGAGTTAATTCTTTCGTTTTTAAATGATACCCAGACAACTCCACAAGAAGATGAGTATATTTTATCGGAATTTATAGATAAAAAAGTTGCCAAAATTACAAAAGATAAAGTTTTGAGTAAACTGGCATACTTAAGAATGAACGATATTTTAAATGAATACTCCAAAGAGTTGGATATAGAGTTTGTAGGTAACGATACAATAGAATTTACTAAGCCACATATTGCGAAATTGGAAGATTTTGATATAGAGATAAATCTAATTCACTCAATATCTTTAGGTATCTCTTTAAATACACTTGTAAAAAAAGAGAAAAAAGAGGCTATTGAGCATTTAAAAAGTTTAAAAGAGTATGCAACCCTTAATAAAGCTAGAGAGTTAGAGGAGTTTATAGCTAAGGTCTCTAAAATAGAGTATTTAGGGCAAGATAGACTAATAGAGATACTAAAAGCTCTAAAAGAGCCAGTTAGAAACCTTTACCACTGCCCTATTCCCTCTAAAATTGTTAAAAAAATTGTTAAAAGTTTAGATAAAGAGATAAAAGTTTCGTATAATAGATTAAATTATATCCTCTCTAAAGAGTTTACTGTAGGGCTTTTTGATGAGAAGTTAGAGTATGATGTACTTTTAGATTATGAGAAAAATACACTATATGGTTCAATATGGACTAATAATATAGCTACAATATTAGATGATTTTTATGAGATTAACTCTAGGTTAAAAGAGAATTTTAAACTCTATATCGAAGAGTTAATAGAGAAGATGCAAGAGAGTGCAAAACCTTTAGAGTTCGATTTGAACCATATAAAAGAGTATATTTTTAGATTTATTGCACCAGTAGTAGAGACTAACCGCTCTTTGAATTTAAAGAATAAAGTTGCAAAAAGAGTTCTGTACCACTTTAATGAAGATATTAAAGAGGATAAAGATAAGCACAAACGACAAGAGTTGCTTGCAAAAACTATTCGTGACTTTAAACAACTCTTCCCTACAGCTAGAAGTCTAAATAGAGAGATTATCTTTAATGTCGGTCCTACTAATAGCGGTAAAACCTACTCTGCCCTACAAGAGTTAAAGAGTGCAGAGACTGGATTTTACTTAGCACCACTAAGGCTGCTTGCATTAGAGGGCTACGAAGATTTAAACAGAAGTGGAGTAAACTGTTCATTAATTACTGGCGAAGAGGAAATAATAGATGAAGACTCTACACACATAAGCTCTACTATAGAGATGATAAATCCAGATATAGAGGTAGATGTTTGTGTAATTGACGAGATACAGATGATTGGCGACAGAGACCGTGGTTGGGCATGGGCAAACGCATTAATTGGAGCTCCTGCTAAAAAAGTTATATTAACAGGCTCTAGCGATGCACTAGAGGTAGTTAAAGAGATTGCTAAATATTTAAATGAACCATTAAAAATTGTAGAGTTTGAGAGAAAAAATCCGTTAGAAGTGATGGATAGAGCAACTCCTATAAATAGAT
>Ga0256829_1001595_pt1 | contig 18237 bp, 15 predicted proteins | sample 131447metaG_FD_185979 | JGI IMG/M metagenome (GOLD analysis project Ga0256829, IMG submission 185979) | Hydrothermal vent microbial communities from Lau Basin, Pacific Ocean - 131-447 | ecosystem: Environmental > Aquatic > Marine > Hydrothermal vents | place: Pacific Ocean: Lau Basin | collected...
TGTTCTACAATCCGAAGCGCAGGCATGCTAAGAACGGGATGCTGTCACCCGCCGAGTACGAAATGACAGCACAATGAAGCCGCAGGGCGTCTACATTCTTAGGGGCACATCACTTCTCTAGAATTGAACAAACGATTGAGAAGATCAGCGCGAATTCGAAGCGAACTCTCACCCTACAAGTTTATTCCACATTCGCGGTTAGATGGCTGTTGCCTCGAGTATCAGAATTTGAACGTCAGCACCCAGACGTGGAGATTCACATCACGACGTCTCAGCAGGATGCAGATCTAGCAAAAGGGGAAGTTGATGCTTGCGTTTTAATCGGGAACCCCGAGCGAGAAAACGTCGAGTATACTTATATTTACCAGTCACAAGTTTACCCGGTTTGCAGCCCCGCTTACTTAGAAAAAAGTGGCGCAATCGACTCCCCTGGTGATCTTACAAAACACACACTTCTTCAAGTTTACCCGTCCCAAGATGATTGGTCGATTTGGCTCCACGCGGTCGGTGCTGCGCACGTCAACTCTGCTGGGTATAATCGGTTTGACAGTTATGATCACGCTCTCAAAATGGCTGAGAACGGGCTCGGAATTGCGCTCGCAATCGAACCCTTTGCGAAGGATGATTTAGCAGCGAACAGATTGGTGGAACTGTTTCCAGGAAAGCGCGTAAAACTTCCGACGAGTTGGTACTTTGCAAGCTTAAAGTCCAAACAGGATGAACCAAAGATCGTTGCGCTCCGGAATTGGTTGGTTCAAGCCTCAGGTGAATGGCGAACACCCGAGGCGTCTATGCATTAGCTCGCTGGTTCGTTGAATAACCGTGAGGTGAAGTTTGCTATTTTGTTCGCCTAAAAAACAATCGTCCTCCTTCCGCTAACTCGCAAGCGCAAACACTCGATACTCTACGCGATCACTCGTTTCACGGCCCTCACCTACGGCGAGTGTCTCATTCAACCAGTCATATCGCTGGTCACCCGTTTCGAACCTAAGCTGAGTTTGAAAAAGCGTTTCGCCAAATTCGCTAGCCCCACCGACATTGAGCTTCGCTGTGAGAGGATCACTAAACCTGTATAGCCCCGTATATGAGACATGAATCAGTGCCTCATCATCAGTTTCAAACGTTTTTCGAACATCCAAGAATGAAAGCCCATCTCGTCCTTTCAGCAACCAATCACCGCCACCCGGAAGGATCCTGCCTTTTAGCCTGGGGCCCTCAAAAGTGCCTTCGCCGGCGATATAGGTTACACGTTGACCGAATGGCGCATCTCCGATTGCTTGAATTTGCTCCAACGCATTTCGAAAATTCATGAGTGGTTCTAGCTTCAACGTGTACTCCCGCGTTCATGAGCCGTAGCGGTCTCTATCAATCCATAGCGATCAGACTCTTACCGTCGACATAAGACTACTTTCGGTCCGAAACCTGAGCTTCCAATTCACCATACGCACGCTATCGCGATTTATTTGCAACGGCGATCAAAATACTTTCGCGCCCTGGCAAAATGAATTCATCTAAACACGAGCATTCTCATTATCGGATATCGCGCGCGAACGTCTTGCGTCTGCGCAATAGGTCGAAGCTAAAAGGAACTGCAACACCTCGTTCTAAGGTGAGTGCATTCCGGCAACGCAGAAGGGCCGTTCATCCGGCGACAAAAAAAGGCGGCGAGAGCATTGCTCTCGCCGCAGTAGCGCTAACTCACGCCTCTCCTCAGTCCTGATAATCTTTAGGCAGTAACTTCTTGGTTTGTCGCAAACTCGTATGACCGGGTCACGATAGACTTGACCACTTCGAGTTCGTCATCGTCTCGAGGTGAGAAGACCATGACCAGACCTTTAGGCAAGCGACCTAAGGTTACGAGATAGTGGTCCTCTCCCCAGCCTTTGTTGATCACTTCCATAGCGTCAGCTTTTGGTAGCTGCAGGTGCATACTTCCATTGTCAGGATGCGGATGAATGTGTGCGAACTCGCGGCCAATCATGAACGCTTCGTGGTTGCACTCATGAGCTTCGTGCATGACCATCGCTCTTGAGCCAGGCACCGAGATCGTTGAGTGTTCATTCTTCACACCTGGAAACGAGAAGCAAAACTCGTGAAGCTTGTCGATCACCTCGTCGGGCCCATGTTGGGTCAATTGCGAGTGTGGAAGTCGGCTCGTTGTCTTTGGCAGCGGCCCTGAACGCGGTGTCAAATTCAGCGTCTTAAACATGTTAAACTCCGTAGATTAACTTCTATGGGGACAAGGTGGATGTTCTTTTCTGCAAATCAATTCGCAATCAGCGAAAGCATAACTTGCAGAAATGCACAGATCATCGCTCCGGAATAGTCCATCCTTTTGCAACGGCCGGTCTTGCATTGAACCGTTCAAGGAAGCTCGCAATATTCTTGAAGCTGTGAAGCTCGGTCACGTCTTCCGCCTTGTAGAATTTCGCGATTGAATCGATCCATGGCGCGACCGCAATGTCGGCAATTGAGTAGTCACCCGCCAACCACTCTCGATCAGCGAGTTGTTGATCGACCACATTCAGGAGTCGCTTTACTTCATTGGTGTATCGCTCAACCGGACGCGGATCCTCGATGTCTTTCCCACCAAAAGCGTAGAAGAAGCCAAACTGTCCTACCATCGGACCAATCCCGCCAACCTGGAAAAAGACCCATTGCAATATTTCATAACGGTGCGCTGCAGTGGAGCCGTTCAGCTCACCTGCTTTGTCGGCGAGGTAGGTCAGAATCGCACCGCTCTCGAATAGTCCAATTGGCTCGCCGTCCGGACCATTCGGGTCGATGATTGCGGGGATTTTGTTATTGGGATTGAGAGACAAAAACTCTGGACTCTTGACGTCCACGTCTGAAATCGTGACCCGGTGCACTTCATAAGGAAGGCCCAATTCTTCAAGCGCTATGGACGCTTTCACACCATTAGGCGTTGGATAGGAGTAGAGTTGAATACGGTCGGGATGAGCTGATGGCCACCGTCCTGTGATTGGGAACTTTGATTGCCAATTCGGCTCTGAACTTGCTCCTGAAACAGTCATAATAGCTCCTATTAGTGTTGTTACCTAGCCAGATGGATGCTAACTCACGCAAGACAATTCACAAAAATCGCAAAGAGTGCTTGCATGAAAACACAACCTTTAGAGTGGAGCGATATCCCATTTGTGCTTGCCGTTTGCGAAGCAGGCAGCCTATCAGCGGCAGCTCGTAATTTAGGCGTGAATCACTCAACTGTCTTTCGACGCATCGAGGGGGTCGAAGCGCGTCTCGGAGTTCGGTTATTCGAACGACTGTCCCAAGGTTACGTGATGACACCCGCAGGTGAGCTCTTTTTTCAGCAAGCCCAAGAGCTACGAGACGGACTTAATAGCATTCAGCGAGAGCTTGGTGGCCAAGACCTTCGCCTGGAAGGCACACTCTCGATTACAACGACCGACTCGTTGTTGCAGTATCTCACACCTGTTTTTTCGAGGTTTCAAGACAAGTACCCTGAGATTGAATTGAGACTGCTATCTGAGGCTCGATCGTTAGATCTGATGCAACGCGATGCTGATATTGCTATCCGCCCAACCCTTAACCCACCCGAGCATTGGTCTGGGCGCCAAGTTGGAACCGTGATTTGCGCTGCTTATGCTCAAAGCGATTATTGGAAGTCAGCGAAGTCTCTCCAGGAAGATGAGCGACGTTGGGTTTGCTTAGACTACGATCTCGATCAATCGCCTATGAGTAAACTAACACAAAGCCTCAAGTCCGACGTCGCCAACACAACAGTCGTGAATACCGTTATTGGGGTTCTTGATTATGTTCGGTCTGGTTCGGGCGTAGCAGTCCTACCCTCTTATCTGGCCGAGATGTACCCAGACTTAGTTCAAGTCAGCGATAAAGATGACAGTCAGAATTGGGGGCTTTGGCTATTGTCCTACCCCGATCTCCGGCGAAGCGCGCGTGTGCATGCATTCTTTGAGTTCGCAAACGCGAATATTCCGAAGGATCTTTCTCCGATCGCCTAGCCTCACATTTCAATGACGCGCAATCGGAAATCGATACCGCTACTTGCAAAAACGCAAATTCAGTTTGCAGCAATCTGAAATTGATCTGTGCACGAATTATCCGAGTGTGCATCTTAGAAATCAGTTTGGTTTCAGACCACTAGGAGGAAATAATGGCGGTAACTAATCGAAGTACGATTTGCGCTAAGCGTCTTAGCTCAAATGCTTGGCGCTCTGGATAGACCTAGTTGGTTGAGCCAATCGTGGAAACGCGCTCCCGTTTAGAGATTTAATCCCCTTCATCTCTATCTTTGCATTCGCGATTGGACCTTTGGAGGGATGGCCTTGTTCGCCATTCCTCCACTTTCTCAAAGGAGAATGAATCCTTCATCTAGCCCTGTCTTTTCATTGGCTGGGGCAGTCAAACACCATAGAATAATTGCGAGTATTTGCTTGGCTGATGGCGAAACCGATCCACCGAACACTCGGGATACAGTTGTTTATCTGGAACGCTTTCTGCGCGACAGGTATGCTCGGGTTTTGGAAGAGGACATTCCAGTGAGCCTGAAAGCACTCATCGAACAGCTTAAGCGCCTGGAACAAGAAACCCTGCCAGAGGACTAAGTTCGTCCTTAGCGCCTCGAAGATTTCACTCACCTTCTTACCATAAATAAGTTGGCGCCAGAGCATCGTCGCTCTGGCGCCCACGGTTCGCTTGAGGTTTTGGATCGTTTAGAAATCAAGCGAGACCGAAGCATAAGCCTGGCGTGGCCGGTTCACGTTTCGCGTAATCACGCCTGCCACGTCATTGATAAGAACGGATGTCTATGAGTAGACCTCATCAGTCGCGTTTTTCACTCCAATGGTGAAGTCTATCCCTTTCTCCTTCATCGCATATGTCGCGCTGAGATTGACGATATCATAGGCTTCTTGGAAGTCGGCATCGAGATTTGCGATCGCGAGATACTGATCTCCGATATGCTTCCAGTCTCCGCGAAAATAGATCTCATCTCCGTTCTCTAAATCGACATAGTATGAGACGCCAAGATTGGAGGTAATATCCGGCGTGTATGGCAGCTCATTGTCTGTGGTGATCGGGAAGACACTAGAGCGCAGAACACCGCCGCGTAGCGCATCGATTTCGGCATCTAGATAGCCAAGCGCCCAGTCCACGCGAAGATTGTTTGTCACCAGCCAATTTGCTTCCAGCTCAAATCCTTGCAGCGTTGCAGCGGCAAGATTGTCGATCGCGATCCCAGCGAGCTCTGGTGGCAAATCCGTTCGAACAGCGGCCACTTGAATATCATCATAGGATGTATGGAAGTAAGCAGCGTTCAGGCGTAGCGCGCCATCAAACAGCGTTGACTTCACACCCGCTTCCCACACTTCAGCAAACTCAGGATCATAGGAAGGGATGAAAGTCGGCGTTCCAGTAATCCGTGGAGGGAAGCCGCCATTCCGGAACCCTTCTGAGTAATTTAGGTAGCCCATCACATTCTCAGAGAAGTCATAGGACGCGTTGAACATCGGTGTAACCTCTTCTGAGGTTTGTTGGCCAGTCAGTGTCACAAGCGGCGCGACAGTTGGATTAACGGCGCTATCGACGGAGTAGTCTTTGACATCGTCCGTATACCGAAGGCCTGCTGTGAGATGGAGCCGGTCATCTAATAGGTGCCAAGTTGCCTGGCCAAAAAGCGCTTGCGATTCGTTTTGCGCTGAACGGAGGTCAGCCAAGAAGAGCGGTGCATTTGGGAACCCGTTTACGGTCGCAACAGATGTCAAAAGCTCATTCGATTGACTGCCATCTTCATCGAAATAGTAAGCGCCTAAAACGATATCCAACGAGCCGTCAAAGACAGAGCCGACCAATTGGAGTTCTTGAGAAAACTGCTCTTGTTCATATCCTTGGTTGAGATTGTGGAAGACCACAAATGGTGAGAAATCCGTGTCGTTGTTAAAGACTGCATCAAACCCCCGGAACCCGGTGATAGACTTGATTTCGAAATCACCGATGTCCCAGGTCAATGTCGCGCTTGCGCCATAGACTTCGGTTTTGTTTTTCGGGATGATCGTATTGCCATCACGGTCCACATAGAGCGCGTTGTTCGAGAACTGACTCCCGGTCAGGGTTGACGCCGCGCCATAACAATTTGGGTTGTTTCGAATTCCGTCCGGGGTCAAACACGCAGGGTCCCCTGAGAGCGCTAAATTAAACAAATTCCGGAACGGAGGCGCGGGCGGAGAAGGCGGGACCGGTAGGTCCGGCGTGGCCTCTGCCACATAGAAAGCGGAAGGTCCGGATTCGTCGTTAGACCAATCAAAGGCAAAGTCCGCAGAGAAAGTTGAACTTGGCGTCCAGCTCGCAAAGACGCGGGCGCCCATCACCTCCTCGGCGCCCCATTTGGTGTCACCGCCATATTGAAGTGCATCTACATAACCATCTTGTTCGCGGTAGAGCCCGGATAGGCGGAAACCGAATGTGTCGCTAACTGGTACATTCAAACTACCTTTGGTTTCGATCAACCCCATTTCACCGCCTGAGACTTTGACGGTTCCGCCAAACTCATCGCCAGGCTTCTTGCTGGTGAGGCTGATTGCACCGCCGACTGTGTTGCGTCCGAAAAGAGTGCCTTGTGGGCCGCGGAGAACTTCAACGCGCTCCACGTCCACCAAGTCGATGAGACTGCCGACACTTCGAGCAACGTAAACACCATCGACGTAGACACCCACGCCCGGATCGGCTGTCAAAATAAAGTCCGCCTGACCGATCCCTCGAATGAACAAGCTTGGCGTGGTCGACGAACCACTAAATGTGGAGCCTGTTTCAAACGATAGATTTGGGGTGGTCTGCTCCCCAGAAAGTGGTCCATTATTTGAGTTAGTCCGGCTTCAGATATGGAGCTGAACTATGGGCAAGAGACTAAAGCCTGAAGAGATTATCGCAAAGCTACGCGAGGTTGAGGTTCGCCTCGCTCGCGGTGAGACAGCAGCGCAGGCGGCGCGTTCAATCGGCGTGACCGAGCAGACCTACTATCGCTGGCGCAAAGAGTATGGCGGGCTGCAGGTCGGCCAGGCCAAACGGATGAAAGAGATTGAGAAGGAGAACGCGCGGCTGCGGCGGGCTGTTTCTGATCTAACATTGGACAATCAAATCCTGCAGGAAGTCGTGCGGGGAAAGTACTAAGCCCTTCACGCAAACGCCTTGCAATCGATCATGTGGTGGAAGAGCTTGGCGCATCAGAGCGCCGGGCCTGCCGCGTGATCGGTCAGCATCGCTCTACCCAGCGCAAACCTAGAACACCTCGTGATGACGAGCCTGCGCTGACAGACGCGATCATCAGGCTCGCCACTCAGTTCGGCCGATACGGCTACCGCCGGATCACGGAGCTGCTGAGGCGAGACGGCTGGCATGTGAATGAGAAGCGCGTCTATCGCATCTGGCGACGTGAAGGGCTGAAAGTCCCGCAGAAGCAACCCAAGCGCGGGCGACTGTGGTTGAATGATGGGTCATGCGTGCGGCTCAGGCCTGCACATAAAGGCCATGTCTGGTCGTACGACTTCGTCCAGGATCGCACCCATGACGGAAAGGTCTTCCGCATGCTGTGCGTCATCGACGAGTACACGCGTGAGTGTCTTGCCATCCGCGTCGAACGGCGCCTGAACTCTCGGGATGTTCTAGATGTACTCGGTGAGTTGTTCGTCCGGCACGGCGCCCCAGAGCATATACGGTCCGACAATGGACCAGAGTTTATCGCCATCGCGCTCAGGGAATGGCTCGGAAACATCGGCGTCGCAACGCTTTACATCACGCCTGCAAGTCCATGGGAGAATGGCTACTGCGAAAGCTTCAACTCCAAGCTCAGAGACGAGCTGCTGGCGCGAGAAATCTTCTACGATCTACGCGAAGCCAAAGCCCTCATCGAGGGCTGGCGATACCACTACAACACGGCCAGACCGCACTCCTCTCTGGGATATAAATCACCCGCACCAGAAGCCATCTTGCCCGCAGCGATCATCCTGCCTTACCATGTGGAGGTAGCAGCATGATCGCTGCTACGTGGAAACCGCCGGACTAACAAAGACGGTGGACCACCTCAGTGGGGCAGAGCAACCGGCGCGCCATATGCTTCGAGGTTACATCCGCACGCAGTCGCAAGGTTTAATCCGACTGTGTTGTAACGCTCGTCGGTTACGTTGTTTATAAATGCGGAGATAGCAACGCCAGACTCCAAGTCGAGCTGAGCGTTTAAATCAAGCAATGTGCGCCCGTCATATAAATCGCCATCAAAGTTGCGAGCATTGTGATAGAATTCGCTTTGATATGAGACGATCGCCGCGAGGCTGAGCTCCTTGCTCCCTAGAGTTCTCGAATAATCCAAGCGAGCATTCGCGGTGTACTCAGGCGTAAAGGTCGGCACGGTATCTCGTATGACACCTGGCGCGATCTCAAATCCTTCTACAGTTGCATCGGTCCAAGCTGCACCAATAGACCCCACCAAGCCATCGGCGAGACTTGCGATCGCTTCGATTTCCAAGCCGTTGGTTGTCATATCCTCGTTTGAGACAAATCCTGAGACGTCGGCAAAAACGAATGATTGGTAGTCTGTATAATCGTAGTGGAAGTAAGATCCGTTTATCCGGTACCTGCCAAACGCATCTTCAAATTTGAAACCGGCTTCGAACGAAACGAGTTCTTCCGGCTCATATGGAATTTCGCTCGGCGCTAGTGGTGGGGATCCATCAACGAGCTTACCATTATAGCTGCCACCTTTCACGCCTTTGTTCAAACCCGCATAGAGAAGAAGATCTTCATTTGGACGGTACTCAATCTGCGCTTTTCCCGCCCATAAAGTATCGCTGCGCGAGTCAGTGAATTCAGGATAGAGCGGGAATAAAGCCGGCCCCAAATCGACCCGAAAATCATTAAGATTCGCAGTCGCGAATGCCGCATAGTCATAGTCCTGACTTTCATCGATCAGACGGCCACCGAGAACGAAGGTCCACTTGGGAGCAAACTCCCAATCGACTTGTCCGAACACGGACGCAGACTCCGTTTTGAGCTCGAAGACACTGAGAGGGTCGATTCCTGTATCGGCAGCGCCAAAGACAAGAGCAAGCGCCGACCCACGCGGCGCTAGGAGGCTCTGGGCGACGTTGGATTCGATATCGAGATAATACGCGCCAGCCGTCCAGTTATAAGTATCTCCACCGCCGCTAAACCGCAGCTCTTGAGATAACGTCTCCATGTCCGAGAGCGTTCCAAACCCAAATCCGTTCACTGGCGAACCATCGGCATCTAGGGTGAAGTGCTTATCGTATTTGGAATATGATGTGACTGAGACGACATCAACGCCAGACCAATTTCCATTCAGATGAAGAGCAATGTTGTCAGCGCTAAACCTGTTCAAGTCACTCAATGCGTAGTCTTTGGAAAGCTCGAGATCGTCGACACTCAGAGGCACATAACCGAACCAACTTGCCCCCGGTGCACGTTCACCCGGCGTATCGGGTGAAAACAAAAAACCTTGGAATGCAAGAACCGCCGGATTGAAGTAATTCTGCCCATCCGGGCCAATCGCCGCGCGCGTTTCAGTCGAAGAGGCGCGGACAACATTTACGACGCGGTCCTGTGCATCAAGGACGGGTACTTGCGGTGAAGATGCCCATGGCGACGCGGACAAATCCTGATCGAACGTTGCAGCAGTTAGGCGCGCGGAGAAATCCGAGTTTGGTTCCCAAAGTAGTTGGAACCGACCAGCGATGGACTCCTCATCACCTAGGTCTTCACCTGATGGCGACACTCCTGCCGGACCAAAGTTTAGCGGCGCTCCAGCGACGACACCTTCAGGAGCGCGATTGTCCCAAACCGATCCGCGGCTGTTCCAAACCCCTGACGCTCGAATAGCGACCTTCTCTCCAATAGGAATATTGATAGCGCCATCGATTTTTTGGGTTTCAAAATTGCCAACTGTCGCTTTGACGAAGCCATCATATGTTTCCAGCTCGGGCTTCCTCACGATGAAGTGGACCAAGCCACCAGTCGCGTTGCGCCCAAACAGAGTGCCCTGCGGACCTTTCAGAACTTCCACGCGCTCTACATCAAATAGCGCTATGCCCTGTCCTTGCTGTGAGGAGATGTAGGTGTCGTCCACATACACCGCAACTGGCGCTTCGATCGCATCGTTATAATCGCTTTGCGTGACGCCTCTAATTGAAAATTGCAGACCTTGACCGCCAAGCGTTCCCGACACTGTAACGCCCGGTGTGAGCTTGGCGATCTCCGTCGTTAAGCCGACACTTTGATCTTCTAGCTTTGCGCCGGAGAAAGCCGACACCGCGACGCCGACATCTTGCAGGCTCTCCTCTCGGCGTTGAGCGGTCACAGTTACGGTTTCCAAGCTGCGCACTTGTTCATCCGATTGAGTATCGTTGTCTGATTGGGCATTTGCAGTCAGCGCGAACAGTGCGCCAGAGCAAATTGCTGATGAAGCCATTAAGGCCAATCGCCAAGAATTCATATTTCCCTCCCTCAGGATTTTTTTTTGATTTTTGCCGCGCTTTTGGGCGAGGTCTTTCACGCGACACCGGCGTTTTCGCCTGTATGTCCGTGCTACTTCACAAGGCATCCTCTCAATTTGCCGCGCTCAAACAGCGCCGCGTGAAACCACGAAATTTGAGCCGAAGACTCATTAACATACTAGAATTTTAGTTGGGAAATAGAAACTGTCCAGCTGGTTTTTTTAGCTTTTAAACTGATGAGAGACGTTTCGCGCCCTTATTCCAGTTCAATAAAGCTTGTGCCACCTTGGAAATATGAGCTTCTGCTGCCGCCCCGGCCTTTTCGGAATCTTTGTCCTCGATCCCAGTAATTACAGCTTCGTGTTCGTCCAGAGCTTCCGACATATGTGGTCGAAATCCAATTGTTTGACCAACAAAGAAATCGGACATGTCGAAAAACCGAGCTTGGTACATGTCAATCAAGTCAGAGTTGGCTGTCTGATGCATCGCCCGGTGAAAATCGCGATTTCGGGTTCGGTACTCTTCGGTTGTCAGATCGCCAGACTTGAAGAGCTCTCGAATGTTCCGGTTGAGCTCTTTGAGGGTATTGAGTTGTTGGACTGTTCGACGCGTTGCCCCGAGCTCGGCCATCGCGCGCTCGAAGCGTCCAAAAATGATATAGAAGTCGGAGACATCTTGTTCCGAGGGATGTATCACCCGGCACCCTACCTGCGGAACGATTTCTACAAATCCATCGAGCGCGAACGCGTTCAACGCAGCCAATACAGGCTGGCGGCTGGTACCAAGTTCAGAAACGACTTGGGATACTCGAATCTCTTCACCAAATTGATATTCGCCGACGATCAGGCGCTTGAGCAGCGCATCATAAACGAAGTCTTTTTTACTCGTCCTCATAATCGCATAATATCCATTGGGTTTTGGCTCTAAACCACGGAATCTATTCCAGGAACACTTCTGGGTGCACTACCTCATGTCGCGAACATAAAACTAGCATATATGTCAGTTGCCTTCAGAGTTGCGAGCATCGAAGTGCGTCTCTTTACGCATAGATCCCAAAAGCCCCCTCGTTCCACCCCCGATCGCAAGTTCGAGTCTATTTCGATCAAAAAGCCTTGTCGATATCTAAAATTCTAGTATTTCAACAATCTGAAATCAGTTCATCAGCAAGCTGACCCAACCTGCAATAAAGGTATGGGATCGGTTGCACCATTCTGAAAGGACAAATGATGAAAGTACTCGTATTTGGCGCGAGCAATCACTCCAACTCAATAAACGCAACCTTGGCTCGATATACCGCAGCTCGGCTTAAATCGGAATTTAAACCAGATGCGGACATCGCAGAAATCGACTTGAACGATTTCGAAATGCCAATTTATTCCATCGACCGGGAAATGACGGACGGCGTTCATCAGCTCGCCAAGGACTTTTATGGCAGGATCGGGGCTGCTGATGCGCTTATCATTTCGTTCCCTGAGTACAACGGATCCTACACATCCGCGTGGAAAAATATCCACGATTGGATGAGCCGCATAGACATGGCGATCTATCAGAACAAACCATTGATTGCTTTGTCGGCGACTCCAGGTCCACGAGCTGGGTTGGGCGTGCTTCAAGCGGTTGAAGATACAGCGCCGTTCTTTGGTGTTGACCTACGTGGAAGAATTGGCGTCGGCACTTGGGGTGAAGCGTTTGACTACGAAACCTCATCGCTCCTAAGAGCAGACGATATTACTGCAATTGATAACGCGCTCGGTAAGCTGATCAACGGCTAGTCGATCGGCTTCTAGGCATCCCAAGACACCAACCCGCCCTCCCCGTTGATCAAGATCGATGGACGGCGCAGGTGTTGAAACAAACCAAGGACGAAACCTGTGTGCGAAATTTGCGAAGACCCGACCCACAAAGGTTCAATTGAAGACCTAATGGACGATTGGACCCGGCGTGGTTTTCTGTCGAAAAGTGTTACGCTGGGCACCGCTCTTGGGGTTGCAACCGCTTGCGCACCATCGGCTTCATCTGTTGAAAAAAATCCGCAGAGCATTGCCCAACCGAAGTCCATAATAATTCAAGGCGCCTATATTCTGACGCTAGATCCCGAGCTTGGCGATATAGAGTCCGGTGATGTCCATATTGTCGGAGATGAGATCGTCGCGGTGGGCTCAAATATCGATGCCCAAGCAGACCTTGTAATTGATGGACAAGGAAGCGTCGTGATGCCGGGCTTCGTTGATACACACACACATATGTGGAACACGATTTGGCGCAATCTCAACGCTGGATACCAAGCCCTAACTGACAAGATGGGACCGCATTTTCGTCCTGAAGACTTTTATAATTCGGTAAGCCTTTGCGCGATGGAGATGCTCAATGCGGGCGTTACCACGGTGCACGCTTGGGAACATAATATCCGCAAGCCAGAGCACGCGGATGCTGAGTTAAATGCCTTGAAGGATGCTGGTATTCGAACACGCTTCTCCTACGGCTTTCATCATCACATCAATTCAGATGAGGTAGCCGATTTAGACGATATGATCCGCGCGAGAGATGCATGGTCTGATGATCTGATTACCGTGGGATATGCATCGCGGGTCTTCGATAATGACGGCGTCGGACCCAGCGGATGGCCCGCCGCGAACGGAGAGGTTCGTGAGCGTGAATGGGCTTTTGCGAGATCGGAAGGCTTACCGATCACGCATCATGTATCGTGGAAGACCGCAAACGCGGAACCTTACATTGAGATGGCAGGACCTGACCTTCTTCTCGTACACGGCTATCAATGGGGCGAAGATGTTTGGCGACAACTAGCTGATGCCGGAACGACATCGAGCATGTCACCCTACACATCGATTGGATCAAGACTGGCAATCCCCTTCGAAGCGATGAAAGCTGGTGGAATCGAAATTAGCTTCTCGCTCGACAATCTACGTGCAACGGGCGTGTCTGATAACTTCCGCGAGATGCATGTCGCAAAATCCATTACGCGCTTCTCAGGTGCGAATATATCCGACCGAGAGCTGCTCCGAATTGCGACGGAGGGTGGAGCCAAAGCCATGGGCCTGGGCGACAAAATAGGAACCCTCAAACCCGGAAAGCTAGCAGACATTATCGTTGTAGATATCGCCCATTGGGCGATGCAGCCAAAAGGTGAGATCGATAAGATGCTCGTTAATAGTGCAAGCGCATCTAACGTCACCGACGTGATTGTAGGCGGTAAGCTGGTCAAACGAGACGGGGTTTTAGTTGGCTCTAATCCTTCGGAGATCGGCAAAGCTGCGAATGAGAGCCTCACATATCTTCTAAACGCGATGTCCGGTTGAGGGGACAGACTGCAATCTAGCGCACTTACGCTTTGCAACCCCCAGGATAAGCACCTCCGATGAGGTAGGCTTGGTAAAACACCATTTGCATAAGGTGAATTGTATTCAACTGAATGGCAATTTTTTCACCTCGCAACAGCCCCTTACGTTGAGTAATTCGACCGCTCAAATTCGTAGTTTTGTTTGAGGGCTTAGAGATGCAAAGCACTGTCATTGCGCAAAAGGATGGCGCGGCTGGTCGAATTCGACTGAACCGTGGACAAGCACGAAATGCGCTTACTCATGAAATGTGCGATTCTATGATCGCGGCGCTGCGCGCTTGGAAAGACGACGCCTCGGTGCAGTTCATTATGATTGACCACGTGGATGGAACTCTCGGGTTCTGCTCAGGCGGTGATATGCAAATGCTGTCAGCACCCGGAAAGAAGGGTGAAGCTAATGCGCGGTCATTTTTTGAGAAAGAATATCGCTTGAACGAGATGATCGCTACGTTTCCAAAACCATGCATCACTTTCTTAGACGGGAAAGTTATGGGGTGCGGTGTTGGTCTAGCGAAACTGGGGACATATCAAGTTGCTACAGAAAGAACTGAGCTTTCTATGCCCGAGACAGGAATTGGCTTGTTTCCCAACGCGGGAGCTACTTGGTTCTTACCCAAGCTCGATGGCGAAATTGGCACTTGGTTGGCATTAACGGGCGCTCGCATGATTGGAGAAGATACGGTCGCGGTCGGACTGAGTTCGCACTATTGCCCCACGAACCAATTGACTGAACTCAAGCTGGCTCTGACCAAGTATGGCGTCGATGTATTGAATGACTGCCAATGCTCGGCTGACTTTTCACAAGTTGAACATCTTGAAGAAATGGACCGTTTGTTTTCTGGATCATGCGCTGTCCAGATCTCCAGCAAGCTCAATAAGGGAAGCGAGTGGGCAAAAGCACAAGCGACAAAAATTTCTGCCAAGTCTCCCTTATCAATCAAGATAGCTTTGCGACAAATGAGGACCGGAACGTATTTAGGGTCGGTCACAGATGCATTGCGCATTGAATACCGAATTGCGTCTCGCATCCTGAGCACTAGTGATTTCAGAGAAGGCGTGAGAGCAAAAATAATCGATAAAGATCATAGCCCAAGATGGAGCACGCACAGGTTACAAGCCGTAACCTTTGATATGGTCGCCAAGTTCTTCTCACCGATGCGGGACAAAGAGTGGCGCCCGACGTAACGAACTTGTTGGGTTCGCATCGATGCTAGATTAAATGAACAGAAGCCGCCCTTTTTCAACGAATCGGGCCGCAATGGACCGAATTTATTTGGGCTACATTATTGATACAATTTGGGCTACATTCTGAACTCAAAAACCAACATGTTATTGTTTTTATTTAATTTTAAAAGGCGCACTGGAGCACATCGCCCGCTCCAAATTTAGACTTCCCGAATACTCAACACGCATATGTTGTCCCGTAAGTACGCGGCAGCTTTGGTTGCGATCCCAGCGGGATAAGCGTCTGTATTCATTGCGCCGCTCCTGCCGAACTAATGTCGTGCATAAATACGACAAATTCGGTAAGAACCTTACCTAAGGACATCACGCGCTGCGTCGATGAGTTGGGGGGTAAGGCAATGAGTGGCTACAGGAAACTGTTGACTTCGGCCGCTATCGCAACGCTGCTGAGCGCAGCGATCGATCCTGTGTTTGCACAAATAGAAGCCGACACTATAGACGGCGATTCGGCCACTGAAACGCGCCTCGCGACGCTGCCAACGGTTGTCGTGACCGCGCAAAAACGGTCTGAGGACATTCAGGACGTGCCGATTGTGATTACGGCCTTCTCTGAGGATCAAATCACGGCGTTCGGCGCATCAACGCTCGAGGAGCTGCCGAACTATATTGCCGGAGTTGAGCTGCTGGATGAACGCGGCGCCGGGCAACCGACCTGGATTATTCGCGGTGTCGGGCTCGTCGATTTTAACGCAAACAATGCGCCGACCGCCTCCATCTTTGATGATGAGGTTTATTTGGGATCGAACGTGCTCGGCGGCCTCGGCCTGTTTGATTTGGAACGAGTCGAAGTGCTGAAAGGTGCACAAGGCGGCTTGTATGGCCGCAACACGACCGGCGGCGCTGTGCGCTACATTCCGAATACACCCCGTGTCGGCGCCCCTTTATCGGGAAACGTTCAGGCGAGCTATGGGCGTTGGGGCCAAACCAGCTTGAAGGCCGCGCTCGCTGGCCCGCTTGGCGACCGCGCCGCGTTTAGAGTGTCAGCCATGAGTGAATTTGGCGGCGGCTGGCAGGACAGCCTCGTTACTCCAGACGATGATCAACATGGCGACAGTGACTTTATCGCCTTTCGTGCACAGATTGCGGCGGACCTGACGGACAAGCTCTCCGTGCGGCTTAAGGCGAGTGCCGGTCGGGATAAGTCGGAAACAGCGCTCCTGCGAGCACTAGCGCCGTTCGACGCGCTGACCGGCGGGCCGTGCGTCCCGGCCCTGGCTGGAAACCCAGATCCAGAAGCCTGCATTACGCACTATAACTCGACCAGTTTTGTGGCATCGGGCGGAACGGATATCGGGCTGCTCGCAAACGCCCAAGACCAGCGCGGTGAACGTGTCCTGTCGCAGCCCATCAACCAAGTCGACAATGATTGGGCGGGCATCAATCTCTATGCGACCTATGACTTTGATGGGTTCGATGTGACATCGATCACATCCTATCAAGACTATAATGCCGGTCAGGTCTTTGACTTTGATAGCTCGCCCGCCATTCTGTTCCATGAAGACACCAGCTCTTTGTTTGACGTGTTTTCGCAAGAGGTGCGGATCTCATCGACGACTGCTGGCCCTGCCGACTGGCAGATTGGCGCGAACTATTCCCAAACCGATTTAGATGAGAGTCGGCTTGGCGATCTCTCAGAAAATATCTTGGTGCTGCCAGTCCAGAGCCGCCGGAGTTTTGAGCAAGAGGTCCAGCATTTCGCCGTTTATGGGGAAGGCTCCTATGATCTTAGTGAGCAGCTGAGCCTCAACGCGTCGCTCCGCTATACCGATGAAGAGAAGTCGCTCAAGAACTTCACAAATGTGATTGAGAGTGACCCGTTTCAGCTCCTGGTCGAGGCGCCTGGAGATCTATTCCTTGGCCCCGTGAATTTTGATTACGATTTGGACGCAAATGTATCGGGTCATCTCGGCCTGAACTATAAGATCACTCCAGACGCGCTCGCCTATGCGAAAGCCACACGGTCATTCAAATCAGGAGGTTTCTTCGGCGGGTTTGCGCTCTCCGCAGACGAATTGGCGCCCTATGAAGAAGAGACCGTTTGGGCCTATGAAGCCGGGGTGAAAATCGACTTTCCTGATCATGGTTTGAGAGTGAACGGCGCAGTCTTCTACTACGATTATCAAGACGTTCAGAGCTTCACCACAATCGTTGATCCGACGCTTGGTGTTCTGACCCAATTGGGCAATTTGGGGACCGCTGAACATATCGGTGCAGACCTCGACGTGCTTTGGCAACCGCCTGAAATAGAAGGCCTCACCCTGCAGGCAAGCGCCTCTTGGCTTGATGCCGAGATTGTTGAGTCTGATGTGTTGGAAACCAGCGTCTTGATCGACTTTGTCTCTGGTGGGCCAGACGATCCGCCCGTCATCGCTGGCATTGAAGGCCAACCGCGGAGCTTTGCTCCGGAGTTCAGTTACACACTTGTCGGGGCCTATGAAAAAGACGTCACAGCAGACCTGACCGCGAAAGCCACACTAAACTGGTCCTGGCGCAGTGACTTCTTCCGCGGGGATCAGTTTGCCTTTGATGACGGCCTCGCTGCTCATGACGGGTATGGCCTGCTGGGTGGGCGTTTGGAAATGTCGTCTAAGGCGGGTTGGTCTATTGCCCTGCTCGGACAAAACCTCACGAATGAAACCTATATTCAACGCGCCACCAGCGATGACTTGCTCAGCTTCGGACAAGTTCCTGGACGACCGATGAGCTGGTCGCTCGCCATTGGCTTTGAGTTTTAGAGGGAGTGTGTGAGGCTGTCGCTAGGATTTCGCGGCAAACGCTGACACGCGCTCGGTTGGGGCTGGATTTTCATCCGCAACCATAGCAACGATGTCATCGACGCTGACAGGGCGGCTGAAATAGAACCCTTGGCCATATCGAATGCCAGCTTTCATCGCCAAAGCGTGTTGCTCAGCATTCTCGATGCCTTCAATGATCACATCCATGCCGCAAGATTTGGCCATTCTGACAATCGCATCAATCATCGCATAGCCCGCATCTGTGCCGATTTTGCGGGTGAACGCGATATCGATTTTAAGCGTGTTGAATGGCAAATCACCCAATCGCTCAAGTGAGGAATATCCGGTACCGAAATCATCAATCGCGAGGCGGGCGCCGAACTCACCGAGGCGGTTA
>Ga0256829_1001596_pt1 | contig 18229 bp, 14 predicted proteins | sample 131447metaG_FD_185979 | JGI IMG/M metagenome (GOLD analysis project Ga0256829, IMG submission 185979) | Hydrothermal vent microbial communities from Lau Basin, Pacific Ocean - 131-447 | ecosystem: Environmental > Aquatic > Marine > Hydrothermal vents | place: Pacific Ocean: Lau Basin | collected...
TTCATTCCGCAGAGAGTTTCTAGATGCTTACTTGTTTGAAAATCTCAATCAGGTGAGAGACATGGCCTGGTTCTGGCGTCTGGATTACAACGAAGAAAGAACACATGAAAGCTTGGGTAACCTGCCTCCGGCAGCTTACCGAGCGAAACTAGAAAACTCTAATTTAGCACTGTCTCATTAAAGGGGAAGTGGACAATGGGTTTCAAGTAGCTTGATGGAGGGAGATAAATAAGCAAAAGGTCGCTATTTGATTAACCACTGGTTGCACAGTGACGTATTAATCTGGCAATGGATAACTACACCTTCACACCACACCCCAGACCAAATAAAAAGGTACTTTCTAGCACCCTGACTATCACGGGTAGTTCGCGCCCCGAAGTTTCTCTATATATAAATTTCCGAGAGTTAAAGTTGTTTGATTAAAGATGAAGGGAAGCGTTTCAGGTCAATAAAATCAAGACCTAGTGAACACAATGATAAGACAACTATGACAACTCAAGAAAGTACTAGGGAGGGGCTATTAAATTGTTGAGTTGTTTTGCCCCTGATCATGGCCCGTTAGCCAAATTTTTGTACATGCCAAATAAGAATGTTTTTTTGCTAGATATAGAGACTAGTTTTACACTATTTTTATAGTGAAGTTCAGAGGCTGGAAAAAGCACTTGTGTCGCGCTGGGCCAGCTGGATTGATTGGAAACAATTATCTATATGAAGGTTAAAGCGTCCTTCCTGAGCTTCGCTTACTTTCTTAATTAATACACTATCTACCTAGAGTTCCTTTGGGCATCCTTGGGGTGATAGTAAAAACCGTGATTTTTCACCCAAGCACTGCTTTAAGCAATACATTAATGTGGTACAAGATGTGGTACAGCGAACTTAAAATTAATTAAAAATACATAAAATACAAAGATCTAAACTTTAGTTTAAGATGTCGCCAGCTCCACCAAATTAGAGGCGCAAGTTATTTTAAAACAGTAACTTGCGCCTTTTTATATCCGTAGACTTTTCCCAATGTCACGAAAATGAGAATCCGCTACCTCTATGAAACAGGCACGGCGTTTACTGTTTACGCTGAATGAAGCTTCTTGTGCTAATATGTCGATTGTTTTCAATTTAAATCGGGTGCAGGCATGAGTAAACATTCCTTTTATAATAATTTTCAAAAATTACACTCCCTGTGCCTATATTTTAAACTTACTCGATTGGCGGCAGCTCAAACAAAAGAGCTATGAGCGCATCGTTCACGTAATAGCTCTCTCTGCCTAGTTTATGTTTGCTCAGCGTGTCCTCACAAAGTGCATCAAGGTATCGCGTGGCAGTTGCCCTTGAAACGCCTAAGGCCTCTTCGATAAATGCAACTTTTGTATAGGGGTGGATAAATAAGCTGTTCATTAAGTCTTGGCTATAGAACTTATGTTGTGCTCGAATTCGTTGTTTTTGCTCAATGAGCAAATGACCGATGGCCTCGACTAAAACCGTTGTGTGTTTAGCCGTCATTGAAATAGCTTTTAAAATATATAAGACCCATTCTTCCCATTCACCAGTGTCCCTAACCTTTTGCAACAGGTTATAGTATTGGTCTTTGGTGTGATTGATATAACGGCTAAGGTATAAAATAGGGGTGTCGAGTAATCCATTAAGCACCAAGTGCAAGATATTGAGAATTCGGCCAGTGCGGCCATTCCCATCATAAAATGGATGGATTGTTTCAAATTGATGATGAATTAAAGCCATGCATACGAGCGGATCTAGCTCTTGTTCGGTATTTATGAACTGCTCTAAATCGGTCATGTATTTGACAAGCTTATCTGGTGATGGTGGCTGAAAAACAATTTCTTTTGTCTGCTCATTTATTAATGCGGTGCCCGGTGTTTTGCGTAAGCCAGCACGATTGCCTTCCAGTATCTCTTGTATTTCAATGACTGTATTGAGTGTAAGCGCCTCAGTTTTAACAACAGCGTGATAGCCTAAATGCAATGCTTGTGCGTAAAAGGCGACTTCTTTAGTGCTGGGGTCTACCTTGTCGCTATGCAGCTGAAATTTATAAAGCTGGTCTTGTGTTGTAATAATGTTTTCAATTGCTGAACTGCTCTGTGCTTCTTGCAAGGCGAGTGTTGAAATTAACATGCCTTCATTCGGAATTGTTTTGGCGACACCTTTTAGCTCTGCCAAGTGACGGTGCGCTGATATCAGCGCCTTTAGTACGGCGGGCGTTTCTAAATCGACTTTTGGTGGCAGTGGTGCGAGTATTTTTTCCATTGTTCAATATCTTTGATTTTTGAGCGCAATATAATTTAACTTCTCAAAAATCGCACTTATTGAGAAGTTTGTCACTCGTTTTGTCAAAAAACATTGAATTTGAGCAAATGAAAGCATGCAACCATGTAACTAGTGGACGATAGTTGTGTTGCATCGGGTTCAGCTCCTGAGTAAGGAACTGAACCCGCATCTATAAAAGCTGTCTTATTCGGGCGTGTATCTGCTATTTTTCCGCTTGATAGGGTTGGGATTACTGCCTATGGAGGTGTCTTGTAAGATGTCTTCAAAACGGGCTAATTCTGCGAATAAATGGTTCAACTGATTTTCCGTAAGTTCCACCAATTGGTGAAGGTGAACTGATCTCTGTTCACCTTTTTATGCGTGCGCTGGGCTTAGCGCGTAGTGCGAAAGCACTGTTCAACTCCAGTGTTAATATGAACCGCCGTGGTACGGAACCGTCCGCCCAGTGGTGCAAGAGGACGGGGGTTGTAAAACTCCCTTCTACTCTATCTTCGCCCCGCGCTACATACCTTATATGGCAAGGGTTTACGAACTTCACACCATTATTAATCTCTGACTATCCAAGGCGTATATTCTCTGAATTGCCAAAAACTCTCTGCACCTATCCCCATCTAGAACAGCCCAAGTCCATGATCAGAGAATATAGAACTATTAAAAATTAGTAGATTATTATCAGACTAACCAAAAGATTAGTTGGGTGAATTGGTTGAGCGATAGGAAATCACACTGTCCAAGCGTCAATGTGTTGCGCGACATACTCAATCGGCAAACGCTCTTGCTCGAGTCTCTTGTCAGCATACTGAGCAGCACGTAACCCCTTAAATAGAGCTAGCTCTGCTTCTGTCAAGGCAACAGGGTCTTTAGATACCGAGTCAGGCTCTGGCACCATACGTTCCGCAAAAGTCTTGACCGTCAGCTCATCCATCATTAGTGGGATAATACAACTCAGCTTACTTCTGGCATCACTTAAAATAGCCAAGCCTTCAGAATCAATATCTCCCCAGTAACCAACATTCTTATAAGCCAACCAGCCTGCCTTCATCCATGAAACATTTTTGCCTCCACCAGAGACTGCTATCGTGTTGTTAACATCACTAAGTGTCAGACAGGACTGTTCATTCTCAATCACCAAGATATTTCTCGCGGGCAACTCAAATTCTTGCAAAGTGTCTGAGGAGACGCGAAGCAATGGCAGGCCACCCAACAGTGCTCTAGTTTCCTGACAGAGAGGTCTAACTAACAACCAGTCTCTCGGTTTTTCTATACAATCGAGCCAGCTCATCAAGCCTATATCTTTGACGCTCCGATCAACCAATGCAGTAACGACAGACTCAATTATTCGTAAATTTTTCTCGATGAATTTTGTATCCACAAAAGTGACAGGTAAGGCCCTGAGATAACATCCTTGCCCCATTCCTTTTTGTAACTGTGGCAACAACCTCACTAGCAGCTCCAAATCGTCCTGCTCGAAACTATCTAACGTTTCTAAATGATCAATTAATGCTTGGAATAAGTTCTGCTCGGTGTTTCTAAGGGAAGAGCCATGGAAAGAGATTCCTTCATAAGAGCTGGCTTGGTGACTCTGACTTTGAGGTAAAGAGGATTGCGATGAGAGGGATTCAAAAATATAACGAATTTTCGAAAGCCAATCTTGTAACTGACGCTCCTCATCCGAACCAAGTATACAGGCAAGTGAACCAATATCTAAGATACTTAAGTGTGTGGGAACATTCTGCTCAGCGAGCGAGCGGAAATTCCGTTTTTCCCAAACTACCTCACACCCTTTTATTTTCGAGTCGTTTCTTTGTTGGCCAGCCGCCCCATTAATAGAATCTTGAGAAAAGCTCTTCCAAGACGATACAAAGTTCTGAAAATGGCCGATATTCTGGATTGCCGCATTTCCCCTTGGAGGCTTCAAAGGAACAACCAAGGGAAATGAATCCCCGCCGTTCAGCAAGTTTTTCAAATTCCTTGAGTTCTGCCAGTGCTTATTTTTCAGCGTAAGAAGGACATCTTCTGGTAGCAAGCCCCAAGTTGCTTTTGATGAAGTGCTCATTGAGTTCTGACCAGATCGATTTCAGCGGCTATATCATCATACGAAGAGCCATCATGAAGCGACGCACCGATCGCTGAACGTTTTTGCTCTGCCATGCGCCGATCAATTTCCTCCCATGTCACCTCACATAAGTGGCTTTCATGCAGCTCAGGATCCCGCTCGGCAATGAGCAATGATCTCGCTGACTCTCGCGCTAAATTCAGATTTTTATAGGGCGTAATCAGATTGACATGGATATGAAGCTCCTTGAAGACACGAAGCACTCTTCGGCTAACTGCCTCTGCGGTATTTGAAAATGCCTCATCCAAAAATACGGTGCAATAAATAGGCTTATCACACCCATCAGGAGTCAGCACGTAGGCAAGACTCGCGGCAACGATAGTACCGGCAAAAGACTCTTTCTCGCCACCTGATTTACCACTACTCGATTCAAGCACATCACGCACACTGAACGTCTGCGAATCAATCTCTTCAGCAAAGAATGACATTTGATATCTTGGATCTAGCAGCCTCAAGCTTTCCATATTGTTGGAAGTTCCTGGCGCACTCGCTTTCTCAAGAATTTCCACAACTTCAGCCAAAAGGTTAAATCGAGCTTCATGATCATCACTTGTCGCCTGACTTAACGCACTCCGGACTTTACGCTCAAACTCCTGAACATGCGGATACTTTTCACGTTTTGAGCCAAGCTTTAAGTGACTGCCTTGCTTAAACTCAGTTCGCTTCAACACGCGATTGATTGTATCGATACGCTCTAAGATATCTTCCCTCTCAGATTCAAGCTTGGTCTTAATTCGAGCCAGAGATTGAGTTGCGTGCTTATTTAAGCGCTCTTTGAACTGATCGATTAACTCAGGCAAACCCTCTTTTTCAATATAGGAGTAATGCTCTAAATAATCTGGCAATCCATCTAAGCCTGTGGGCCAATCAACCGTAAGGGGCTGCCATTTATCTTTTCCTCTAAAGGAGCCCATAATGCCATTTGCAGAGTTTTCAGCGGTGTTTTTAGCAGATCGAACTTTTTCCAATTCGCTATCCAGCGTTTTTTCAAATTCCGATTGTTGGTCAGCTGTTTCTAAAGTGACGACACCAATTCGATCCGACAGTAGTGTCCTCACTTCATCACTCATACCAGTTGACGCCAATAAACGGTATTTCTCAGCTTGCCGTTGCGCATCATCCTTTTTGGTTTCTAATGCACCTTCATCTTTTTTGAGTTGCTCTTTATTTTTCTGTATATCTAGCAACAGCTTCTTAGCTGCATCCCAGCGAGATTTAGCCAACTCAAGGTTTCCGCCTGATTGTTCAAGTCTCTCCAAGTCGGCTTTCACTGTGTCTAAGCGCTTCTGCCAATAAGGTGCGTCTACTTGCTCCCAGAAATAGCCATCAATTCTTTCCCAAAGCTTCGCTCTCTCAGCGATGTTGTTGAGCGACTCTCGTGCTTCGGATAACGTTTCAGCCAACTCTGCCACGCGAGTTTCTGCTTCTTTCTCATCGTTATTTAAAAGCACTAGGCGTGACTTATTCGAAAAGCCGAGACTCCAACTTCTGCGATCATCTATCTTCCGCTGATCCTTCTTTTCAAAGCGGCCTCGCTCCATATGCACGAGACCTTCCTTTGTCATTGAGAATGGCGTCGCATCAAGCTCATCAGTACCAGACACGCATCGCAAATCAAACTTATTCAAGTGAGATTTGAGCCAATCACGATATGGATGATCTTTCCATACCAACTTACGAAGGTAGCCACGCTCATTAAATTCAGTAAAGTTTGACGACCTGTCTGGAGAATTGTATTTCGCTACAACCTGTGCTCGCACATGCAAGCCGGTATGCCGTACATTCAGCCAGCGAGTCACCATTGAGTAATTCTTTTGAGGCACTAGTAAAGTCGTCCTGAGGCCACCTAATGCACGCTCAATCGCCCCCTGCCAAGCTTTTTGATCGTCTTTGACATCAAGTAATTCACCAATAAAAACCAGCTCATCACCAGATAGATCAAGTGACCGGATCATTTCATCACGAAGCTGCTGATAGCGAACATCGATGTTTGAATCTGGGCGAGCCTCTATCTCCCGCATCTCGTCTTTAATATCGTTTAAGCTTTTCTGTTGCTCGCTCAACTGTGCTGCAATTTCACCAAAATAATCTTGGCTTTCCTTAGTATCAGCTTCGATTTTTTCTAACTTTAAAGTCGCTTCACGCTTATTGGTGATAAATATCTCTTCGTTCAGCTCAGCATCCAGTTCCAAACTGCGGCAGTCACTTTGATAATTTGAGGATGCTTGTATGACAGAGTTAAGCTTGTCTTTAGCATGCAGAATGTCTTTCTCTAGGGATTCGATCTTATCGCCACCAAGGTTGAGGTACTCCTCATGTCTTTTTTCTGCCGAATCCTGTGCATCATTCTCTTCTTTTTCGGCGCGAGCAATAGACCTTCCAAGCAATGCTAGTTCTTTTTCTAACTCACTCAGCTTGTTTGACCAAAGCAGTGAAAGAGCCTCGCCAAAGTAAACGCTTAAATGATTTTTCTGCAGATGAAGCTTTTCTAAAGCAAGCTTGGATTCGGCAATAGCTTCTGAAAGTTCAGGCAATCTACTCAAGTGAGCTTTTTGTTCTTTAGCATCAATCAGCTGCTCATGGATGGCGACGAGATCAGAGAACTCTTCAACAACCTTTTTTGCATCCTCTTTTACACCACTGGGCTCTAAGACTAATTCACGGATAAGTTTTGTAAGATCATCTATCTTCTTGAGGCCCAGCGCACGCGATAACAAAGCAGGCGCATTTTTGTTGTCCATATATAGATGCTTGCGATAAAGCTCCTGGTAATCAGTAAAGTTGCTATCACAATCGGTAATGGCAGGATCGTCACGCAGCCATTGTTTCAACTGCCTAGCATTTCCTTCACCAAAAGCGTCTAACAACTCTTTTAGTTGCACGTTCCTTTTTGCAACAAGATAAACCCGTTTAACATCGCTAAGTGTATTAGTTGAACTCGCTGTCCAAAAAAGTGCCGCCAGAGTAATACGTGACCCATCTTCACATTGGTAAAGCGCTCGAAGTCCAGTCACAACCCCTTTCTCACGCTTACTTTTGACTATCGTGGAAGATCCATCATGAGCAGTTCCAAAGCTGCCACGCATATAGGATAAAAGTGATCTATCAGAGCGATCGCCCTGAGCCGCAGCAACGTTAAAAGTTGCTTTTCCTGCGGGTAAAAGTAGAGCCATTAGCCCATCAATAAAGGTCGACTTTCCAGCACCGTTATCACCTGTCACCAAAGTGCCGTCGGAATCGATAGAAGCAGTATGCAAGCCATGAAAAGACCCCCAGTTGAAAACCGACAGCTCCGCTAGTCTTATTTGACCTTGAGCAAATAAGTCAGCTCGTGTTGTTGCAATATCATTCATTTACTTCACCAACCTCTTCCCCATTGTTATTTATAGGGCTTGCTTGAACCGAAGCATCCTCTGTTTGCTGCGCCAATAGTGTGTACTCGGCCAACATGGATTCTAAAAAGCTGGCACTGACCACATAGCGAATAATCGGAGTTATTTCGTATCGATCGTCTGTCCCGCGAATCGTTGACAACACTTTCCTTTTAACCATCTCCTTCACTCGAGCTAACAGCTTTTTGCGATCTTTAGATGCATGATCAGTAATAGGGAGGAAAGGGGTGAGATAGGATTCAAGGCGTTCGATGTCTATCGTGATTTTTTGCTCTCCGGCCGACTCTCTGTCTTGATAATGCTTTCTCAGAACCAGCAATATCAGAGTGTCGTAAAGCGATAGTGTTCTCTTTGGTATTAATGTTGTCGATTCATCTAATTCAGGATCATCTTGATTTTCACTATTTCCTTCAGAACCGGCCTCGACATTAATGTCACTGATATGATTCTGATAACCGGCACTAGCGACAAACGCCACTCCCATTTTTTGATCAAGAACCAACCGCAAATAAACTTCCGACAAGTGCTTTCGTATTGCAGATTCATGTCGACAAAGTAACTCAAAGAGTTTGGACTTTTGCGAAGCCATTACCGAACCTTGACGCATTAAGTGCACCAGGACCCGCCTTGCATCGTGGGGCATTGTTTCAGAGTGAACAGCAGAGTCGCTTTGAATGGCGGAAGTACCTAAGGCTTCATCTTCAAACGTCCGAGATGTAGATTCACCTCGCCCTATAGTGTTTTCGGAAACTTGGCTATCCTGAGCTTCTTCTTTGACCATCCTATTCTCGGTAACCCCTTCGTCAGAACTTGGCTTAGCGATGTTCTCATTGTCGCTCTCTTTATCGCCCTTATTGTCGAGAACGAGAGAAAAGAAACTGTTCGGAGGAGAATTATTGGTCATAGTTTTTCCTTAAGCTTTTTACGCAAGAGACGTCCTTTTATAACGCCAGTTCATCAATGTCTTCGGGGAATAAATCGAGGGACAACAGGTAAGTAGGTATTGACGCCTTCAACATAACTCCTTGCTTATCCGTCAATGCCACATCTTCTTTTTGCTCCAAGGCTATTGCACCCACTGCTTTGGCCACTCGTAGATAGGCAACCAGTTCTTCCAAACCAGACTTTAGTGGATTCTTAGCTGCCAGTCCGGCTATCGACATTGGGCCATGCTCTTTGAGCGAGTCGAATGTTTTATGTGCAATTTCCCTAACCTGAACTGCATCTAAGCAATTGAGAACATGAGAGCTTGGTTCACGACTGTTTGCTTTTTCTTCCACGCCGGATGTATCTAACTTATCGTCAGGATTTCTTAGGCGCATAGATTCAGGTGACTTAATTTCAATGGGGCCGACAGGTAAGCTAAGAGCGGTTTCGGTTTTTAAGTCCACCCCCTCATCACGAAGAACAACGGCCTGCCTTTCGAGTTTTGATAGCAAACGATCTACAGCTTGGTTTTCTGCCGCAGCGCCACTTTCGATATAAGAACGAAGATCTTCTTCTGTGCGGCGCCTGATACGAAAAACGCGATCACTTTCGCGACTTAACTCTCGCATAAGTTGATTCAAGAATTGTTGCTGACTGCCAGATAGCTGCTTAGCAACAGGCCTATTCAAAATGCTACGAAGTTGCTCGCGAAACTCCATTGATCTGTTTTGGTCGCAGAGCAATTGAAAAAAACCCTCAAATGCGCTCCCGGCCTCAGTGTTAGAAAGCATTGCTTCTTTCTCCATTACGGATAAAAGAATATCGCCTCGGGATGCATCTCCCTCGATTATCTGGACCCTTAGCTCTTTGTCTAACACTCTGATTTCGTCTTCTACTCGACGAAAATCACCGGTTAATACTGAAGCAAGTTGATAGATTTCTCGGATACGCTCTCTCTGCTCTACCTCGGTAAGCTCAGGCACAACACCGGCTTGGAGCGCATCTATTTCGCGCTGAATCTCAGCTTTTTTACTCTCCAGCAAGGTGACTCGCTCATCTACATTGGGGCTTATAGCAACAGCTAAGTCACGAACCGCTTCCTGAACAATGCGTAAATGTGAGGCTGTAGTGCTAGAGTTTCTTTCATCCAAACCCTTACAGAACCTAAGCGCAATCTCACTTGCGTCGGTTTTGGTTAAAGAATCATCCATTTCTCGCAACCAACCGGTTCGAATCCACTGATTCAGATAAGTCGCTGCAGACGTTTCTGTGGACCAGATGCCCAATTCACGGCTGCGCTCTATTTCTGCATCCAGCATTATTCGCGCGCGACCGTATGGAATTTCACTTTCCTCAGAAAATAGATCAGCAATAAAAGCCAATATATAAGGCGCATTGTCGGCTCTTAATAGTTTCCATGCGGCGTGCTCGGCAAATAAGCGCCGGTACTTTGCTTGCAAACCCTGAAAGCTCAATACACTATCCTCATAGCTCTCTCCTCGCCCTTTAGTTAAAACATTCGGGTAATTACTAGGACATAGTTATAATCAATAGCAAAACAATATCATCATCTTTTTGATTATGTCAACAACCATTATTGACACACATTCACTATCAGTATTATGATCCATAATAAATTTGAGTATCACTTTATACGTCAAGTGATATCGCCGATTTAAATGGCGGTGATTTGACGTCATTGCGACCAATTGGTGGCCAGCCCTACCCCTCCTTAAAAGTTGGGTAAAGCGCAGACCATCAGCGGATAAATAGGTAGCAATTGTTTTGACCACTTTTTATAACACAAAGGTCCTCAACCCTTGACTGAAAATAAAGTATTAGAAGACATCAGCCAAGCGCAGCAAGAAAGGCTATTCCACATAGATTTCAAGCTACGCTTTTTAGGCGCATTCAACAGAAATGACCTTGTCAGCCGGTTTGGCATAAAAGCCGCCGCCGCAACTCGGGATATTTCTCTATACAAAGAACTGGCACCTAAAAATCTTGTCTACGACACAAAAGCTAAAACCTATATAGAAGCCGATCATTTCACCCCCCTGTTTGACTATCAGGGGAACCAAGCCTTAACCGCATTATGCTACGGCCTAGGCGATGACCATATATCAGGCAGTATGTCTTTGGTCACCGCAGAGTCGCCAACTCAGCTTAACTTTCCAAACCTGGATGTATTGGCAGAGATCACCAAAGCCATTCACCAGAAAAAGGCGCTCAAGATAGATTACCGCTCCCTCTCCAGCGGTTTAAGCCAACGAGAAATCGTGCCCTTTGCGCTAGTAGATAACGGCCTTCGCTGGCATGTAAGAGCTTTTGATCGAAAAAGAAAGCGGTTTACAGACTTTGTCATTAACCGCATAGCGAAACCGAAACTGCTAAATACAGAGATTACGAAGTCTGAAACGAAAGAAGGCGATATTCAGTGGAATCGCATTGTCGATATGCACATTGTTCCGCACCCTCATCTAAAACACCCAGAAACCATTGAGACTGAATACGGAATGGTAAATGGAATACTCAAGATACAAGTGCGCGCGGCAGTCGCTGGCTACGTGTTGAGACATTGGAATATCGATTGTTCACTAGAGCATAATTTGGTTGGACCAGAATTTCACCTATGGCTAAAAAACACACAGACTTTGTATGGTGTGGAAAACTTAAGTATTGCACCGGGCCACAAAAATATAGAGGAATAACTATAAGTTGAGACTGTCCACTTCCCCTTTAATGAGACAGTTATAAGAGGTATTGAGTTTAGCTAAGATACCTTCTGCAATGATTTCTCCTGTAGTTTGGTCGAATTGTCTATCAGCATCACTAAAGGTTTGAGCAATTGCACCTTCAAGTCTGCTATTGACTTCCCTTATATAGGCAGCGGCTATGTCCTGGTTTAATCCTGTCTTTGTAGCATGTGTTAACCAGTGTCTCTGTTGTATATCAGACCAGATATAGTGACTGTTTTTCGATTGCACTCTCATTGCCATCTTAAGTTGGCGTCGCTTAAATTGATCTTTAAATGGGTGTACCGATAGCACGTCGTACAATGGAGTCATCCAATAACCTGTATGGTCAATATAAACACTAAAGTTCTTGGCATGGCCATCAATCGCCATCATTAGCCAGAAGGCATACTGAGCGCTAAAAAATTCATATGTGTCATTATCATTGTATTTACTATATTTGAGTAGATTTGAGATTTCTTCTGCACCTGGACTACCGTTAGCCTCGTACTTGCTTTGCCCGGACGCACCCAAAGCCTGACACATATCTTCCTGTGTCAGTCTATATATGTTGCCATCTGAGCCTTCATCTCTGTCGAACCGTTCGATTACTAGTACCTTTTGATTTTCAAACGTAGCAATTTCAGCATTTGCAGCACTAAATCCCAAGTGACGTAGCAGACGCAAACAAAACCATTCGTTATCAACGCTGTTGTTTAGCTCTAGTTCATTACCCAGATTTGCTAGTGGTAATTTAAAGATGTGGGTTGTGGGTGTAGTTCCGATAGGCCGGTACCAATTTCCATCTTTGTAGGTTAGCGCCGTCTTTTCTTGCGCTCCTGCAATTGATATGCGGAATACATCATCACTATCCATACCTAGAGTTTTTCTGCGAGCGGTGTTCCTGAGGTGATCCGCGATATCTTGTTCATTCATTGCTATCATTTCAGGCTTTTCAAGGCCACTAACAGGTTCTTGGGTCAGGGATAATGAACCTACGCAGTCGCGCCCAATTACATTTAACAAGTCCATAGTGTCCACGGAGTAAGCACCGACTCTATCCACTATTAGTTTTCTAACTTCATTGTCATCTGGTAGCAAATTGTCGAAGTAGAAACGTACTTTGTCTCCCGTGTGCCGGTGCATTGTTATTGGCATCGATAAACTAATCGCATGGCTATCTTCGCTAGCCAACCAGTCATTATCGTAGGTGAAGGAATGAGTAGCACCTTGCCTTTCAAATACACCAACATGCCGCCCGTTGATCCCTACACATAGTGAGTTAGTCTTCTTTACTTTCATCACGTTGCTTCTTGTCCCGTTTGGCCGATACTATTAATGGCTTTACTCTGAAGTCGCCTCTTAACATTTGCTGTGAGGTCACTCCATACGTACGTTTTGCTATCGACGTTTTTTGTATTTCGTTGCTCGGCTTCTTTATCTTTCTCTCACTAGTTGACGAATCAATGGTAGGCGTTGATAGGTCTATGTCTATTCCGAGTGCAACAAGAGTCGTCATCACGGTACTGAGAGCTACTGTCGAAGGGTCATTCTCAAGTTTTGAGACAAATCTTTGATCTTTGCCAATTCGTTGTGCAAGCTGAGTCTGTGATATTTTGTTTGTTTTTCGAATAGAAGCGATCAATCGACCAATATCTAGTGGTGTTCTTATCTTCATTGCGCATCTAATTATTCAGTATAAGGTATATCTTTAAATATACTCTATAGAGAATAAAAGACAATATGCATTTTAAGGAATAAATGGAGTAGATACCCACGACACTTTGCATGCCATGGGTACGAAGACAGTTCTGACAGTCAGTTGCAATTAAGGTCTTTGAAACAGCAACATCTTACCGCCACTAGACACAAAAGCGTATGGCAAAACAATAGCTTTTCCGAGGTGTACGTTGTATTGATCAGGATAAATTATGTAACCGTTGTAACTCTCTGAAAGATGGGGAGCAAAGTACAATCCGTTTGTAAGCTCAGCAACGACTATAAGTCTTCCATCATCTGTTTTACTTGTTAACGTTATTTGAAAGCCAATAGAACAGTATTGTTCAGGCACGTTTTTTCCTTCATAAAAGTACTTTGAAGGTACATTTTCAACAAAAGCTGTGGTCGGTTTACTCGGCCATTCGAACTCTCTGACTTCTTTACAAACGTCAGCTGATAAAATTTGAACAATTACTTTGGGATTGGTGATGTTGCCTCTGAATGTCAAAGTATCTCCAAAAACGATCTCCTAATGATGGGCTTCTAAAGCCTCCATTATTTTCGTCGCAATTCTATCTCGAACTTTTGCATAGTCCACTAGATTGCTATCACTTACTTCTAATGATTCCATCAACTCAACAATTAAAGGTTTCCAATCAAGCGCTCTGTTGACACCTCCAGCCAATGACTCAGATTGGAGTACACCAAAAAGTCCAGAGCCTGCTAGACCTAATGCACTTTCAAAGAGCCGACTACCACCACTAATGTTACCTGTTGTAGCATCCTCGCCTTTATCCATATCTCGAAGCCCATTGCCTACACCTGCTGGCAATGCCATATGAGCCACATTTAGAGCTTCAAACTTACTGTCGTCCCATACATATACACTGTTTGATGCAATGAGGAGAGGAGGGAATACGACTTCTCCGTTCTCAACGTTTAATTCGGGTTGTGTGCTAGAGCATCCAGCTAGCAATAAAACAGCTAAAGTGAAGGCAAGATTTGAGCATCGTGGTGAGTCCCTTAAAGATTCGTTAAATTAATACTACCTTGTATTTAAAACCAAACTACAAATCACTCGTTTGATAGACACTCATTATTTATGCTGTCTAATTAATTTGCAACTTCCTTGGCGCTGTAAGCTGATCTGATACCCAATTAATCATCAATAACATTCAATCGGCCACACATTCGAATTAAGGCTTTGTTAGTTTTGGTTGTTTATAGCTTAACTAAGAATTTGATATTCCTGCCAATAAAAACTCACTCAGTAGTTCTTAACCCTGCGGACAAACACGGATAAAAGCGTCACTGCCATTAGCGCTGCCATGTGCGGTGCATTTACATCTACCGTTGGAACAAAACGGGTAGAAATTGCGCCTACAGCGTCAATATCCGCACCGACAAACGCGCCATCACCGCTTCGTTGACCTTCGAGTGGATCATCGATTAGTTTTACAAACTGGAATTCTGAAGAAACACCAAAGCCAAAAGCGTCGATATCAATACCTGAGGTGGAACCACTGACTTTGCCCACTGCTTCCCAAGTGATTCCATCCACACTAATTTCAACATAGGTATCTTCCACATCTGATCCAACTTCGAATATCCATAAATCAAAGCCTGAGTCACCACTGCCAGTCAAAACATTATCGTTAAAAGAAACGATCAGTGTGCCACCCTCACCTAGGCTCACGTAATCGCATTCAAAGGAGTTATTGGTATCGCAGGTACCTACACTCGAATAGTCGGGAATACCAAGTGCATTAGTTGGATCTTGTGTTGCTGCAAGCAACCCTGAGGTATCTCCACCCGGAGCAAAGGAGATAATAGAGTCTGCAAATGATATTTCTCCATCTGGAAATTCAACGCCTCCTATTAGCACAGCGTGTGAATTAAACGCAAAAATCATTGCCAAGATAGTAACTACAAGCTGAGTGAAGCCCTTTTTCAACATGGTCTTTCCTTAGTATTGGTATTTCATTCCTCGTTCTGTATAAAATTCAAGCATCATACATACCAAAAAATAACCAACTGATAATAGGAAGTTTAATTTATCGCAGCTTTTTAACTGTAAAAATTATCGACAATCAACTCACGTAGGTATACCACTTTGTCAGCGGAATTGATTAAAACACCCATCCACACTGTTTTGTATTCGCAAACATATCTACAAGTTGCTTTCCCGCAGTAGATAGTGCATTTAACTTGCCCCCAAAAAGCCCCTTAGTATGATGCCGATGTCGCGCAAAGAACTGACCTTTAGAAATAAAATTGCATAGCACTAATTTATTTTTTACTGTAGTGAACAATAAGTAGACGACACATAAATGGAAGTAAAGTGCCAACTATTGTGAAAAACAACAATAATCTCTTAGACAATATACGGCAGGGAAGCAAGCTCGCAGAGAAGGAATTGGTAGAGAAGTATTATAAGTCGCTATTTTATATCATCTTAAAACAGTCTCAAGACCATTCATTATCACAAGATCTGTGTAATGAAACTTTTATTGTTGTGATAAATAAAGCAAGGAACGGGGAAATTAAAGACGTTTCTGCGGTAGGTGCTTTTATCAGGAGTGTCGGTATTAACCTGCTTATCGAGACAAAACGAAAATATACACGGCAAAAAACTGACACCAGCGATACCGTCGAACTTCTCTGCAACGAACAACAAGAAAGCGTTGTTGACAAACTAGAAAAAAAACAAGCATTAGCACTTGTTCAACAAGTTATCCAAGAACTCCCCAATAGCCGAGACCGCGAACTTTTATGTGAGTACTTCTTATATGGAAATTCGAAGGAAAGTATCTGTAAAAACTATGACTTAACACCAGAACACTTTTCTCGCGTCTTGTACAGAGCACGACAGCGACTAAAGCAGCTGCTAGCAATGAAGCTTGATATTGATGTAACTAAGCTAAACGTGTCTCACTTTTTAAGTTTAATTTTAGTATGCGCAATTTGCACAAGCCTTTATACAGCGCAAACAAATGTTCAAAAAAGCCTGAGAGATATTTCACTTCCAACCCACTTAAAGGACGTGAGAGAGGTAAATAACGTTTTGGCATGTGACAGTGGTTGTTCTGAAGAAGCGAGGGCAGCACGATGAGCATTCAATATACGCAGGAAATAGTTGAACAAGAAGATGTAGTGCATCGTTACTTACACGGTAAGTTAACAGCGGAAGAGCAAATACTGTTCGAAGAATATGTCATGGAACACCCAGAAATATTAGAGCACATTCAGATTGATGAAATATTTGTTCGTTCCATGGGTGAGATAAATACTAAGCGCACTGTTAATAAAAGCCGCTTTTGGTCAACAATTAAGTGGATCGGCACGGGAGCTCTTGGTGCTTATGCTAGCGTAATGTTGATGACGTTTATTAGCCCATCAACACCTGTTGCTGTTGGCATAGACCAAATGGTGTATATCGACACAGTTAGATCATCAGCTCCAACGCTGCAAAAAATTGCTCTTAGCAAATCAAATGAAAAGCTGGCTCTTTTGTTACCGACACAGTTTAACCAAGCTGGTCCATTTGATGTAAGCATAGTGGACGACGATACAAATAAAACGGTAGTACACATAGAGGGCGTAGAGAAAACAGAGGATGACGACATTGCAGTACTCGTCAACTCAAGAATGTTTAAAAGCGGCTTATATCGACTCAGTTCAACGGATGTGAGCAGTAATGAGACTATAACGATAACGGTAGAATTTTATGAGCATTCAACGGGTCAAAATTAACCACTATTTTTGCGAGGGCCTCACGAGTAGAGAACAATTGTCATTTACAGAGAAAAGAGCCTTAGAGGCTGAAATTCTTAGCATTAAACTCGACAGTAAAGTAAAAGTAGATATAGAAGCAGCGTTAACATACTTAGGTCAATTTGTTTCACATGATATTCTTTCATCTTCCACCGGTCGTATTCATCGCTCCCCTTTTCTAAATATGCAATGTCTATACGGCGATGGGCTGTTAGACCAGTCAAATAAAATCGATGACTTAGGGCAGTTTATTATTGGGAATACAACTAAGGATAGAAAAGAAGACCTGCTAAGAAAGTCCAACGGCGAAGCTTTCATACCTGATAGTAGAAATGACGAAAATCTTATTATTTCTCAATTACATTTACTATTTCAAAAGTTACACAACTGGCTCGTTCAAAAAAGTTCTAGATATTTTTCAACAAGAGAAGGACGGTTTGAAAGCGCCAGAACAACGCTCATTTTAATATACCAAACAGTAATAGTTACTCATTTTCTGAAGACTATTTTAGACGACACGGTTTATGAAACATATTTCGTGAATTGGGTAGAACCAAGCCGCTATAATGACAATAACTTTAATATCCCACTCGAATTCTCACACGCCGCATATCGTTTTGGCCACAGTATGATCCGTAATAGCTACCACCTAAACAGAGTAAAGCGAGATATATCGTTGAGAGCAATTTTCGAAAATGTCGGACCTGCTACAGCGAGAAATAATGTGGAATTGGATGATGATTTTGTGATCGAATGGGATCAACTTTTGAGCTTCGACTACAACACATCGGGAAATGGAGGCTTTCAAAGTGCTCTGCCTATTGATTTTAAGGTCAGTCGTGCAATGTCTGAGATACCATTTATAGGTTCGATAATGTTGAGGAATATTGAAGCAGGAGAGCGAGCTAAACTACCGTCTGGGCAGGATTTATTAAGACAAGCTCTTATTCAATTTGAAACTATATCTAGCCGTATTGGTTTATCTCAAACAAGTGACCTTATACCTACCAAGGTTAAAGAAGTATTGGAAGCGATGAATCTTTCCCAACACACTCCCCTGTGGGTCTACTTTTTGTCGACAACCCAAGAAAACGGGAAAAAACTAGGCAAGTTTTCCAGTTTCATTGTTGCAGAAATATTTTCATCTGCCATCCATTTTGCGGATATTTCCATTCGTAAAGACCACGATTCGATCATTGATGAATTTGACAAAGCGTATAAAAAATACCGGTATCCAGGAAAAGAAAATAAACCTTTGAAATTAGATGCCCTGTTTGCGTTGTAGA
>Ga0256829_1001597_pt1 | contig 18227 bp, 35 predicted proteins | sample 131447metaG_FD_185979 | JGI IMG/M metagenome (GOLD analysis project Ga0256829, IMG submission 185979) | Hydrothermal vent microbial communities from Lau Basin, Pacific Ocean - 131-447 | ecosystem: Environmental > Aquatic > Marine > Hydrothermal vents | place: Pacific Ocean: Lau Basin | collected...
TCTTCATCAAGATATAAAACAAAGACTTCCTCTTGATTGTATTCGTAGCCAATATACCAATCCTTACCTTTTCTAGCATAGACACAGACTTCATCCTTTGGGTCTATTTCATCCAAATAATCTTTAAATTCATCTATGTTTTGCCAGAAATCATCTATCACAATATTATTGGTATGACTCATTCTCCCGTCAAAATACTCACAATCGCCGGTATCCTGGCAAACACCATTCCCATGCATAAGATGATAATCACCATTCCAGCGATCACCGTCTGCATATCTTGTGAATGTCATCATATCATCAAGATATTCTGGCTCGTCAAGATAATCTTGCAACTCGTCGCCATACATTGTGTATCCCTCAAATCTTAAAAGATTTTCTATCATCTCTTTTTGATCTTCCAAGGATGCTGAGTATTTTGAGATGGGAAAATATCCGACTAACTCTGGATATGTTACATAGATGTCTATCTCTGTAACACCCTTAAGTCCAGAGTCAAGCAACTCTTTTATGCTAAATTGCTCTTGAGATGTTTTGGCATCTTCAAATTGAAAATGCTTTTTCTCATCTCCAATATAAAGCCATATATTTTTGATATACAACTGTTCCCAGTCATATTTCTCTACAGCTTTTTTTGCCTGCTCTACAGATTTGTCAGACGATGGGTTTGCCCATAGTCCTATAACAAGATGGTCAGCTTTAAAAAGCTCAATGCCTTTGCCTCTGACACTCTTGCCAACTCTATAAGCACAATTTTCTATATTTTTTATAGTTATATTTTTTGCTTTCATTGTTTTTATCTCCTTCAAATTTAAACATATGTTTAAAATTTGGCATAGGAGTCCCCAATTGGGGAAGCTCCTGCCACATATGTTTTTTATGTGATTGAAGCATCCCTTCTTGGGGTTGCTAAAATATATTCTTAAAAACTTCCTTGGTACATATCCCAAGGACTTAACTCTTTAACGAAAAAATACTTGCCACCAGAGGTTTCGTCCTCTTCAATATCCAAATTAGACAATTCTTCCTCAGCAAGGTCATTATCTTCTTCGTGAATATAGTCAATACACTCCTCAAGAGTGCCGTGGAATACTGTTCTCATCCTTTCTCCTTATTCGCATCTAACTTTAAGAAGAGTTGTCCCTTCCTTTTTTGCTTCTGCTATAAGCTCCTCTAACTCTTCCACATACTCAAAATCAATTGAGTCATAGCTGCTTCTTGCATACTCATTAACTCTGATTTCAAGCAAGATATCATCCTCATTTCTGATTAGTGTATCAACACTATCATTGAAATAATAATCCGATATCTCTTGCACGAAAGATTGTGGCTTGAAGCATACAGCAACTTTTTCTTCAACAACAACTATATCGTTTTTAAAATTAATACTCATTTTTTCTCCTTTTTTATTTGTTATCAAATAATTCATACCACTTATTCAAGAAGGCAAGTTCTGCTTTTTTCATACTAAGTGGTGTTCCTAAAATAAATATTGGCAAAGGTTTTGCAATAGCCTTCCAATCATAATTGGATGTATTCATAAACCTCAATGCCTCTGTCACCATTAGTCTTTTATCGTAGACTTTAATCTCTTCCGGAACCGGCGGTGTAAGATTAAAAATCCTTGCTGCCTGCTCCAAAGCATTATCTTCAGCTTTCCTATAATCCTCCATATGCGGAGAATGTTTTATAGGAGTTGGTATATCCATACCTGTCAAGCCTTCAAAAACTTCATGAATTAAAGCCCACTTTTTTAATTCTATGTCTTCAAAAACACTTTCTAACACTAGACAGTGTTGAGCCACTGAGTAAAACTCATTTGTTTGTCCCCAAAATCTGCATATTCTACTAAGAGTTTGTGCAATGATTCTAGGGTCAAAGTCTTGATCCTCTAAATTAAACGGGTCGATAAGACGACCCGAAGCATTCATCACTTTCATGATTACTCCTTTAAAAATTCAAGGAGCTTATCTTTTGATATTTCTATCTCAGAAGACTCCAAGTCATCAATGCCCTCATTATCAAAATAAGCTTCAATATCTTCTTTTGACACATCAGGTGTTTGATCATTTAGAAAATATTCTACTTCATATATGGCATTTAGTTCATTGAAGTTGTAATCATTTTCTACAGTTACAACTAATTTGCCATTAGCCACTACATTACTCTCTTCCATCACATTGAAATCAATGTGATATATTTTTTTTTCATAAATTAACATTTATTCTCCTTTTTTAACTCCAAACATAAAAACTACAAAACACTAATATCCCTTTCTAAGATGTATCTATAATACACTGACAAAAGTGTTTTTGATGAGTTTTATTGTTTGGAGTTTTGTAATTATTTAAACACTACAATCCCCTCGTCAATTAAGACGCTGAATCACTTTAACAATTGAATGTTATTTGATTAGGTTATTGAGAGGGGTTAGTGTGTATGTTTGGAAGTATCAGAGTTGTTTTCTAAAAATGCCCAGTAAAAACCTATAACTGCTAATATTCCAGATAAAATCGTAATTACTTCTTGCATATCGAATCCTTTTTCAAGAGATTTCCTTCTACTATAAGCATTATACCAAAAATTATATCAAGAAATATATAGTAGCTGTAGTTTTCTTGCGTTAAAGAAAATAGGGCATTAGCAAAAACACCTATTCCAATGTCGGCAATTATTCCGCCTTTTACTTCTTTTTCTCTAAAAAGAAGTAATCTTTTTTTAAAAAAATTCAATCTTACTCCTTTTTATGTTATCCTTCTCCATGTGAGTTTTTAGCATTTTTTCTCCTTTTTTTAAACAGCCCAAACACCACGCTCAACATTACGAAAGTGATATTGTAACTGTTGTCTTATTTTTGCCTGCCAATTCTTATTTTTTTGAATTAAATTGCTGGCAACTTTTTCTACCTCTTTATATATTTCTTGAAGAGTAGCTTTACCGTCAAGCTTCATAAATGCTAATCGAATAGCATTTCTCCAACTTGAAGCAATGCTTCTTTTTAATCTAAGAGCATTATCCCAAACAACTCTATACACGCTTGCTCCTTTTTTCTTCCAAATGAGTAAATACTCATGAAGAATTGGAATAAAGCTACCACCATAGGTTCTGTTATCACTCATGCATTTGTGCTGCATTTTGATGACAACTGATATGAGTTCATCTTTAGGCATCATATTCTGATAATCTGCCTGAAAAGACCAAAATTGACCTTTTTTCCTCATATCTCCTATGAGTGTTGCATACAAGCCATTTGTTCTTGTTGCATCTCTTTGATTAAGAAGCATAAGCTGACTCTTCTCAAGAAATTCCTCTTTGCTTATTTTGGGGTTGGATAAATCAGATTCTATGAGCTGATTGCCCCATTGTTTACCTGAGTATTGGATCATTTCCGCATATGGCGGATGTGTAAAAACGGTATCAGCCTCTCTTGGAAGAGAAGCTAAAATACTATCTTTTGTAAAGTCATTGCCTTTATGCAAGTCTAGCCCTACATATTGACAATTTAATTCTCTACAAACATCGCCGCTGGTGCCAGATCCTTCACAGGCATCGACAAAGAGAAAACTATTTAGAGGTGTTCTTACATTTTGTGAGGCAAATTCTATTAAGTCTTTTATCAAAAGACCTGATGTGTTTCCTCTCCAATTACTCTTACCGTAGTTACCCCTTTCAGGGTAAGAGACTATTGATTTCATCTCTTATCTCCTCTGTCATATCTTCCACACAAATAACACACATCTGTGTTTTTGTGTTTTATCTTGCCACAATGAGGACATAGCTTATATATTCCTGGTTTGTAAACATTTGCTACTTTAACCCGGATTATATTGTGTATATCTTTGCAATACACAGCAACTATTTTTGCCTCATTGCTATCAATATTTTCTTGTACTGTGCAATTTTTGTATAGCTTACCATTTTTTACACAGTCAACTTTGTCACCTTTGAAGAACATTTCGACTCCTTTTTGCATCTTTTAAGTCGAAGTAAGCTTTTCCCAAAGATCTTACTCGCATAAGTATCAATAATTCCATTGTATTTTTGGGCTTGTGAGTTGCCCAAAGATTTCTCCAATCCTCGGACTGGAAATAGTCTATTTCATTCAATTGTGAAAAATCGAATGTGTCAGGATTGATTCTCATCAATTGCCTGTTAACTTTTTTTAATTCTAATTCCATTTTTCGCTCCTCAAAGCTGAAATATCCGGCTGTAAATCATTGTCAAATTTACAACACGGCTCTTCGTATGAGTTTCGTGTATACAAACTTCCGTCAACCAAGACAGCTTCGAGCTCTTTCCCGTCATCAGGAATGAGATAAACCTTATTACACCAAAAATCATGGCATAAAAACTTTGCAGTTTTGCCATTTCTTAGTGGTAAATCAAAGTTTTCAGGCTTGTATGTTCCTGATAAATACAGGTGCCTTTCTCTAGCAGGTCTCCATGGTGTATCAGTCGGTTCTATGTTATAAACATATTTACCATATTCAATTTCAACACCAGTGACAACATGACCAGGAAATACAACACCAAAATCATTTACAAAATCAACTTTATCCCCAACTTTAAATTTTGGCGATCTCATTTTACCACCTCCACTTCTTCCAACAATTCTGGAACATGTGGAATGTTGGCTAACTCAGGATGAAAGTCTGTCAACTCATCCCCATCTTCATTCTCAAAAAACATAGAGATGTCACTTCTGTGACTAACGCTGATTCTGTCAATATCAAAATCGCCATCTGTATCTATCACAACAGCTTTTTCTTCGCCGTTCCAATTTTTAAAGATTATTGAATCTGCCCAAATTCTGTATCCATCATAGATGAGTACATCATTTTGAGGGTATGCCTCAACTGGGTTAAAAGCCGTAATTGCATCAAGAAGCTCCTTGTCTTCTATGTGAGATGAGACCTCTCCAAGAAATTTTATTCTTTTGATCCTCTTATAAGCTTTTAAAGCTTTTTGAAACTCATCTTTTGTTTTCTCATACCTTTTCTCTATTGTTTCTTCTTCAGATTTGACATCCTCTAATTCAACAATAATACCAGGGTTAAGCGGCAAGTGATGAGTTACGAAATAACCAAGTCTGTTAACTTTTTTCATTCCGTAAACTATACATCTTTTGCCGTCTTCCTCTATTAGAGTCCAGACATCTTGGTATCTTTTTTGCTGCTCTAAGACATATTCAAGTTCATCACCGTATGTCTCGAACATATACCCATCAAAAGACGCATTCTCGTCAAAACCGTTTACCTCTGGCTCAAATCTTTCTACAAACTCTTCAAAGCTAATTGTTTCCATTTTTTCTCCTTGTTTTTATTTATTTATATTTTTAAAAAATAGATATGGCGCCATTAGAAAAAATACTATTTTCTTTCCGACACTCATACACTGCCAACTTTTGGCATTCAACATCATTACGGAAAATGCAAGTAATGTTGAAATTACCATATATAATAAGAACCATGCCCTGATTATCTCAAGCATATTCAGCCTCCTCTGGATTTTTCCAGCAGGTAACTAACTCAATACAATTAACACCAAGCTTTTTGACAACAACTGTAACATTGTAAGTAGGGTGAGTATATTTGAAAGTTTTACCATTGGGAGAGGCTTTTTCAAAAGCTTTTATTAACGCTCTTTCAATTTTTGGATAATCTTCATCCTCAAATCTTTGAAGCAAACGCTCTTGGAAATGCTGAGAGCTTTTGACTATGGCTCTTATATTTAACTTTTTTCTTATATTGTTTGAGGCCGCAGTTGCGATCTCTTTTAATGCAGATATCATCTCTTCTCCTCTAAAATTTAAAGGAGATACACCTATCCCCAAGGGGATAGTATATATCCCCTTGTAGGGTTTAGGTTTTAACCAGACTAATTTGACACTAAAATATCCTCGTCAATTAAGACGCTGATCAAAAGTTAACAATTAAATGTTATTGATTAGGTTTATTGAGAAGAGATTAGTGTTTTTATTTTATTTCGTAAGAAATATTGAATGTCTTCAAAATTGTAGAATGTATTTTTCTAATAAGATTTTGAGGGACAAGCCCTATCTTTTTTATAAATCTATCTTCAGAAAAACTTTTGATTTGAAAACATTCAATACAAGAATCTTTTATTAAACCATTGTTGTCGTCAGATGGTATTTTAATGATCCATGGAAAATGGACATAATCGTCCTTCCATTCAGTTATTGGAACTACGGTTTTAATGCCAAATCTTCCTATTCTATCATCATTAACTACAACACAGGGTCTTTTTTTTTGGATTTCACTTCCGACACTTGGGTCAAAACTTACTATCCAAATTTCACCTTGGCTAATATTCATAAAATTGGCCTCCTACATCCATTTCTAATGCTTCTTTCTTGTATGAAGTATTTTTAGATGCTTTTTCTGCTCCTTTTATCCATCTTTCTGCCTCTTCTTTTTTTATATATTCTTCAACCGCTTTTTTGATTAAAGAATTTAGAGAAGTTTCGAGTCTTGTTTTTAATTCAAGAGCTCTTTGCTTTAAGTCATGAGGCAAAGTTATGGTTGTTTTTTCTTGTTTTGCTACCATATTTTTTCTCCTTGTGTTTTTTATGGTAAATTATACCATATTTTTATGGTAATTAAGAAAAATCTACCTCGTAAGAAAAAGTTTTTCTATAACAGCCGAATGCATCTCGATCACAATCTTCAAAAAAACCATCACCTCTGGCGATAATTTTTTTATTTCCGATAAATGATCTTATCAATAGATGTATTTCTTTAGTTGCTGTAATAAAAACTTTCTCTTTCTCTTTTTTTATGAGATACTCGTCTTTTTCAAGACAAGTATCTATTTTTCTTATTAACTCTTCCATTAGAAAAGCCCCTTTTCTTTGCCCCACTTACCAGTTTTACCTTTTGTAAATCCGTGTTCTGTGAGGACTTTATCAAGACCAAGAGTTTTACCCTCTACGATCTGATAAATTTTACCTTTTACAGTTTTTTCTGTAATAGATAAACCGTATTGGGCCAAGGGGTTGTCTTCTGTTGGTTGAGCCTCTTTATTCTCTTTTGCCTGTGGTTGCTCTTCATCAGATACTATTTCGGTATCCGTAACAGTATCATCATAAAAAGCACTCCACTGTTTGTCTTTATACTCAAAACCAAGCTCTTTCAACATCTTTGAGTGTTGAAAGCAATTGCCTTGCACTACAGCAACACCATTGTTTTTATCTAAGGACAAACCTAACTGTTTTAAAGTAGGCTCTACTTCTTCCAAATTGATGGTGTTTTGAGCAAATTGACTTGCATCAAGCTGCTCTTCTGCAAGTTGCAGACCGTTTAAGACATCGGGGTAGGCATCCCTAAAACAAAAGCCTCTCGCACGCATTTGAAGCATGCGATCCGGATATTTTGCCCAGGTATTATTACCCCATAACTTTGCTTGCTTGGCTTGTGCTACGGAAAAGGACCTCTTGATAGTTTTGGGTTGCCCTTTGCGTTTTGTCTCGCAATAAGCAACTCTGTTATCTCCAGTTCCTTCTATCCACTCGTTGGTCCACTCCTCTTTGTCGGAGTTTTTAACTAAAGCAATCAAGCCATCGCCCCATATGCAGGCACGACCGTTAATAACTGCGATAGTCTCCAGTGACTGTTGAGGCATAAGACCAACTTCGTGTCCTTTTTGCCATGCAACAACGATATTGCCTGGCTTTCCTTTATAATCTTTCGGAACAAGATCACTTTTGGCGAAAAAATCTGCCAAATTCATAGCCTCTTGTAAGCTAGTTATTCTCATTCCTAAGACTTCTAATCCGTTGTTTTGAGTTGTTGTGATATTACTCATTTTTTCTCCTTTAATTTTTTTATTTTTCTATTATCTCGGCCTTTGCCAACTTGAAAGTGTTAAAAACAACATATTCGTCTGCTGTTCCTTCTCTTTCAACTATTGCATTAGGCAACTTTTTATATGCTTCAAAATCTTCAAGATTTTTAAATTCATCTTTGAAGATTTTGACATAACCTGTGTCTTCTTCTCTTATGATAATTTTTCTCATTTTCACTCCTTGTAAATCAATCTAAGGCTATAAAACACAGACACTAAAATATTATCCCTTTCAAAGATATGTCTAAGAGCATATTGATAATATTTTATAAGCGTGAATGTGATTATTGCGGTAGATTGATTTGATTGTTTTTTGTATTTTTGTAGTGAAACAGCCTCTAAATTTAATCAGCTTTTGTTCTTTTAACAATAAAAAAGCAATGATTATTTTTTTAAAAGGCTATTTGTCTTTTTTATGTAATATTTTGTATAATTCGCCATCCTTGTTGTCTTTTTCTGTTAAGTAAAAAGCTAGTCCAGCGAATATAATACCCACGATAACTTTTAACATCTTTTCTCCTTTTTGTCTCTTGTTTTTAATGTTCCATATAATGAAACAAATAACAAAAGAAAGTCCGGTCTATCTTGCAATTTAAACACGCCATATATGGCATTAATAATTAGACCAAATCCTATAATTTCCATTATATCAAAACTCTCACACATTGTCAATTTAGTAAAAGTTCTATATAAGTCTTTGAAAACTATAAGAATTATTTTTATAATAATCATTTGTATTTCCTCTTCTAAAAAGGTATCTCATCATCATCTATATCTACCTCTGGAACATTGGCAGATGGTGTCGATGGTTTTTGTGCATATTGATTTTGCGGAGCATAGCCACCTTGTGCATGTGTACTATAAGAGTTTTGAGAACTTTGTCTCTCATCTTTAGTATCCATAAATTGGATTGCTTCCGCTCTTACAATATGCTTGCTTCTGTTCTGACCGTTTTGGTCGGTCCATCTTTCCTGTGCGAGTCTTCCTTCAACTAAGACTTTGCTACCCTTTTTTAGATATTGATTCGCTATCTCAGCACTTCTGGCAAAAGTAGTAATGTCTATAAACATCACTTCCTCTTTTTTCTCATTGGTGTTTTTATCCGTCCAAGTTCTATTGGTCGCAATACCAAATGTTGCCAATGCTGTGCCGTTTTGCAAATATCTAAGCTCTGGGTCTCTTGTAAGTCTGCCTACCAAAATTACTCTGTTGTACATGATTTCTCCTTTTTTCCTCTTTTTTAAATCAGCAACAAAAATATCTCATCTTGAAGCATAAAATACACCACAAGCATAGCTTATGATGATAATATATGCACCACAAGACTTTTGTTTGTGTAGGAGATAAGATTGTTTGTGTGTGATTTTTTAAAAAAGGAAGTTTTTTATTGTTTTAATTTGTAGAATTAGCTCTTAAAAGAAGCTTGATAAAGAAGTTCCGGTGCGATATCATAGGCCTTATAGGCTATACTACCACACTCTTTTTTCATTTTTGATACAATATTTATTTTGTCAACAAAATCGTATCTTTTGTCGATATCTTTAATTTTTCTAATATCAACTATTTTTATTTCACCAGTATTAAACTGTATCTTAAAGTTAAATTGTCCTATATATTTGGCATTTTTTACAAAAACACTCATTTTAAATCCTTTATTTTAAAGGCTCAATGTATCTAACCTCTTTTTTAACTTGCATTATTTCCCAAGCCTCTAAGAGTTCGTCTTTGTGTTCATTATACCAAATTATAATCAATTTTTTCAATATTTTTGGAGCATTTTTGTCAATAAAATGTCCTGTTTTTAGATTAAATCTATAATCCTCATTTTCATAATAAATATGAATATGAGGAGGTAGATGATCTATGTACATGCAAATCTTTATACCGTAAAAACTTGAAATTGTCGGCATATTTACTCCTTATTTATTTTAAAGATCATATTTGAAAGATATCAACAAGCAACCAATATACTATTACATATTGTTGCTCTTCCTGTTAGTCTTTCTCCAGCCTCTTGCATTACTGCAAGTATTTGACTGTCATTTGTTCCAACAGTCTTATCTTTTACAGCTTCACGCATACAGATATTTTGTGCATAGTTAGTTATATCTAATTTATCGCACTCCTTTGCTCTATACTCTATAGATCTTCTATCCTTATATTTAGCGGCAATAAACAAACCTGTTAATGCCTCAAGGATTTTTCTATCTACTTTCATTTTTATCTCCTTTTTTTAGACACTAAAATATCCTCTGAACTTAATCAGTGTTAAAAATTTAACAGTATTAAATTAGTGGATATTTTTAGTGTGAGTGTGTTTCTCTTTTTTCTATTATATAGAAGAAGGTAGCAAAAGCAATTGCTGATACTATAAAAAGCGATAGATTAACAATTTGTAAAGTATCCATTATTTTTCCTCCTTTTCCAATTCGTCTAATTTGCGATCATATTTGTCTTTATATCTTAAATGAATTATACCTAATATAAGTAACAACATCAAGAGAACAAATATTCCTATCGTAATTAGAGGACTATTAGAGGATATGAATCTTAAATACAAACTACCTAAACCACCGAATAGCATCAAAATTGCACCAAGAATAAAAAACATGAATGTTCTTAATTCTATTGCTTCTTCTTTTAGCCTGTCTATTTTACTCATTAGCACTCCTTATACAATTTTAATATAAGAGTAGCCTCTTTCTCGCTTATGATATTTCTCATAAACATCAGGCAATTCTTTTCTTAATTTATTTATGTCAACTCCATCTTTGCCCTCAACAGAAATAAGCTTGATTGTATAATCATCGCTTTTAACTCCTGTTTTTTTAGTAGCTTCCAAAAACTCCTTCAAAAGCTGTTTTTGTCTTTTGATAAGTTTTTCAGTATCACTGAGAGCAGCGATTTTTTTGACAACACTTTTTACATCATCTGGTATTTCTTCAACAATACCTTTTGTGATAGCAGGACAATCTCCTTTAAATGGGCATTTTGAACAGTATAGCTGCTCTTCGCCATCAGGACATTGTTTACTAACCATAGCTTTAGCAAGAGTTTCTACCCTCTCAAAAGCTATTTTTTGCAAAGCATTGATTTGAAATACCTCAAACACTTCATACCAACCAGTCATCGGATCAATAACAAGTATCTTTCCATTGACTGTCCATGTCGGACCGCACTTTTTCTGCAATAATGCCATTTGAAGCTGTATCTGTAAGATATAACTTTCGTATGGTTGATCCATTTCGCTAGATGATTTTACCTCTATAACAGAGCATCGTTTTGCTTTTTTGTCATAGATTACAAAATCTAAGTGGGGTTTTAACGGAAAGCCGTTTGAGGCAGTTGAAGAGATTTCAACTTGCTCTTTTAGTTCCCATTCTCCGTCATGACAGGTCAGCATTTTTCTTGCCATATCTTCTACCAAGTGTCCTCTCTCAAAGACAATTAGTTGTTTCATTGGATGAACAACATCTTGAGTTTTAGAGAGGTAAGCCTTTCTAAGACAACTTGATATATCAGAAGCTCCGATATATTTGCTTCTATCACCAAGTGATAGTTCGGTGTCCTTTTTTAAGGCTTGGCGGAAGTTTTTTTCTAATATTTTCTTAAACACATTGTGCCTCCTTCAAATTATAAGGAGATACACCTATCCCCAAGGGGATAGTATATATCCCCTTGTAGGGTTAGGTTTTTATATTTTAATATCAATACTATTGATATTTTTACTATAATTTTGTACAATATGACAAAAAGGAGCTAAAATGCAGTATGCAGTTTCACTCACAATTTTAACCATATTGTTTATTATCGCATTTTCCCTAAACAAAGCTTACAAAGAAACCAAAAGCAATAAATCTTAGTTTTTAGATTCAATACTTTGCTTTGCCTCTTTTTCTGCTCCATTTAAGCAATATGCTATGATTAACAAAATTGTTAATCCCATTATCATAATTTCCATTACACCTCCTTTTATGTATCTATTATTTTTGACAGTTTTAAAGCCTTTACTTCAATATATACTCCTATGACTATTAGCACAACACCAAGCCAAAAACCTGGTGATAAAAATACAGCATAAGAGAGTATTTCAGAAATAAAAGCACCTGCAACTGATACACCAATACCCCAAACTATTTTACCAAGCATTTCTAGTATAACTAGAATATCTTTATTTATAAAATAGTTTTTTAGAAGTATTAAGGAGTTTGTCTTGTATATGGAATATAACATTACGAAGTAGAAAACATAAAACCAAGTTTCCATCTCTTTTCTCCTTTAGAATTAAAGGAGACATACCTATCCCCAAGGGGATAGTATATATCCCCTTGTAGGGTTTGTTAAAACTAAATAGACACTAAAATATCCTCTGAACTTAATCAGTGTTAAAAATTTAACAGTATTATGTTAGAGGATTTATTTAGTGTGAGTGTGTTTGTGTTTTGTTTTTATAGTATTAACCCATATAATTCCAATAATAGTCAATACCATCAAAAACAATGTACTTCCGTCCATTACTTTTCCTTTTTTAGCTTATAATTGGCAGTTATTATAACATAAAAACTTCCAATTGCCAATATGGTTTTGCATAAACTAATGCCATTATTTGCTATACTGTATATAGCATTAACAAAAATTCCCAATCCAAAATCTCTTACATTTGCAGGGTTATTGTAGGCAAGCCGTAGCTTTACCAAAAATTTTTTCCAACTCGTGATAGCTCTCCTTTATTAAATATAAAGGAGACATACCTATCCCCAAGGGGATAGTATATATCCCCTCTGAGGGTAGACTCCTTTTGGAGTAACTGATTTTATCGGAGATACATACACTTGCACTTCCGGTAAAAATTTGATATAATTTAAAAATTGGATTTAGGTTGTGCTTTATAGCCAGTAGAGTTGCCACTCTACTGACACAGTTCCTATTCTAATAGGCTTTCGTCGCTATTAGCGTCAACAGAACGGTTATTAACACAACCTTGTCCAAGTGCATGACCACTTCCTCCTTTCTAGCTTTTCAGCCAAAGATTTAGGCAATAATCCTCTTCGTCAAAGAAGATGCAGTCATGCTTTTTGAAATCATTTTATCTTTTTTTTACAGCAACTTATACCTATATGTTCAGACAAGAGCACAACTTCTTGCCCCGCTACTTAGTGTAGCAGCTGCATATCTCTATGCAGAGCAGACTATATCTTGTTAAATGTTTTTGTTACTTTGTAACCTTTGGATATTTTCGCATTGAATAATTTTTGATAGTGCTTTTTAGCCTCTATTAAAGAGTTGTAATACTCTTTAATTACTTTTGTAGGCTTTTTGTTTTTTACGGCACCATATCTTCTTTCAATGCAAAAGTCTCCAAATAGAGTAATAAATATAGAGATATGATAATATCTTTCTCTATTGTTTACTACTCTGTTTAAAGCAACAAACATTTAACTCCCCCCGTTTGGGCATCTAATCCACACATAACAACTACAATCCTTTCATCTTCTTTATGGTTTTACTTTGTTATTTATCTTTTGACTCTTCTTTTGCTTCTTTATCATCTTCAGGCGGTTGCGGTTTTAATTCAGGCATCTCTTTATAAATAGTATATAGCCAACCATTTGCTTTCTCCTGAGTGATTTTATATTTAGTAACAATATCTTCAACTGTAGATCCATTTTTAAGCATTTTTACAATTTCTTCTTTAACTTCTTTGAGTCTAACCTCTCTTGGTCTTATAATCTCTTTTTGGGTTGCTTCATCTATTATCTTATCCATAGTTTTGTCTATGGCTTCAAACTGTTTTAATAGATTTTCAGCATCTTTAAAAGAGATTTTAAAACCCATTTGCTGTCTAACAGAGTTAAAAATTCTATCCAAGATAGGCATTTTGCTTGCCATTCTTTTGGTTTCTATTGTATTTGCAATAACTGCTCTTGTGTTAAGTGGATCTCTCTCTAAGAGTCTTTGCACTCTTCCGCTGTTTCTTTCTTTGAAAGTCATCATTATTTTTCTCCTTTTTGAGTATATTATTTTAAGAAAGCATATTTAAAGAGATATACTATATGCGGAAAGGAAATGTGCATATATGTGTTCTCTTAACCTTGAGTTTTATATTGTATTATTGTTTGGAAGTTTTTGTATTTGCAGTAAATAGAGTTTAAGTAAAATAACAGGGTTTAAGAATAGTGTGGGTCACACTTTTGAAATGATTTTGAAATTACGGAAATAAAATTATAGCCAAGCTATATATTTTACTTTTTCCTTGAATTACTTTTATCGAACTTGCAAGTTTTTAGCTTTTATCGTTCTTTTTTAGATTGTTTGATTGTAGTTGTGTGGATTATATCTATGCCTACTCTACTTCAGGATTTATCGGCAATAAAAGATTGTCTGCATTTTTTGTATTTTTTAAATACAAAAGGTAATGCTGGTTACAACCTTTGCCTTTTTATCCCTTTTCGATAGTCGTTGAACACATCTCATATATCTAAAAGATACTTAGAGACTTTGCTGCGGATTGTCTTTATCTCTATCGTTTTTACCATCCGTATAGCGTTACCTATACTGCTACCACTTTACTTTTCTGTAAGTGTGCGGTAGATAGAGCCTAAAGTAGCTAAAAAGCTACTGCATGTGCCAAGTACATCACATGCACTGCCGGACTTCTTAATAAGTCCGCTTTCCCGCAATTAGAGGGGAATAGGCTATTTGACTAACCTAAGTTGCCAAATTTTGTTTAACCTCTGCCCCTATGCATTGCATATGGCGAGTTGCTTATGAGTAAACATAAGCCAATCAGTCAAAAAGACTGATTAACAGATAAAAATAAAATTTCTATCCATTTTAGAAAAAATAAAAACATATTATAACATATTTTTTATTATTTGTGAAATCTTAGACAAAGTGTGCTTGTTGAGCTAAAAAATGGATCTATAGCTGCTCCTACATCAGCTTGATTTTTTGCATGAGCAACATCATAACCTAATGCTGCAAGACCTGCAATAGATAATGTTTTACCTACCCAACCCATGTGTGATAGTCCATCTAATGCTTTTCCAATAAAACCATCATGTTCTACTGCTTCCCCAACATTAACATGAGGTATAGGCTCTTTTGGATTATCAGGCAATATTATTCCGCTTTCAGTTGTATTTTTTCCAGAAAATCCTTTTATATCCTTGACATTTCCTGATTTTGTGGTAGAATTAGGTATATTTTTATTAAAGGAGTCGTCATGGAATTCACTGTCACTACTGGGTTTTTGGGTCTGTTGGTCGGTGCGTGGATTGCCGGGTTCATTTGGTATAGAGTTTTCGGTTTTAACAGACCTTGATTTTTTCCAACTTTTAAAAGCTTTCCCCGCAGGATTCCCAAATATAGAATTAACCCCAAACCCTGCCATTACAAGTGTTCCATATTCACTTGCAACTCCCAAGGCTTTATCCAACATATTTTCTACAACATTTGCAGGATTATTATCAGGTATCCAATTTTGCACATTATTTGGCTCACCATGTTTTTTTGCTTCTTGATTGACTTGATGTGCTGCTGTAATTATTGATGCATCCTCTAAAGGATTTCCTTTGCTTTTATTTTCCTCTGCTACTTTCATTATTCTAATTGCTCTTTGATTAACTGCCTCTTCACTTGCTCCTTTTCCCATTTGCTCTCTTGCATATTTAATTGCTCTTTGTTGTAGACCCGAAGTAACATTAAGATTTGTGCTATCACCTGTCTTTCTTACAGTGCTATCATCAATAGAAGCCATTCTTACATGCCCGTCAGATACCGCAATGCCTACTGAATTTTTACCTATCACTATTCCGTGCATACCTTGATAATTTCCTGCTGAACTTTCTGCAAATGCTGCTGCTAATTCAAAATGATCTTTAATATTGCCTTTTCTTACATCTCCATTTTTATAATATTTTGCTAAATCTTCTTTTTTGAAAGTACCGTCTGCAAGTCCCTTCTGAAATTTTTCATCTAACTCGGCAGCTGTTTTCTTTGTCCAAATATTGCCTTTTCCTAAGCTTCCAATGGTTGATACGGCACTCATTTTCCCTTTATCTTGCATAGCACCCTCATATCCACCTTTTTTATAATTTTCATCAAGAAATTGCATCTCTTCTTTTGTGCTACTTACCATTCCGGCTGCTTTTCTTGCCTGTTGTTCCTTATAGCCTTCACTCCCTCCAGCAGCACTAACACTTGTAAAATCACTCCTCGTCTTACCACCTGCTAAAGTACCAGCAAGATTTCCTAAAGCACCCAAAGCCTCTTTAAATTTATTAGCTCCCTCTTGACTTCCTTCTACTATTGCTTTTGCCATTTTTTGAGCTTGCTCATTAGTCAATTTTGGATCAGCATGTTTTAAGCCCTCTGCTATTTTGCTGATAGTTGCTTTTTGCGTTTCTGCTGTTCTAACTGCGGATTCTGTACCTTGTAAGCTTGCAAACTTTTCTACACCGCCGGTTGCTTTTATTGCTGAATTACTGCCTGCAATGTTTCCCATTTCCATACCCATAGCATTATTTGCTATAATATCCATATTTTTTCCGTGATCTGTTTTGTCATATATAGCTGCTGATTTACCTAATATACCCATCATGCCACTATCACCTAATATTTCATTTGCCTCTGCTCTGCTCATTGAGTGGATTTTACCGTTTGTATCTTTCCAAGTTATTTTTTTTGCATTAGATATACTTTTTAAATATCTATCTTTATCATGAGTTTCGCCTAATGTTTTTCTTGAACCTTTTGCATGAGAAAAATCATCTACAATATCATAGAAAAATACCCGGTATGATAGTAACACAATCAACCGGTGCATTTGGATTAAATCTAACTGAGGCAACTTATACAATATTTTACAATAACAGTTTTAAATACTCAGAGAGAATGCAAGCCGAAGATAGAAACTATCGAATAGGGCAAAATGAATCGGTAACATATATTGATATTATATGCTCCCACTCTATTGATGTTAAAATTCATAATACCTTAATACTCAAAGAGGATATTGCTACCTCTTTTAGAAAAGATTTGGATAAAATAAAAGATAAAAAACTGAAAAAATCTCTATTAAATGCCATCTTAGAGGGTGATATAGAAAAAGCAAACGAAATAATAGCAAAAGCAGAAGCTGCACAAAAAAACACAGCTGCTAAAAGAATGGAGAAAATAAGAAGAAAAAGAGGAGTGATCCCAAGAGAGGAATATATTAAAAATTCACTCACTTATAAAGCCTCATGGAAAGAGTTGGGGATTAGCAGAGCTACCTGGTATAGGAAATATAGAAAATCATCAAAAAGAGATTTTTCAATTAAATTGACATCTTGTATCTTTTAGGATACAATACTATATGTATTTCACAAAGCAAACAAATATTTTTTCACAGTGGTTAAATAAACTAAAAGATATAAAAGGCAAAGTTGCCATATTAAGAAGAGTAGATAGAATGAAATATGGTAATTTTGGAGACTTTAAATATCTTGGCGATGGAGTAAGTGAATTAAGAATTTCTTTTGGTCCCGGATACAGGATATATTACAGTGAACAGGAGAGTCAAGTTATCATATTATTAGTTGGTGGCGATAAGTCCTCACAAAATAGTGATATTATAAAAGCCAAAAAGATATTAGAGGAGTTTAAAAATGAGCAAAGTAGAATTAAGTAATTTTGATGTAGCTGAATATCTTGATAGTAAAGAGATGATGGCTGAATACCTTTCTCAAGTTTTGGCTGATGGTGATACTGATGAATTGCTTGAAGCACTTGGCAATATAGCAAAAGCAAAAGGTATGAGCCAAATTGCAAAAGAGACAGGTCTTGGAAGAGAGAGTCTATATAAAACTTTCCGCAAAGGCACAAAACCTAAATTTGATACTATTGTAAAAGTTATAAACTCTCTTGGGGTGAAGCTGCAAATATCGGCTTAGGAGAAATAATTTATATTTTTATCTTAACCCAATATCTAATCTCATCTGTAAAGCATTTGCATATTTTATAAGAGTAGAGATATTTGGCATAAAGGTATTATTTAAACTTTCAAGTCTTGATATATTTGATTTGGAAGTTCCAATCTTTTTGGCTATATCTTCTTGTGTTATACCTTTTTTTAGCCTTGCTAAGACAAGCTGCTTTTTAATTTCAAAAAGAGGTTTATAAGCTTCATACTCTTTTTTAACTTCAGGATTTTTAAGTGCTTTTTCCTTAAAATCTTTATAGGTAGGTCTTTTAGCAGTTTGCATTATCAATCTCCTTTTTTCTTTTTAAAGCTAACTCTATATCTTTTTTTGGAGTTTTTTGAGTTTTCTTTACAAATGAATGTAAGATAATAATTTTCCTTCCTTTTTGATAACAATATA
>Ga0256829_1001598_pt1 | contig 18224 bp, 26 predicted proteins | sample 131447metaG_FD_185979 | JGI IMG/M metagenome (GOLD analysis project Ga0256829, IMG submission 185979) | Hydrothermal vent microbial communities from Lau Basin, Pacific Ocean - 131-447 | ecosystem: Environmental > Aquatic > Marine > Hydrothermal vents | place: Pacific Ocean: Lau Basin | collected...
TAGATAATTAGCAAATTAGAGGTAGAATATCAGAGATTTTACCTTGTAATGATTTTTTTAAGCTCAAAAATTACTATGAGGAAAAATTAGTCACTTGGGTGGGTTTGAATTTGCAAGTGGCTCTCTAGTAAAAAAAATAGGAATTATTTCTTTTTCAAAATCTAAATCAATACAAATCTTATTAAGTAACGTTGATTTTCCATCCCCAATATTCCCTTCGAGAAATATAGTATTTGTCTGTTTAATATTAAATGTCCATGATTCTAATAAGTCTTTAGAATATAATATTTGTCTGTCTGTATTATGAAAACTTCGCACTTCTATGTTAGGGTAATCATAAAATGTACTAAGAAATATATTACTAACCTGATCTTTTTGAATATATCCCTCAATATGTGATTTAATAACTTTTGTTTGAAACACATCTTCTAATTTTAAGAAATGAGGTTTCTTTGTTAAATGCATAGAAAAACATGCTCGAAACAATGTTGTAAATAATGTTAGTGGGCTAGTCGGTTAACTCCTCCTGCTGAAAATTGTGTCACACTATCGGCTCGTTTCAGTAGCCAAATGTGTAAATATGATTGCTATGACAGCATTTAAAGAGAATTTTTCTATTTTATAGAGACCTTCTGACTAAATATAGGCATTAAATCTGTAGGAGGAGTTAACCGACTAGCCCACTAATGTTATTGCATGACTTTTTTTATACTCTTTCCCTAAATTACCAATAGATAACTCATTATTATAATCTTCATCTATAATTGCAGGAGGACACTTTTCAAAATAAGATTCATATTTAAAATTATCTAGATCTTCTTTGATAGAATTATTTTTTTCTTCATTAACAGAATTAGAATCATTGAATACAATATCAAATATTTTATTCTTTTTGTCAGAATCTGAAGTTAAATCTATAATACTCTTATGGTCATCAGTATATGAATTTACTTCCATACGATTATCAATTAAATTACGAGGATCAACTATTCTATTATCATTAATACCATAAAAATAATGTAATTTCAATTCATTAATATTTTCTCTTTTAATACTCGTCACTAATTTTTGTATATAATCTGAATTTCTAGATAATTGAAGTAAAATTTTAGTTCGTTTTATTTTTGACCTTCCATACATATTAAGTTTATCTGGATCATCTGAACCCAAAAAAGGTGCAGCAAAAAACAATACTTTATTTATTTTTTTTATCTCTTTACTATTAAGATTATTCATCATCCATCGCATAATCACGACACCGCCTAAACTATATGAAAAAATATTTATAACATCATAATTTTGTGATAGATGTCTTATTTTCGTATCACATAAGGATACTATATCATCAATTTCATAATCAGACAATACATCTTTTCTACCTTTTATATCTCTCCATACATTTACTATTGGATTATCAAATCCATAGATTTCTGAATCATAATCAAGAAATGTATAAAAATAACTATTATTTTCCGAGCTATAATTTTCTTCCTTTATAAAACTTTTATTTTTATGCTTAATACATTCTTCATGTAAAATTTTTATAAAAAAATCCCATCTAGAAGATTTATTTGTTAGTCCATGAATGAAAAGGTTAATTTCCCTCATATCCTTTCCCCCTCCATTTTTAATAAATTAGAATTGATTATACAGATATATATTTAAATATCAATATTTAGCTCTTAAACTTTATTATATTTATAGTTCTTTTCGTTTTACTACTCCCCCCATAAACTTCAAATCCATATCCTAATAACATAATTCTAGAAGAATAACGTAACAAATCTCACAAAATTTTAGGAAGATATATCGTGCCTAACACTTCTCCAATAAAACCTCCAATATTATCTTTTAAAGGTAATATGTGATGTTGGATAATCCTCCAAATCTCAGATAACTTCAAATTACATCATAGTTGCATTAAGATTTTTGCTATCTATAGTAAAAATCATCGGCATCTGAAAAAGTATGCGAATAGGTATCTATCTTCTCTATGGCATCTAAGAGTGACTGTAAATTAAACTGTATATTTGACATAGCTAGATATAGATAACATCTTTAAGTATCTGCTCTTTGGCATGAGGTTTGAGGTACTTTTGTCGTGCAAGGTCAATGCTTCTGCCAAAAGAAGATGAGAGGTACTCTCTTAGTGCTGACTTTACCGTATAAAAGTCTGTGACATCTTCATCGAAATCTACAAGTATATCTACATCACTACTAGGATGCTCTTCTCCACGAGAAAATGACCCAAAAAGCCCTATGGTACTCACATGAAAGCGTGACAATAGTTCTGTTCTATGCTCTTGTAAAAATGAGAGTATCTCTTGTTTTGTGTTCATAGAGTAATTATAACATAAATTGTATATGCACTGCTTCAGCAAAAACTTACCAAAGTAAAGTTTGAAACTCTTGAAAAAAAATAATGCTACAACACTTCTGAAACAATTTACTTTTCATAAAAAAGCACATAGAAAAGAGAATAGTTATCAACTATGGGAAGAAGGATTTCATCCTAAACTGATACAGAGTGAAAAAATGATGTTTGAAAAAATAAATTATATCCATCAAAACCCTGTAAAAAGAGGCTATATAGATGAGGCTGAACATTGGCGATATAGCAGTGCTAGAGATTATAATGGGATTGGTGGTTTACTGAAAATAGAGAGATTATGGTGAGTTTAGAGACTGATAGAGGTTCCACAGCTGGAGCTGAGAAACGAATAAAACGATGGCTTTATGATATGTAACTCCAACAGCTGTTTTGGACATGAAAAAGATTTTGCTGGGGTGTTGAAAGTTTTGGAGAAGAGGTAATTCAATATTACGGACTATTCCTCTGAGAGTTTATTAACCGCGTACCAAAGAACTGCCATAGTAGAGATTGCCATGGCTGTGATGGCGATAAGTGCTAAATCCATTAAAGTTCCTTTATTTCTTTTGTTTTCGTAGATATTTTACGAATTATCAACACAATAGTGAATAGAAGTATAAACACAAATAATGTCCCAATCCAAAAGATATAGTCTATTTTCTGACTGTCATATCTTTTTATAAGACTTCCAATTAAAATAACTAAAATACCAAAATTGATACTCATCGCTACTCTTAATGTGTTTAATATCTCTTTTACTTCATCTAAGTGTCCCATGGGGTAAGTATATCATAGTAACAATGGTTTGTCAAAAAATGATGAGAAAAATTCAAATCCTATGCTATACTTCTTTTATGTTAATAAAACTACTCTTACTCTCATCACTCCTCCCCACCCTCCTACTCTCCACCCCACTCCAAACCCGTACCCAAGCCCTCATGGGGACTTTTGTACACATCAGCTTAAAAGAACAGCACAACAGACAAATCTCACAAAGTTTTAGACGTATTAAAGAGATAGAACACTCCCTCTCTTCTTATGAGAGTGACGCGTTGGTCTATAGGCTTAACCATACGCATCATGTACCTTACGATGCCTATTTGGCAGAGGCTATTGAGAAGTCAAAACAGTATTACCAAGACACACAAGGGTATTTTGACATTACTATAGGGTCTATCTCTAAAGATTTGTATCATTTTGGGGAGGAAAATAGCGCTATCCCCAGTGAAGAGGCACTGCAACACGCCAAACTGGGCATAGACGCTATAGAGATAAACACTACCAACATACGCACAGAAGAGAACATCACCATAGACTTAGGGGGTATGGGGAAAGGGTATGCTGTAGATGAAGTAGCAGACTTTTTGGCAGAGCAAAACATTAGCAGAGGTACTATCGCACTTTCTGGTGACATACGTTGTTTGGATATCTGTACTTTTGGGCTACAGTCTCCCTTTTCAGAACAAACCTTTGCAAGTCTAAAGAGTAAGATACCCCAACTCTCCATCTCAACCTCTGGTACTTACAGACGCTATGTAGGCACACAAGCAAACCACCACCTCATAGACCCTAAAACTGCCAAACAAGGCAAAGCCTTTGTCTCTGTCTCACTCTTTACCCATGCAAACAATAGCAAGATAGATGCTTATGCCACTGCCATCTCTGTCATGCCAAAAGAAAAAGCTTTGGCATTTCTAAAAGTACATGATGAGATAGGCTTTGTTTTGGTAGAGAGTAATGGGAAGATACTGTATGGGAACTTAGAGAAGTTCGTCTCTTTTACGTGGCTAGCTTACAGAGAAAAAGCCACCATACCCAAGAGTAGTAAAAAAAGTAAAATAAATAATCCCATTGAAAAAAGTTTAATCCACCCAGATACTACAACTCCTGTGATGATGAGTAGATAGGCAGCTATATTTAAAAGTGCTACTATAAAAAGAAGTACCGAAATCCTAAGCGAAAACCTCTGAGAAATCTTCGTACTAAAAAGCATAAAATGTGCCACCACGAAGATGAGTGTACCCATCGCAAAAAGATGGGGTGTGGCTACCTCTATGAAGTTATGTAGGCTTTTTGGCTCAGGGAATGTGACTACTTTAGTGAGTGTCTGCGTTATGTCTGTAGTTCCTAAACCTTGAGAGAGTAAAAAAAGCCATACACCTGTTGCTAAAATGGCTACAACATAGACCAACATATAGGCTATGGGAATGTGATAGAGTTTTAAATTTTTCATTTAAAAAGTAGTTTTTTGATGATAGCTAATGCCATACCCATAGCTAAAAGATGTACAAAAAGAAAACTTACACCCCAACTGTAAATAAACTCCACAGAAGTGAAATACGCAATCAACAGTGCAAGAGGTGCTGCCAAACCAAATGTAAACAGTGTATGCACAAGTCTCTTTGTCGAGGGCTTTGTACTAAACAAGCGAATGTACATAGAAGCGATAATCATTATGCTAAAGAGTGACATAAACAAATCTATATGTACTTGAAGCAAAAGAGAATCTAAAAGTATAGGCTCTACAAACTCCTCTACATTTCCGTAGAGTGTTGTGCTTACTTCTGTAATGTCTGTACCCAAAAGATACCCATGCAAGACAACATCTAACCCCAAGTAAAACAGCAGTGCAACACACACTCCTGTCATAAGAGTACCTAAAAGTTTGGAGTGTTGCAGGTCTTTGGTAACAAGAAACTTCATCTATTTATGCTTTAAAACAATTTCGTAAATGGCACGCGCTACTCTTGCACCTTCAGAGATGGTATGGGCAGAGAGGGTTGCACCACTTATGGTAGGAATGTCTTTCCCTACAGTAAGTTTGGCTCTTGGCTTTTGGTTTTGCAGTTGGGACATCCAAATCTTAGAAGGGATGAACTCAGGTGGTTCACCAAATGCCATGATTTCAGAAAAACGAAGTGTGCCTTTGCTGTCAAAAGCATAGAGTACCGTTGCTTTTTTGGAACGCACCTTACGGGTGATGAGTACAGCCGTACCCAGTTTTTTAGCTTTTGAAAATATGTTGTAGTAACGATAGACTTTGGTATCCATCGCTGTTTTGGCACTGCTTCTGACTTTTTTAAACTGCGCCTGTGTCAAAATGAGTGCTTTAGGTTCTACTTTTGTGACAGAAGAGAAAGAACTCTCTATCACCTTTTTTACACTCAATTTTGATTTGGCATAGCTACTTGAGGTTACAAGTACCCCAAGTAATAAAGCAAAGAAAAATTGTTTCATAATTATCCTAAATTAAAATATAAATCCAAGTCCCATAGAAAAGACATTACTGTCTTGACCATTAACCGTTTTCATCGCATAATCTGTTTTCAAAACGACTTGGTCTACAGGGAAAAAGTTCATACCGATTGTAACAATTTCTGTCTGATAGGTATCTTCATTTAATCCATCAACAGTCTTTTCTACTGGGTTAAAATTTTGATACTGTGCAAATAGTGGTAACTTATAGTTTATTCCTATTATTTCACTCATATCGTAAGAAACATTGGCGTAATATCCACTTCCTTTTTCTACAGCACTACTACTGATATTGGCTGCGCCATCAAGTGTGGTTTGAGTGTAGAGTCCATATGCTGAGAATGGACCATTATCATAGGAAGCATGTACATCAAACATTGTTGTCGTCAAACCAGACACATCATTTATAGGATCATTTTTAAGATTCGAGCCTCCTCCATAATATACAGATGCTCCAACTCTAAGTCCATTCACCCCAGTATAGTCTACACGCCCAACAAAAGCTGGATCAAAAGATGCTTCTTTTGCTGCACCTTGTCTTCCATTTCTAATCCATTTATTTCCATTGACAGAAGGTGTTGCTGTTTCACTATTGTTTACATTAAGTGCATTAATCACACCAGCAGTATATTCTATACCTGCAGTATCAAATCTACCATATATTAACGCACCATTTTCATGCCATGTTGTAGGAATTAATTTATTTTCTACTTCTGGTCTTTGCACTGTATTAAAGAGTGTTGGTTCATGTCTAAGCCCTATTTGTCCCATAGGCACAAGTACATTTCCTACTCTAAAATTTAATGCATCTTTATACAAGAAGTCAAGGTACATAAATTCAATGACAACTTGTCCGCCTTTACCCACGTTTGCTCCGTGCTCATACTCAATTTCAGCATTCAATATAACATTGTCTGAAAATTTATATCCGAAGTACGTTACAAATCTATATACATCAGAAAAATCATCTCCATTGTCTGGCTTAGCATAATACATCTCACCATACCCACCTATAGAAAGTGGATTTTTAGAAAAATATACTTTTGATGCAGCCGCACCAAGTCCATTATATGACTTTTCAGTATCTACTAACGTAAATCCATCTGACTGAGAAGCAAGTACTTCTTCTGTAAGTACTGTATTTTGTTCTTCAAGTGCTTTCACTCTATCTTCTAAAGAAGCTGCTTGTGCTCCAATTGCCATAACTGCTACGAGGCTTAAAGCCGTTGTTATTTTGTTCATATCATTTTTCCTTGTTTTGTTTTTATTAAAACTTGATAGTTATTATTGAAATCGTAATTTAACAAAAGTTTTCTTAACTCTTAATTAAATTGATACTAATTATCAATAAATAAAACGCATAGGGATGTCCAATTTACCTCTCTAGGAGACAGAATCAAAAACTGGATACTCTCTCAAAAATCTTCCAAGATACAAACAACCCATGAAGAGATAGCTACAAACCTAGGAACATCACGCCCTATTATCTCAAAGCTTTTGAAAGATATGGAGAAAAAAGGTGAGGTACTTCTTGCTCGAGGAAGTATTGAGATACTGTCATAAATATTATTTCACTTCACTATGCAACCTATGTTACAGACAAAACTTTTTGAAACTGTCATAATGCACCTATCTTAAACAAATAGGAGTCAATCATGACATGTAACATTCATAGATATGAAAGAATAGTTAGAGCGTTAGTTGGAATAGCAGTAATCGCTTGGGGAATCGTTGAACAAAACTGGCTTGGTGCCATTGGTCTTGTACCACTTGGAACAGCAGCCATCGGATGGTGCCCACCTTATGCACTACTTGGTATCAATACTGGGTGTAAAAACGACTAAAAGTTTATCATGCTATAGTAATGTACTATAGCATGGAGACATTATGAAACTAACCTCTTACCCATTTCTTAACAATATAGAACCTCAAGCACTCACCTTTTTAGAACAACATATCACACCTGTTTCCATACCTAAAGGGACTTTACTCTTTTACCAAGGTGATATTTGTGAAAATATCTTATGGCTTACTCACGGCGAAGTTCGACTCTATACACAGTCAGATACCATAGAAGACATTACCCTTTATAACCTCAAAGAAGGTGAACAATGCATCGTTAATACCGCTTCACTTTTTTCAAATACCCCTGCCATTGCCTCTGCAGAAACACTTACCGACATAGAAGGGTATGTTATCTCTGCGCAGAGTGCTAAAGAGTTAACACGGCTTAGTGATGTTTACCAAAGTTACCTCTTCTCACTCTACCAACTCCGCTTTGAAGAGCTTACAGGACTCATCAATGACATTAAATTTAAGCGTCTTGATACACGTATCATAGAATGGCTAAACAAACAACCTCAGAGCATGATAGAAACCACACACGAGCAACTCGCCACAGAGCTAGGAAGCTCCAGAGTGGTTGTGTCACGTTTACTCAAAGAGCTTGAACAAAAAGGCATCGTTACTTTACATAGAGGGAAGATAGAGCGTCTTTAGGAAACCATTACACACAACTACACACTCTTTTGATACACTTCCGTACATATATACTATAGAAGGATAATCAACCTATGAGAAAAATACTATTATTTTTAGGACTAAGCATCGCCGTCATGGCAAAGACACAAACCATCGTATTTGGAGCAGGATGTTTTTGGGGTGTTGAAAAATATTTTGAACACCTAGATGGTGTAAAGAGTGCCAAATCTGGTTATGCAGGGGGAAGTTATGCAAATCCGACATACGAGACTGTACTACAACATAGACATGAGAAGAAAAATGTCGTGAACCATACTGAATCAGTCGAAGTAGTCTATGATGATCGTAAGATAAGTACAGAAAGTCTCATCAAATCTTTTTGGGAACTGCATAACCCAACACAAGGGAACAGACAAGGCAATGACAAAGGCAACAACTACCGTTCAGCGCTATACTATACCACTGATGCACAAAAAGCTGTGGCACTTGCGAGTAAGGCTGTCTATCAAAAGTTACTCACAAAAGCAGGTTATGGCAAGATTACCACAGAGATAAAACCACTCAAAAAGTTTTACGATGCAGAGAGCTATCATCAAAACTACTTAGAAAAAAATCCATTTGGGTATTGCCCTAACCACTCTACGGGTGTAAAGTTTGGTCATGAAAAAATAGACACAAAAACCATCTCTCCTCTGGGTGGGAAAGAGATAGTCGTCATCGATGCTGAACACTGTAGATATTGTGCAAAATTCAAGAAAAATGTCACAGACCACTACACAGGGAATATTCCTTTGCGTACGGTACATAAAGATGCACTCAAAGGCTTTAAACTCATGACAAAAATAGTAGGTACGCCCACCATACTTTTTATAGAAGATGGAGAAGAACTCTATGGACAAGTAGGATATATGGACAAAAAAGCATTTTATGATGCCATTGAGATGTTTTTAAACTAGGTAAAGACAGTGTGAAGGCTATGATGTTGCTTTTGCGAAAAAAACAGATGGACGCGCTTGTAAACAGTATGAAGAGTTTAAGCATACTGGCGACAGTGTCTTTGTAGACAACATCTCAGGAGACATCCTCTATAAGTTAAAAAAGTAATAATAGTGTAAAATATCATTCATATTTGGAGGTACCTATGCAAGAACTAAAAAATTATATTCAACATTTTATAGACTTAGATCAAAATGAGTGGGAAGAGTTATCTGCACTCTTTACAAAAGTTCATTATAAAAAAGGTGAACATATTTATGGAGATACCGAAGTCTCTGAGTGTCTTTACTTTATCGTAGATGGCATAGTACGTTCTTATAAACTCGAAGAAGATGGAAAGGACTTTACATGGACTTTTCATTGTCTCAATATGGATACACTAAGTCACCGTATGCTTATGGATATCGCAGTCGTTGATTATGTCAGTTTTACCCAAGGTGTACCTGAAGAACTAGCCTTTGAAGTACTCATAGGTGCCACACTTATGAAAGTCAGAAAAAAAGATTTGTTAGCTCTTTATGCCTCTAACCCAAAGTGGCAACAATTTGCTACCAAGATGGCTGAAGACTCTTATGCCATCATGAGAGAACGTACATTTAACCTACTTACTAAAAGTGCCAAAGAAAGACTAGATCAGCTTGAAGCGTACTTCCCTGGTGTCTTTGAAAAAAATGTACCAGTAGAGCACATAGCATCCTACCTTGGTATCACCAGACAATCACTCAGCCGTTTACAAAGAGAAAAAGAAATTTAGGAACAAATATTCCCTCCACTTAAAATATATCTGCTATATTTCAAGTATACATCATTATAAAGGAGTCAATATGCAAATAGAAAAAGCAATTTTAGCAGGTGGATGTTTTTGGGGTATGCAAGAACTCATACGTCAACTTCCTGGTGTTACAGACACAAGAGTAGGTTACACAGGTGGCGAAGTGCCTCATGCAACGTACCGTAATCATGGCAATCATGCAGAGGGGCTAGAGATAGTATTTGACGCTGATGTTATTTCTTATAGAGACATCTTAGCTTTCTTTTTTCAGATACATGACCCGTCAACGCAAGACCGTCAAGGCAATGACCTTGGAACTTCTTATCGTTCCGAGATATTCTATACCACGCAAAAACAAAAAGAGGTAGCACTAGAAACTATCAAAGATGTAGATGCTTCTGGGTTATGGCCAGATAAAGTTGTCACTCCAGTGACCCAGGCCAGTGACTTTTGGGAAGCAGAAAAAGACCATCAAGACTATTTGCAACGTCACCCCAATGGATATACTTGTCACTTCCCACGTCCCAACTGGGTATTGCCTAGCAGATAATGTGTTGCTACTTTCGCTTGTTTCTAAGAAAATAAACAAGCACTAGCATGGAGACAAGCATAGATACATAGCCCACAAGTGCATGTGGGGCTAGGCTTGGGATGCCTTTGAGTAATAAACCATCGTTACCTCCTGGTATGAACATAGAAGCAGCCCCCATCAGTCCACCACCTACAAAACAACCCAATATCAAAGTAGCCCGTACCTTGCTAATAGCAAACTCTTTCGCAGTAACAGCGGCAATAATACCCCCTACCACCATAGATGTCGTACTAAGAAGAGCGGTAAAACTAGCTCCCATCTTTTGTGTGCCTATGAGATTAGATGTTGTGTTTGTCAGTACATCTGAGTAGTTCCATCCACTCACAGTTGCATAGAGTAATGCACCCCCTAACCCTATGATAATCATAGCAAAGGTAGACTGCCAAGTTAGTATGTCCAGTCCTGTGACTCTTTTGAGGAAGTTATTGTTATGTAGCTTTATATTCATCCCCATAAAAAGTGCAAAAAGTAGCATCATTGCTAACCACAAGTAGGCAGTTGAACTGGTTTGAAAGACATGACTTATATTTGTGCTAGTAGGGAGGTTAGTGCTTAGATAAAATTGTGTGATTATCACCCCTACTGACAAGCCAACGAGCGTAGCTATATAGTTGATGTTTCCACTTACAAGTGCGACAAAGATACCAAAAAAGCACCCTTTATTTAAAAAAGCGCCCAGACCAAGTACTGCACCAGCTATACATGCCAAGAGTAAGTCATAGTGCGTTAATGAAAGACCAATGTCATCAGGATACAGCCAATGCAAGGGGACTATAATCACCGTTGCCCAAGCTGCCACACCAAGAAAAACCATCATACGTTCCATACGTCTATCGTTGACCATTTGTGTTACAGCTGCGTAAGTACATAGACCACCACGCTTCATAGCAAAGCCTACTAAAAATGATATCACTATCACTACAAAATAAAATAACATGTTCCTACCTATTGTTTTTTTAGAGTATACTTTGCTTAGCTTTAGAACGGATAGGATGTTAATACAATGCAAAAAATAGCTTTTGGTGGAGGGTGTCACTGGTGTACCGAAGCAATATTTCAATCACTTACAGGGGTGAGTAAAGTAGAACAAGGTTGGGTAAGCTCCACCCTACCTCATGCTAGCACCCCAAGCGAAGCTGTCATCGTCCACTACGATGAAAAAAAGATTTCGCTAGATACCCTCACCGAAATACACCTCCACACCCACAATGCTACTTCTAACCACACTTTTAGAACCAAATACCGTTCTGCTGTATATACCTTTTCTAAACCTCAACAGCTAGAAGCACAAACTATTTTAAATGAAAAGCAGAAGCTTTTTGAAAAGTCTTTGGTGACTAAAGTATACCCCTTTGGAGATTTTCGATTAAATGATGAACAGTATCTTGACTACTATAAAAGTAACCCTGAGAAACCTTTTTGTCAGGTGAGGATTGAGCCTAAGTTGAGAGTGCTTTTAGAGAGGTATGGAGAGTATGTCAAGTCTCCATAAATAGTTAATCTATAAATATTGTTTCATAAATGCTGAAGCTTCCATGATGGCTTCTTTTGCCTCTGGTAACTCTGGCACGGCTTCAAATACATGCCACATGCCATCCCATGCACTCAGTTGCACGTTCACACCATCTTTTTTCATCTTTCTGTATAGTCTCACACAGTTACTTAAAAAAAGATCTCTTGTACCTACTTGTATGAGTGTAGGGGGAAATGCTTTTGTGTACTTAGCATATACTGGAGAAATCAAAGGGTTTTTCATACTATTATCTTTTGCATACGCCTGTGCAGAAGAACGTAAGTTTTTTTCATAGTGTAAGAGTGGCGAGATATTTTCGAGCGTATAGTAACTATCTCCTACCTTATCAACATCACTCCAAGGAGAATACAACACTAATGCTGCAGGCATATCTAACCCTTCGGATTGAGCTTTCAGTAATGTAGCAAGGCTTAACCCTCCACCAGCAGAGTCACCAAACATGACTATTTTTTTAGCCCCAAAATGTTTGAGTAAATTTTTATAGACCTTTAGTGTATCTTCAAGTCCTGCAGGGAAAGGATGCTCAGGAGCCAAATGATAATCAATGGCATACACCTTTAAGCCCGTTTGTTGCGCCAAAGGAGCAAAGGCACTATATAAATACTCTGGGTTTCCAAGCGTATAGGCTCCACCATGAATATAAAGTGCGATAGTATCATCATTTTTACGCTCATAGTTTTTCGGTGTAACGACAAGTACAGGTACACCTGCGATACTTACTTTTTCACTCTTTTTGGTGTATTGTTTTTTTACTTTTTCGTTATTTACAACACTTTGTGCATTAAAATCTTTTCTGACTTGTTGCCATTGTTCTATAGACACTATCTGTTCAGAAGATGGCACTTTCATTTTAAGTATTTGTTGAGCCATAGGACTTACCGTAGTAGGCACATGTCCAAAGGGTTTATCTGTTGCGTTTAATACTACTGTACTTATGGCTATACCTGCAAATAATAGACTGTATTTTTTTATGATGGGAAAATGCATATGTGGAAGACTCCTATAATGTGTATCTACAACTTTAGCAATCATATTCTAAGAGTACCCTAAATACGGAACAAATGTTCCACCACTGCATCTTAAAATCTGTTATATTTCGATTACCCAAACAATAAAGGATTTAAAATGAAAAAAACAATACTAAGCCTTGCAGTAATTGCAGGACTCTCACTATCGGCAAATGCTATGGAAAAATGTGCTGCAGGTAAATGTGGAACAGATGCAAAAAAAAGCATGAAGTTGGATATGCATAAAGCATATACAATGAACGCAAAACATGAATTAGTACGTCCTACAAACTATAGAACATGGGTCTATGTTGGAACACCTGTCACACCAAACGAGTTAAACAATGGTAAAGCAGCATTTCCTGAAATGCACAATGTCTATATTGACCCTGTATCTTACAAAGAGTACAAAGAGACTGGTGTCTTTAGAGAAGGTACTGTAATCGTGAAAGAACTTGTAAGTGTTGGTGCAACAGCTGCTGTAAGTGGTAATGGTTACTTTGAAGGTGACTTTTTAGGTCTTGAAGCATCTGTTAAAAGTAAAAAAGACTTCCCAAATGAGCCAGGTAACTGGGCTATATTTAGTTTTTCTAACATGAAAACAGGTATTTTAAATGATACTGCACCAGTACTTCCCGCGGCTATGTGTGTATCTTGTCACCAAACATCTGCAGCAGATGATTATGTATTTACTCAGTACTACCCAATCTTAAGTGCTGCAAAAGCATTTGGTAAGGGCACACCTGAGAATGAAGCAAAAAGATCTGTTCAAAAAATGAAAAAATAACTTAGGTTTCTGGTATCCTCTCATAGGATACCGAATCTAAATAAACACTCTTATGCTACCAAACCCCATATATTAAAAATGTGGGCTAGTCGGTTAACTCCTCCTGCTGAAAATTGTGTCACACTATCGGCTCGTTTCAGTAGCCAAATGTGTAAATATGATTGCTATGACAGCATTTAAAGAGAATTTTTCTATTTTATAGAGACCTTCTGACTAAATATAGGCATTAAATCTGTAGGAGGAGTTAACCGACTAGCCCACTTAAAAATTTATAAAACACAAGGAAATCAATATAATGAATATTGCAAAAAAAACAGCACTATTGCTAAGTGCCTCACTGTCTATTGTCTCTGCTGAGAGTATCTATGTGGCGACTAATAAAGCCGATAACAATACTATCATGGCATATAAAATGCAACATGATGGAAGCTTTAAAAAAAATGAATTTAAAACAGGTGGTAAGGGTACAGGTGATTTAGAAGTACCAGCCCTTAAAAAAGACCCTACACATCCATTGGCTAATGGAGATGACCCACTCATTTCTGCTTATGGAGTAACTGTTACTAAAGATAAAAAAAATCTTTTAGTAGTTAATGCTGGAGATGCAAGTGTAAGTATGTTCAAAATTAATGCTGATGAATCTTTAAGCTTAGTAAACACGGTAAAAATTCATGATAAGTTTCCACTCTCAGTTGCAGAATCTAATGGCAATGTAGTCATAGCCTCCGTAGGTGCGACTAATGGTGAAGGTAGCATAGAAGCGATGCAAGTTCAAAATGGAAAACTTGTAAGCGTTGAAAATAGTCTAGTAGATTTAAAAGCCAGACCTTCTACTGTGAAGTTCTCTACAGATGGACTTTATGTGATTTTAACTGAACTCGTCACTGGAAAAGTAAAATCATTTGCTTTTGCATCTGGTACACTTAGTAAAAAAGCAGTTTCTATGGTAAATTTACCACGTGAAGATGCAAAAAGATTTCAAGCTATTCCTGTAGGATTTGACATTCAACCTACACAAAATGGAGACATTGTAGCCGTTTCAGAAGCAAGATTTTTAACACCTGATTTTAAACTAAGAGAAGAAGCAAATAAAGTACCTCAAACGCCTAAGTACTCTTGGCAGACAGGAAGTATTTCTACATTGATGCTTGATGAAAATGGTATGCTAACGCTTGTGTCAAAAGATGTGCTTACAGGTAAAACCATGGATGACGGAGAGATAGCCAACTGTTGGGTAGAGTTTTCTAAAGATGGTTCTAAACTTTGGGCTGCTAATGCTTTGTCTAGTTCACTTTCACTCTTTAACATTGATAAAGATGGTTCGGCAAACCTGAACAAGATGATTACCTATAAACAAGAGAATGAACTAGAGTTCTTAAGTGATATGAAACTAAATGACAAAGGTGACATGCTCTATCAACTCGTAGGAAATATGGGTAAAATTCTTGTACTAAAAGCAGATAAAGACGGTAATCTAAAATTAGAACAAACACTTGATGGACTACCAGCATATGGTACTTATGGGCTAACCAGTGTCTCATTACCTACAATGATAAAAGATACAGCATCATTAGATAAACTTTGGCAAGGTACGGCTCCAACACCAAGCGGCACAAAATTTGAGGTTCCCTTAGATGAACAAGCTCTTTTTACTTACCTTCAAAATGGTGAATATAAGTCTTGGAAAAATAAAGAGAAAGCAGTACACCCTTCTGCTGGACCACATGAAAGTGTACGTGCTTTTATAAATGATACACTTGCTGACTCTTTAACCAAAGGAAATAAAGAACATCCAAAGGGTTCTGTTATTGTTAAAGAACAATACAAAGATGGTAAATCACTTGGTTGGGCTGTAATGGTAAAAACGCAAGAAATAACAGATGCTGGTAAAGGTTGGTTTTGGTATGAGGTGTTGAGTGATAAAGACATCAGTCAAAAAGCTGCTATGGGTAATGGTGTACTGGGTTGTGTAAGCTGTCATGCTCCCTCTCCAAAAGATATGGTACTAATCCCTTTTCCATTTAAATAATGAAAAAAATCTTACTTGTCATAGCTATTGTTTTTATAGCTATGCAATTTTACAGACCTTATGAAAACAGTAACAATGTAGATAATAGTAAAGATTTTTTAATTGTAGAAAAGGCACCTAAAGAAATAGTAGAAATTTTTAAAACATCTTGCTATGATTGTCATTCTAATCATACAGAGTACGAATGGTACGATAATATTGCTCCACTCTCATGGTATGTAGATAGCAATATAAAAAGAGCTAAATTTTCACTCAATTTTTCTGAGTGGGGTGATTTTCCCTCATGGCGTAGACTACTCTTTTTTCAAGGGGCTATTCCCTATGATATTGACATCAAGAAAATGCCACCACAAAATTACCTATTGATGCATTCTGATGCAGAACTTTCGTCAGATAAAAAAGAACAGATAGCTAGATGGATTTCTAATATAGATTTTACAAAGGAGTAAGATATGCAAAAGCTTTATAAAACCCTCAAAGAATATGGATATATACATCATATTGAGTATGATAAGCAAGGATTAAATGTCTTAGAAAACAAGCTTGTTTTGTTACCTGATTCTCTCTTTTTTATAGACATGGCTTACCGAGTGATGCATACTTATGTTTTTGCTATTTCTGCACCAAAATATAAGACGCAAGGTATTTTGACACTAGAGTTAAATGATTATCATACACTAGGCACTTCTGCCTTTGCTAACAATTTCAATATTGAAATTGAACAAAGTTGGGATGAGATAGTGATACGTAGGCAGTATGGCATGAGAAAAGTACTAAAGCTTGAATTTGACGCAAATAGGTATGTACTTAGAAAAGGTTTCCCCGACTTTCCAAGTTGTCCTTTTGGGCATACCTTTAAAAGTTTAGGATATGATACACAAGAGAAAGAGTATGTAAGACTTGTCTCTTCTATTTTAAAAGAAAAATCTTTAAAAGTTATCGAATATTAAAAGGAAAAAAATGCAAACAGTAGAATTTATAAACAATAGATTTGACCCAGATGTAACACCCTTTCATGGACTGGCAAAACAGATGGCAAAAGCAGTAGGTTACACAGCAGATTTAAAAGTAGAAAAAGAGTTAGCTCAACTGTTACGTTTACGAGTAGCACAACAAAATGAGTGTGGGTATTGTGTGATTTTACATGCTAAAACAGCACGTGAAATAGGCATACATGAGGCAAAAGTAGACAACATCTCTGCATGGTATAACTCGGAACTCTACACTGACAAGGAAAAAACTACCTTAGCATACGGTGATGTCTTAAATGATGGAGTCTCTAAAGATTTTCAAGTTTATCACGATGCTTTGACGCAGTACTTTTCTGAAGTGGAAATTGCTGAGATAGCTGCTATTGTGATTAACATGAATTTATGGACTAGACTCAAACTTGCACAAGGTGCAACACCTGCATACGAAGGATTGAAATGAAAAATATAATATTTTTATTAAGTATCTTATCGCTTATAACTATTACATTAAATGCAAAAAACGATAGTAGCGATACTCTTAAAGTCAAAGCTAAATACTCTTCTACTTTTTACACCTGTGAAAAAGCCTCACCTAACATCAATGAGTGTTTAGATAAAGAGTTGAAAAAACAAGATAAGTATCTTAATGTTGCGTATCAAAAGGCAATAAAGGAGATTCAACCTTTTAGAAAAAGATCACTAAAAGAAATGCAACGAACATGGATAAAATATCGTAATCAAAAATGTACTTTTTACTCTCATAAAGAGAGTGGGTCTGGTGGATTAACAGATGCGATACAGTGCGAACTTGATATGACAATGCAAAGAACGATAGAATTAAAAGAAATACAATAAATAAAGGAAAAATTATGACATACAATACACTAACAGAAGAAGAAACACGCGTTATTATCAACAAAGGAACAGAACGTTCTTTTACTGGGAAATTTTGGGATCATCATGAAGATGGAATGTACACGTGTCGTCAGTGTAATGCAGACCTGTTCCCTTCAGATACGAAGTTTGACTCAGGTACAGGATGGCCTAGTTTTGATGATGCTGTAGAGGGTGCAGTAACAGAAGTACCCGATGCAGATGGCAGACGTATAGAGATAGTCTGTACAAACTGCAGTGGTCACCTTGGGCATGTCTTTAAAGGTGAGAGAATGACAGACAAAAGCACACGTCACTGTGTAAATTCTATCTCTTTGGATTTTGTAGCTAAAAAATAGGCACGCTTCACATAGAAACTGGCAATAAGCTCGCTATACTATCGTATGATTAAAGAGAGTGCGAAGATATTTGCAGGGGATTTAAAAAACGCTTTTAAAGACCTGCTTCCCATCATTATTGTTGTTGCCCTGTTTCAAGGTGCCATCATCCAAGCTATGCCTGCAAACCTAAGCTCTATTGTTATAGGGCTTGTCAT
>Ga0256829_1001599_pt1 | contig 18205 bp, 15 predicted proteins | sample 131447metaG_FD_185979 | JGI IMG/M metagenome (GOLD analysis project Ga0256829, IMG submission 185979) | Hydrothermal vent microbial communities from Lau Basin, Pacific Ocean - 131-447 | ecosystem: Environmental > Aquatic > Marine > Hydrothermal vents | place: Pacific Ocean: Lau Basin | collected...
AGTCATGGAACAAGAAATTTCTCAAAGGATGAAAGATGAAAAAGGTCAAGATAATATTCAACACCTCTAAACTAAAGCTAAAAGGAAAATACTCTTATCTAAAATTTGTTATAGATAAGATGGATAAGGGGAATAGAGAGATTTGCTTGAGTGTCTATAGCGATTTACAACGAATACATCGTATAGACAACTATGCTCTTAGGTTGAGTGTTAGGGATGGGAAGCTTTTTTGCAATAGTTTTAAAAAGCTAAACCATCTCATAGAATCGTATGGTTTTCAAGATTTAGGAATAAAAGGGATAAAACAAGAAATAGAACAATATATAGAAAACATTGGCTTTATCTCTTTTGAAGAAAAAGTCAAAGCATATATAAAAAAATGGAGAGTACAAGGGGAACAACTTAAGGACTTAGAAGAGCTTTGTTACATCTCCCTTGATTAGTTTTAACAAACCCTAACAAGGGGATATATTCTATCCCCTTGGGGCAAGCATATCTTCTTTCCTCCCTCTTGGGAGGTTTCTATTCTCATCCCAGGATGACTCTACTCCAATATCAAAAACTTTGCCTGTCTATCTTTCTTTTATAATAAATCAATAGATCTTTATTCTAAGATCTAATAAAAGTTAAAAGGAGGCAAAAATGAAGTATTCAGTAGATAACTTCAAAAGAGGTTTGGGAAAGACGGCTGCAATTACAAAAGAATTAAAAAGTAAAAGTCAGGATTATGAGTTTTATCCCACTACCCATGAAATCATCGAAGCAATGTACTGGGATCTGTTGGGCAAAAAAGTTGGTGAAGAAACTTATCGTGCTAACGGAAGATATTTTACATTACTTGATATAGGTGCTGGAAACGGTAAAGTTTTTAATGTCATAAAAGAAATAGCTCAAAGTCAGCCTTTGCTAAAAGAAAGATACAAAGGCAATGATGGCAGAGAGTTTGAATATACCTGCCATAGAAATCTTAACGAAAGATATGCGAATCGTATATTCATTTCAAAATATATGGTGATTGAAAAATCACAAATACTTTTGAATATGCTGCCCGAAGAGGCTATCCCGATAGGTACAGATTTTCACGAAAACACACTAATAGACAAACGGTCAGATGTTGTGTTTTGTAATCCTCCGTACTCTGAGTATGTTCAGTGGGCCACAAAAATAATTCGTGAAGCTAATGCTAAAACAATATACTTAGTTATTCCTCAACGATGGGGTAATAACAAAAGTATAGCTCAAGCTTTAAAAGATCGTAAAGCAAAAGTGAAAATTATTGGTAACTTTGATTTTCTTAATGCTGAAGATAGAAAAGCTAGAGCCAAAGTATCTTTGGTAAAAATTGTTTTAAACAGCTACAAATATAGAAGCGACAGGCACTATCGAGACAAGGTCAATATTGATCCGTTTGACTTATGGTTTGAAAATACTTTTAAAATTGATGCTCACAAAGACAATAATGAGCATGAAAGTGACTGCAGAAAAGAAAAAAGACAGAGAGATGAGAGGAATATGAAGATGAAGCAAGCTCTTGTATCGGGAGATGGTCTAATTTCCGTCCTTGTCCAATTATACAATAAAGATATTGAACATTTGATAGGCAATTATCAAAGTCTTTCCAGGCTCGATCAGTCTATCTTTATGGAGTTGGGCATAAATGTTGAGCGTTTACTTTCTACATTCAAAGAAAAAATAAAAGGATTAAAAAGCCTTTATTGGGATGAGCTTTTCAATAATCTCTCTGAGATTACTAATCGCCTTACTTTCAAGTCAAGAAAAAAATTACAAGAAAAATTGTTGGAAAACATAAATATTGATTTCACTGAAAGCAATATAAGGGCGATAGTTATATGGGTAATCAAGAATGCAAATCAATATTTTAAAGCACAAATGTTGGATTTGTATGACACATTTACTACGGAAGAAGGAATTAGACTGTACAAATCTAATCAGCATTTTATGAAAGATGATTTTCGTTATAGCAAAAACGAAAAGAAACTTGAAAAGTATGCATTAGACTATAGAATCATATTCCACAGTTATGCGGATAGCTGGGACATAGAGAACAGCAGGCTGTCTGAAAGACAGTATGATAATATCAGGGATGTTATTACAATAGCTAAAAACTTAGGTTTTAGTATTGATGATAACGATTTTAATACTTCAAGGAGATATGACAAAAAATTTTACTACGGTGAAAAAAATTATATCTTCTTTTCTCCCTCTTCAAAAATTCTCAAAAAAGGAACAAAAACTTTTGAGGGAAAAATAGAGGAAGTCTATTTCCACACTAACAAACCAAACGAAAATGGCGAAAAGGTGATGGAAAAAGGCGGTATCCTTTATGTCTACGATAACGACAACACAGAAGAGTGGGTGCAGTATAAAATTGGTGACTTCTATTATCATCAAAACAGAATAAAAACCGAAAATGATATCTTTTGTACAGTCAAGCCTTATAAAAATGGCAACATTCACTTTCAATTTAACAAAAAGTTTATTAAAAAGTTAAATTTGGAAGTAGGCCGCCTTAGAGGGTGGCTTAAAGACCCTAAACATGCTGCCAAAGAAATGGAAATAACAGTAGAAGAAGCTATGGAATATTGGGATAGTAATTTTACACTATTGCCAAATGCTGTTGGTAATCTTTTGCCTGATATGTCTAAAGATGAAGCAGAGAATGAAGGCGGTGAAGAAAAAATCTTAACTTCACATGATTTTGAAAATACTCCGGGTTTTGATCCATATGTTTGGTGGGCAACATCTGCTAGATATGATGATTTAAAAGAGGGAGATATGATTAAAATCATTGATAGAGTTGAGTTTCAAGTTGCCTTCAACGGTAAAAAATATTATCTCATAGACACGCAAGGGGCATATCTTGGTGATATTAACAAAGATGAGTTCGATTCAATCTTGGAATGCGTTGAAAGACTAGAAGGATATTATCCTGATTATTTTGGTGCAAAGTTTGATTGTAATTGTTCTCATTGCGGAAAAGCTCTAACAGAAGACGATGAAGCTTATGAAAGTCACGATGGCAAACCTCTATGCGATGCCTGTGCAATATTATGTGAAGGGTGTGATAAGTATTATACTAAAGATGAGGGAGAATACATTGATATGCCCGAAACAACTTCTGACTCTCAAACACTCTATTTTAGTGCGTTTAGATGCAATAGTTGTAAAGAAAACATTGATATACCTGAAATAACTCTTGACTCTCAAATGCTCTTTTTTGCTAAAGAAGTTTTGAAGCATTTTCGTTCCGGTGATGTATTTGGCGGGATAAAAGAGTATAGAGATGGAAAGTTATTCAGTACCTCTTATGTCGGTGCTTATCAGCTCTTTAAAATCAACGAAGAGTATAAAAAAGGAAATGTTGACGGTATCACGGTTAGCTACAAAAGAGATAGCGATAATAATGTTATCGAATTTGAACTGACAAATGTTTTTTATGATGGCAAGGTTCCCTTTCAAACTAAAAATACATTTTGTAAGATATCGATGAAGGAGATGAAAAAGATGATATTAGAAGCTGACAATTCGATTGAAAAGTTGCAGCGGCTTTTATTAAATTTTGTAAAATTGGTAAAGCATATTCCTAAAACTCTTTTTGATTTTGCAGCATAGAAAGCTTATTAAGATTCTCGTAATCTTTCCTCCCTCTTGGGAGGTTTCTATCCTCATCCCAGGATGACTCTACTCCAATATCAAAAACTTTACCTGTCTATCTTTCTTTTATAACAAAATAATAGATCTTAAGTTTTAAGATCTAATAAAAGTTAAAAGGAGAGAAAATGGCTAACTTTAGAGAGGCAGACAAGGCTGTGCTTTTTGCTGCAAAAGTAAATAAAATACCGCCTATCTGTTTTGAGAAGGAGTGGGATATTGTTGCAGTAAAAGAGAACACTTATTTAGATTTATTGCAACAATATGATAACCTTAATATTTTATACAAAAGTATTAGGGTTAGAGGGATACTGCCTCTAATGGTGAGTGTAAGTAAGAAATTTGATTTGCTTTCACTTGTTCAGGTTGCTTCCGTAGGAACAATTGCTGTTCTTCCAAAAGAAAGCAAAGCCGTAAAGAGATATATTCAAGACGCTCAAAAATATATTTCTTTGTATGAGGCATTTGAAAAAAATGAGAAAGCAAAGGCGGAGAAAAAAAATATTTCTTTGGATATAAAAGAGTTAGAGAAGAATTTATCTCTTTTAAAGAAAAAGAATAAGGATCTCAAAAAGAAGACTCTTACAGCCACTCAGGCCAAAGAGAGTAGAGAATGTTCTGCAGAAATTGAAAACTTATCAAAAAAGATAGAGTTGGCAAAGATAAAAATGCCTCAAACTTTGTCTATGATGGGTTTATTAAAGCAAGTTGGGCTGGATGACATAAGTGAGCATCATCTTGCGAAGTCATGGCAGCTTATCGGAGAGTATGGTGATGATTTTTATGCTTTTAGGTATGACTATATCACCATGATGGGCTTTTTTTATGACAGTGTTAAAAGAGGGGAGGAGCTTAAAAAAGTTTTTGAAAACAAAGTTGTTATTGATGTTTTGCCGCTAAAACAGGCAAAATTTGAGACAATTCAAATTGTCGACAAGGATTTTTTAGATGCTTTAAAATCAAATGATCAACTATTTGATTCATTTGAAAATCCTTTTGTTGAAAAAAATGAACAAGAGGTTGTTCCCCCTCTTCTTCCCCCTTCTTCTGGAAATATTATCAATCTTTTGTTTTCCGGAGTTTTAAATGGAGAGATGGAGACTGAAGATATGGGCAAAGTCCTTGTTAAAGGCTCTACATTAAAAAAGAGAAAGAGAGTAGACAATTTTATGGTTGACACTCTTTCTCAAGAGCTGTATGTTTTTAAAACGAGAGATTATTCCATAGTGCGAGAAAGCGTTATGTAGAAAAATCTCTTTCTCTCCCCTTTTGGGGAATATATATATTTGACACTTTTGGATAATTAAAAAATAGAGTATAATATTGGCAAAAATATCAACTATTTACAAAGAAAGGAGGAATGTCAAGTTCCACTATCTTCAAAAAATATTCGAACTTGGCTAAAAAACCATGGATTTTATACAAACAGTTCAAATGACTAACACATTAATGCTTCACAAATATATTCAAAATTCTGTATATGAAGGAGCACCCTGTTCAATAATTGCTTTACAATTTGATTTTGACACTCTTGATATTCAATACCGAATGCTATACTATATAGAGCGCTTGAGAAAAAGAATGTTTTGTTTGCCTTTGGGTAAAAATAAATTTATTTTTACAGTCGATATGACGCTGGGGCAAGCTGTTTTGTTTGCAGAAACTATTCAAAAATATTTAAAAACTAAGTTTGATTACAATTTAAAAACTATAGCAATAACTTCATTTGAGGAAACTGCAAATTTTGTTTACAGTGCAAGAGACATGATTGAAAGAGTTGAAAGTTTTCTATTACTATCTGCATCTGTTCACGACATTGTCTACGGGACAAAAATTTATAATTCAACCGAAGATATTGATTTTAAATCTTTGTTTAAATATATGCTTTCAAATAACTACAAGACTTCTATGGTACACTTTGACGAAATTGAGGGGGACTACACTAAGAGTGATATTTCAATCAGATATTTTAACGATAATATAATTATCGGAGCTGATATTAAAGATTTTATATATTTATACAATGCAAATGCAAAAGAGGTGATCTTGAAAAATGATTATATTATAGGGAAAATTAGTGCAAATATTCAAAGATATGATTTTGATAAATCAGAAATTATCTGTAATGATATAAAAATTGACAAGAACTATTTGTTTAGAAGAGCAGACAAAAGAATAACTCCCCAACAATCAATTAATGCCCATATAACAAACGGCAAGGAGGAACTTACTGTAGGAAATATTATTGATTTCTCAAAAAGTTCTATCTCTATGTCGTTACCAAAAGAGGTTATAACTTCTGATTTAATAGAGAAGTTAAAAAAAGAAGATTTGTTCGTATATTTTACAATAGCCGATACAAAATTAATAATTACCGCAGATTTTTATACGATTAAAGAGGAAGAAGATTCTGACAATGCAGTTTTGATCATGTTTTTATTTTTGGAAAAAGCAATCGAAGATTTCCTTGACAAGCTATATAAGAACGCAGGAATCAGAAATATAGAAAAAGCAAAAGAGGCATTGCAAAATTTCAGGCAGGACAAAGCCAGCTAATGAGCAGAAATCTTTTAATTGTTGAATCTCCACACAAAGCAAAGACAATTTCACAATGGTTAAACCCAAAAGAGTGGGATGTATTTGCTACTGCCGGTCATATAAAAAATCTGCCGAAAAATGATTATGGTATCGATGAGCAATATAAGGGTAATTTTATTGTAATAAATGAGAAATTAGCTTTGTTGAAAAAACTCAAGGCGCTTGTAGAAAAATGTGATAATGTTTTTATAGGTACCGATGACGACAGAGAAGGAGAAAGAATTGCATATGATATTGTGCAATACTATAGAATCAAACAATATTACAGAGTAATATTTCACGAAATAACCAAAAAGGCAATTGCGCATGCATTAAGAAATTCATTTTTGTATGACCAAAACAAAATTAATGCTCAAACAGCAAGAAGATTGATTGATAGAATCATCGGGTACCCTATCACCTCATCAATTAAAAGTTATTTCAAGAAGCATAATATTTTACCCGAAGAAGATATCCAAAAATTAGGCATCGGAAGAGTAAGCGCAGCAGCTCTTGGGATAATAGTCCGCAAAGAAAAAGAGATACAATCATTCGTATCGCGAAAGTATAAAAATGTTTATATATCTTATGATTACGATAATAAAATTTTTAGCGTTACCAATCATATAAAATATTTTGAAAACAAAAAAGCGGAACTTGATAAGGCGCTGGCAATTTTAAAAGATAAAACAATTCCACATGTTCTTGAATCTTACACCTACAAAGAAAGAGAAGTTTCGCCCTACCCCCCTTTGGTTACTACAAGAGTTTATAGAAGTTTAAACTATTTATTTGGGTTTGATCCCTCTTACAGCAGAAAAATACTTCAAAGATTATACGAAGGGGTTGATATAAACGGTAAAAATGTGGGGCTTATTACATATCCCAGAACAGACAGCGTTTATTTAAATGACGATTTTGTAACTCAGATGATAGAGTTTTTACAAAGAAATTATAAAAGTGAAGATATTTTAGATATTAAAAGAAAATATAAAAATAAAAATGAATCGGCACAAGAGGCTCATGAAGCTATAAGACCTACCTATATGACAGAAAAAGCAACTCCTGAAGCATTAAAAAGTTACTTAGATGAAGACGAATATAAAGCTTATCTTTTTATATTTTACAGGACCATCGCCACGCAGTTTAAAAACAGCATATATGATACCTCGAAAATCGTTATTAAAATAGGAGATTTGGTATTTGATGCAGTAGCACACAAAAGAATATATAAAGGATGGGAAGGGCTTTTAAATGAGTGGATATTAAAAAGTGAAGAGGAAAACAAACCTTTTGAGGTAGATATTCCCCAAATTCAATTAGGTGAAGTATTAACACCAAATAGTGTAGATGTGCTTACAAAAGATGAAAAAACACCGGCTAGATATGGTGTAGGCAGGTTTATCACAGTATTGGAAGATCACTATATCGGAAGACCTTCTACAATAGCGGATATCCCTAAAAATTTAAAAGACAGAGGGCTGATCAAAATTGTAAACAATATGATATTGCCACTTGAACCTGGGATGGTTTTATATGATTTTATAGCTCAAAAAGCTGAATGGATGATTAGTATAGATCACGCTAAAGAGTTTGAAGAGAAACTCGATTTAATCGAGCAGGGGAAATTTAACTATTTGGATTTGGTTAAAGAGTATGATGACTTAAAAGATAAGTTTTGTATGGAATTAGGGTATGATACAAGCAATAAGCCCCCTCAATGGCTATTGGAGAAAGTGCGAAATATTGCAGAAAAAACAAAAATACATATAGATCAAAAAATATGGGACGATAAAAAAGCGTTGCTTAAAATATATAATAATTACAAAAAATCTCAGGAAATAGGTAAATGTCCAATTTGTAAAAAAGGGAAAATCTGCATCAAAGAGAACTCTTATATGTGCAATAATTTTGACTGCAAAGGAATTATTACAAAAGAGGGAATATACAATTTCTTTTATAATTTCGGAATAGAGATACATGAAGAGGCTATGAAAGAGTTTGTCGTGGAAATACTCAAGAAAAGAAAGCTTTTTATCAAAAATTTATATTCAAAAAAGAAGAATAAAACTTTTGGCGCATTTATCGTTTTGAAAAGTTCAAAGAATTTTCTTAATTTAGAGCTTCAATTTGCAAAAAACATTAAAACAGTTGATTCAAAATATATTTTTGATATAAACAGCATCGAGACCTCATCTTCACATCTTCAAAACAATACAGAGGATATTTTTAGTGATAAAGATGTAGGATATATAGACATAAAAGAGGATAAAAGACTTTTTGACAAGGCTTATAAAGATAATTTAACCAGAGCATGGAATCGGAACAAACTTGAAATGGATATTCAAAATATCAATTTAGGCAACACGACTGTTGCTTTTATTGACGGAGATAAATTTAAAAGTATCAATGATACATATGGTCATGATATAGGGGACGAGGTATTAAAATTTATTGTTTCAACTGTATATAGCACTATAAGAACAAATCATAAGATGAATTTTTACAGATTCGGCGGAGAGGAATTTTTGCTTGTATCTCAAGACACAAAGGAAAACACCCTAAAAGCATTAGAAGTAATAAAAAATTTGATAGCAAGTCGTGTAGCAGCTACAGCAGGCAAAATACCTGTAAAAACTACGGTTAGTATGGGTGTGGCATTTGGAAAAAATTATAGTGATTTTAAAGCTTGTATAAAAGCAGCTGACGAAATGGTTTACAAGGCCAAAGAGAACGGGAGAAACAGAATCGAAATAGAAGAGGATGTCAAACAGGAGAAATCAGTTGCGGATGTCCAAAGTAATATTGTAAAACTTAATACCCAAAATAATTTGTCAATGGAAGATGAAATAGACTGGTAAGGAAAAAAGTTGGTTTTTGCGCATAAATTACACAATCCCTCACAAAAATATATATTAGATCCTGACAAGCCGGAGTTGGAGAATGCTCATATTCTTTTATCGGGTGGAAGCGGAAGTGGAAAAACATATACTCTCAAGAGAATTATGGATGAATTGAAAAACAAGGGAAAGTTCACAGTTGTAATTGATTATCATGGTGATTTGGAAACTCCCGGAGAGAATTTGATTAAGTTCTCTTATGCAGAGAACACTCATGCAATTAATCCTTTTGAACTGGAGATTGACGAAGAGCAAGGGGGTGTTAAAACCCAGACTGAAGTAATATTGAGGATTTTGGCAGAGTATTTTTTCACCAAAGGAAGAATTACAAAAAAGCAGGAAAATTTGTTAGAGGAGATTATTTTAGACACATACGCTGCTAAAGGGATTTTTCATAACAAACCTGAAACTTGGAATAAGCCTGTACCCACTATGAAAGATCTTGGAAATGTGTTTGAGTATATCTCCGCTCATATAGAGGGTCGAGGTGGAGCTGAATTTGAAAGTGGCGAGATTGTTGCATTGGAAAGAATTCAACAGAAAATAGCCAATATTAAGGATGAGGTGAGGAGTATAGGCTTCTTAAAAGAGACTCCTGAATTAGAGGATATACTAAAAAAAGCTGATGAATTGGAAAATACTGTCAGCGATATTGCAATAAACGAAAGAATGGCAGATAATAATCCTCAAGATAAAACGGAAAATAGTTCTTTAGATTTTTCTAAAATAAAAATTGAATATTACCAGAAAGAGGGAAATGTAAAATCATTTTTAAATTTATACAACTATGTATACAAAGTATCTAATATCGGTTTTTTCGGGAATAACCTTCCGAAATTAAAAAGAGGGATAAATAGGATAGATTTAAGTGCTTTTACTTCTATTGGCAAACCGCTGGTTGCAAAGCTTATTTCGGAGCTTTTAATGCAGAAATTTTTTCGTTCTGCCATGCTAAGAGGAGAATATCAATACTCTAAAAGTTATATGCCAAATACAAAATTTGACAGGGCAATTATTATCGATGAAAGCAAGATTGCTTTACCTTCTGGTGCCGAAAAGAAAGATCCATTTAATATTATTAACAGGATAGTAACAGAAGCCAGAAAATTCGGTGTTTCAATTATATTGGCTTCTCAGCGCATAGACCATTATTCCGGGGATATGTTATCCAATATAAGTGTGAAAGTTATATTGGGAGCAAAAGCGATAGATTATGCCAGCATCGGCAAAGCTATAGGTATGAATCAAAATATTATTAAAAATGCTTTTTGCATTAAAAACAAAAGAATTGCTATAATTTCAGAAGATGGCGTAAGTGATGTTTGGGAGATAGAAAGCAAGAAGGATTGACATACTCCCCACCGTTAAAGCAGGGGGATTCTTTTCTTAAGAAATCCCTGCAATAGTTAAGATGGATTCGGCTATCAACGAAGTTAGGCTGCCGAAGCAGTTCTTACAACTTCTCCTGCCAGAGTTGATGCCCCAACTCTTTCAATGTTCACTGCTGCATTAACATCTCTTTGATGTTTTGCATTGCAAGATGGACAAGTCCATTCTTTTGTTTTTAAATCCAGCTCATCTAAAACATATCCGCACTTAGAACAAGTCTTGCTACTTGGATAAAATCTATCAATTTTTATGACATTTGTTTTATACTCTAAGATATTTACAAATTCACTAAAAGCTAAATCTGATACTTTTCTACCCCACAGTTTTTGCATAGCTTTCATATTTAAATCTTCTATGAATATATTATCATAGTTAGAAGCTAATTGATTTGAGAGTTTATGAAAATAGTCTCTTCTTTGATTAGCTATTTTAATATGAAGCTTTGCTAATTGTAGTTTAGCTTTTTTTCTACCGTTAGAGCCTTTTTTCTTTTTTGATAGACTATTACTTAACTTTTTTAGTTTAGTTAGATTTTTAAGATGATATAGCGGTGCTTCTATATCTGAATTATCACTTAGAGTTAAAAAAGTTTTCATTCCAAAGTCAATGCCCACTCTTTTACCTGTTGTGACGGTGAATTTAGAATCTTTTATCTCTTGAGTGACACAGATATAAATATCTCCAATATTATCTCTTTTAACGGTTACAGTTTTTATAGTTCCTTCTATCGGTCTTGATAGCCAGAACTTGTATTTATAGCCGTTAAGAGAGATAACATTATTTTTTAATTTATAGCCTGTTTTTCCTTTTAATAAAAATGATTTATACTTTTTTACTTTTTTAAAAGATGGGGGTGATGTTTTAATACCCTTTTTTTGATTTTTAAAGAAAAGAGTATATGCTCTGTTTATTCTTTCGGTTATGTTTTGTATTGATTGAGACGGGACTTTTTTCCAGTATTTATATTTTGGAAGTTTTTTTAGTTTAGTTAAATGTTTTTGGAGTTGATATATATTTAGTTTTTTACCATAGAACTTATAATATCTTCTATGAAGTGCAATACAGTGATTGTAGATTATTCCACTGATATTGATAATATCATGGATATGTTTATCTTTTTTTGTTTTATAAAGTTTATATTTATATGTTCTGATCATCTTACTCTCTTTAAAAAGTTACTCCATTTTTGTTTCTCTTTTACTCTTTCACTTGTTTGCTGGTTTTCTATATACTGCTTAATTACTTCAAGCGGTGCTCCGCCTACAGTAGAGATAAAATAACTATTAGTCCAAAGTGTAGGCAATTTGGTTTTTAAATGCGGAAACTCTTCTCTTAAAATCCTTGCACTTTTTCCTTTTGCAAGTTTTATAAACTTATTTACTCCAAATTGTGGATCAACTTCACAAAGAATATGTATGTGGTCTTTATCTGTTTCCATCTCTATAATTTCTACATTTAATTCATTTGCAATATCTTGTATTATCTCTTTTAATCTTCTCTCTACATCACCTACTAATACTTTTCTGCGATATTTAGGACACCAGACTATATGATATTTGCAAGAATAAACAATATTTCTATTTGATTGATATTTTATTATATCTTTCATACTTGTATTATACCAAAATATATGTTATAATACAAGTATATTTTTCAAGATAGATAAACTATCTGTCAAACTTTTAATTGCCTTGTATCCCTACGACTGAAGTCGAGGGCTTTACGGCAAGAGGTGGTAAAAATGGGTTTTAACTACAAATCTGTAGCAGATTCATTATCAGGAGATTCGGCTTCGCAAAACAAAAGTGTCTTTGACAGTGCAATGGGGCATATTAACAAGTCCCATATCAACGCTACTTCTCCGGTTGATATTTACAGCAACAAAAAAAATAGCGGACATAATATTAACCCTGCCGTTAGAACGCATATGCAGCAAGATATTATGAGAAATGGAATTACCAAAGATAATAGAGCGGTTGCCAGAATGATTGACGGCAATAGCGGGATATATAACACTATGGTAAATCAGGGGATGGGTGATGTGGCCGACAGGCAGATTGAATATCAAGAAACCAGCGCGCAATTTGGTACCGCAACTTTTACTCATATGTTTAATGACAGCGCTATCAAAAATACATCCGACAGAGGTAATGGCCTAATGATGGATGAGTTGACCGTGGATTCTCAAAGTATTAAAACCAACGGGGGTTTAAGCAGTGGACAGACATCATCTCTATCCGGCTTTGGGGATTATGATAAAAATTCTACTTTCGATACAAAGAGCAATAAAACAAAAACTTTTATGAAGTCGGAAAACCAAAGCGCTGCAAGAGGAGAAAGTTTTGGTAAAAAAAGTCAGTTTGCAGACAAAATGCCATCCGCTCCATTGGCAAAGAAAGAGGCCAGAAGGCTGGATAAGAGGAGTGGGGAGAAGAAAAAAATAATTGAGAAATATTCCAAACTTAAACAAAATCAAAAAAAAGAAGTCATGAAGAAAATAATCGAAAAACAAAAAAACGCCAAATCTTTCGAAGAAAAAGAGTATTACAACAAGATGTTGAGGATAATAAAGCAAAAGTGATGCGAACCAAGAAAAATAGTATTACAGATAAAAAAATTAAAATATATCTTTTTTATCAAATCTATTTTCGTAAAAAAGATTATGACAATTATCAAATAGCAAAAAAATATGTAGAGCAACTATCTCTCTCATCCCAGGATGATAAAGAAAAACTTATGCAACTTTCAGGCTTTAAAAAAAATGATTCTCTTTTAGATTTATTTGATAATATTTTGCATTTTCTTTTTATTGTTTTATTCAGAAGTTTTAATTTCATTGCCGGTGTAACTAAAAAATATACCCAGTCTTTGGTAGCATATTATCAAAACAATCAATATAAAATTAAAAAGAAAAAAGTAAAAAAGGTTACAGATCGGGTAATCGATACAATGTCAGCAGACAAAAAAAATAGTGTAAAAATAGATACTACTATAGAGAAAGATGTCGGGTTTGTAGAAATAGCTGTGTGGGTTAACAGCAATACAGAAAAAAATAAGAGAATGTTTATTTTTAATTACGGTGACATATTTGACTTTTACGGTAAAAAAGAGAAATATTTTATTGTGCAACAAATAATTGTGATGACAATGGAAGATATTAATATGCCTAATTCATATACCTATAACAAACCGTATTATTATAAAGAAATTTAAGTGTGTTGTGGAAATAAAAATATCTTGCTATAATTACAATCGATATCTTGCAAGACAAAACAAAGGAAAAATAAATGTTAAAACATTTGTCCTTTTCGCAATCAGGGAGACCTTTTCCCAATAAAAAACTATTTTTAGAAGAATACAATAAAAACAGATTTGAAAAAATAGCAAAAGTGCGCTCTTACTCAATAGAGCAAAAATATTTAAAAAAGATAGAGGAAGGAAAATGTATAAAAGTAAATTATTACCTATAGTATTTATATCATCATTGTCTCTTTTTGCCGGGCAAAAGGCAACAGTTCAAACCCATCCGGTTGAAAAAACAAATATAAATGATTTGCAAAACAAAGCGTTGGTTAAAACCATTACGGAAATTGGGGTACAAGAACAAAAGATTCAAGTAAATCAACAAAAAATAAAAAAACTTGAGAGTGAAGTATCTGCATTAAAAAATAAAATAAATGTGCTCGAACAACTCTCAAAAAGAAATCAGGCAACCATTATCAAAATAAAGATGCCTGAAAATGCAAAAAAAGCTCCTGAGGTAAGTTCTTCTACTTTTAAAATGGATAACAATAGAGAAAACATACCCGGGGCAATTAGTGGAGAGTATGCCATAAAAACCTGGGGGGCAAATGTCAGGCAAGGTCCTGGCTTAAATTACAAGATAGTTAAACAGCTAAAAAGAGGAGATAGAATTTTTGTTGCAAAATCTAATAAAGAAAGCACATGGTTTTATATCCCTAAATACAGCGGATGGATATCTCATGCCATTGTTGAAAAGGTCAAGTAAATGCCGCATATAAAAAACATGGTCAAAAAAGATTTGACTTTTATTGAAATGGCTTTGGCTATACACAAAATCAAAAAAACACATGATGATTTGTCTCAAAAAGAGATAGCAAAGATGTTGGGTAAAACGAAGAGTTTTATTTCAACCGCATGCCGCATTGGTGTCCTTGATCAAAAGATTATTGATATGCTCTACAAATATAGAAAATATAAATTTGCCAATAATTTAAAAGTTTGCAATAGGTTGGTGAGACTTGAAGAAGTTCGTGGCAAAATAATCGCTTTTAAGATGGCCATGCAGATAAAAGACAAAGAAGAGAGAGACGGATTTGACGAATCAGTTTTCTTGCGAATATTAACAAAAGAAATTCAATTTGCAAAAGAACTTGAAAAAAGTAGGCAAATAGAAGGACCAATAGAGAGAGTGCTAAAAATAGATCGGATGGTCAGAGAGTATATAGAGGATAAAAATGGAGATCATAGAAGTAAATTTAAATGATTTATTAAAACATAAATCTCAGCCTAGGTTTGATGATAAAGAAGGAATAGAAGAATTAAAAAATTCTATAGCCGAGTTTGGAGTTATCTCCCCTCCTATCATCTCACCTCATCCCTCCAAAGCCAATAAATATTATATCGTAGCAGGACATAGAAGAGTAAGAGCCATGAGAGAGCTGGGGTATGTCGCAACTAAAGCAATTTTATCAGATCGAGACTCAAAAGATATCATAGCTCCGCTTGCAGAAAACATGGTCAAAAAAGATTTGACTTTTATTGAAATGGCTTTGGCTATACACAAAATCAAAAAAACACATGATGATTTGTCTCAAAAAGAGATAGCAAAGATGTTGGGTAAAACGGAAAATTTTATTTCAACCGCCTGCCGCACAGGCGCCCTTGATCAAGAGATTATTGAAAAGCTTTATGAATACAGAGAATATAAATTTGCAAATAATTTAAAAGTTTGCAATAGATTGGCGGGGCTTAGAGAAATTCGCACCAAGATGATAGTTCTTAAGATGATTGAGAAACTAAAAGACAAGGAAGAGAGAGACGGATTTAGCCAATCTATTTTTTATCAAATGGTGGTGAAAGAGATCGAGTTGGCAAAACAAAGAGCAAGAAGAGGAGAACTTGAAGAGATAGACGAATTGTCAGACGACACGACAACAGATAGAGAATTAACCGACTTGAATGATGATGCACAAGAGCAAGAAGATTTTGATCCTTTTGCAGAGGAAGAGGACGAGGTTGATTTGCCTAACATGGAAGAAACAGACAAGGATATGGATATAAGCAGTATCCGCACAACAAAAGGAGATGGTTTTAGCTTCAAACATAATCAAGATTGGAGCAATATAGAGCTTTTTGTAGACATTAACAACATTTCTTTTAACTCCTCGAGAGAATTGCAGTATATTTTAAAAAAGATTGAAGAAAAAATAAGATGAACAACATAAAGAAAATAAGAGTTTGTCAATTACTGGGTATACAAGATGAGAATGATTTTAATGAAAAATATAATAATATTATCAGCTACGGCACAAAAATATACTATAAGGTTAAAAGTTCTCAATATCCTTGGATGCCTACTGAAAACAGCATAATAGAAGATATAGTTTCCGACGCTCTATTGATAGCAACCGAGAATTATGATGAAGAATCCGGTATGCAGTTTGAAAGTTTCTTTTACCAAAAAATTCAAGGGGAAATGCACAAATGGAGCTCAAAGCGTCGAACTGAGAATAAATATTTAAAAGAGGTAGCGGGACAAGACGGGGATGTCCACAGAGCATTTCTTAACGGCGAAATGAGGATAGAGATTACTACCGAAGAATCCAAAGATATACTTGCCCAACTTGAAAAAGAGGATAATGTTAAAAGGAAAGTTAAGGCCAACAGTATTGCTCTTGGAGATTTACCTTTTGACCATCAGATTGTATTAAAAATGTTTATGGAAGGGGAAAGCTATAGTAATATGGCAGAGATATTGGGGGTCAGCGAGGATGAAGTGAAAGCAAGAAGAGATATTGCTCTTTCACTTTTGTTAAAAAAAGTTCTAAGAAGCAAACACTTAAATGATGAAGAAAAAAAAGAGATTGCCGAATTATACGGGATTGACAATCCGCAATAATGTTTTTACTATAATTATTTATTTTCGAAATCAGCGCGCTATAAATTTCAGTCAATCACCTCCCCTAAATCTCAGATTATAGAGGAGGCTTGTTAGCAATAGCAAGATAATCAATGGTTGACTAGACTAAGTTGCCTCGCAAGAGGTCAAACTACCTTATTACTGTTATCACACCTTTGGATGATACCCAAGTCCAAAGCTCTGTGCTGATACTGTAAACAAAGAGGAAACTCTTAGTCAGTATCAGGTAAAAAGCAGTAATAAGATTGTCGATGGGTAATTACTCCGTAAGGAGCTTTACAAGATTATATATAAAGGACAAAGAGATGGTAAGAGTTGTAAGCATAGACGGTAAAAATCTTATGCCTACTAATAGACATGGTAAAGTAAGAAGATTGCTAAAGGATAATAAAGCAAAAGTTATATGCAAAAATCCTTTTACAATTCAATTGCTTTATCAGACAGATGATGTTACTCAAAAGATAACAATAGGAGTAGATACAGGATATAAATTTACAGGATTTGCTTTTATAGCAAATAATAAAGTTTTACAAAAAGGAACTATTGAACTAAGACAAGATGTTTCATCATTAATTACTTTAAGAAGAACATTAAGAAGAGGTAGAAGAAATAGAAAAACAAGATACAGAAAACCAAGATTTCTAAATAGAACAAGACCTGACGGATGGTTAGCCCCATCAACACAAAGTAAATACAATCATATCTTGAATTGGATAGATAGATTTACTAAATATCTTCCAAATTACCAACTAAAAGTAGAAATAGCAAATTTTGATATTGCAAAAATTAATAATCCTGATATAGAAAAAGAGTTATATCAGCAGGGAAATATGTATGGATATGAGAATATAAAACAGTATTTATTAGCAAGAGAACATGGAACTTGTCAATATTGCAAGAAAAAGAAGAATGATAAATGGCATATACACCATATAGTTCCAAAATCAAAAGGTGGAAGTGATAGGGTAGATAATTTAGCTTTACTGCATGAAAGTTGTCATAAGAAACTTCATGAGAAAAATGATACTAATAAAATATCTAAGCCCAAACAGTATAAAGATGCAACATTTATGAATATCATAAAATGGAAACTTGTCAATGATTTAAAAGCCAAATATCAAGATAAAGTATCTTTTACCTTTGGTTATATCACTAAAATAGACAGAAATGATTTAGGATTAGAAAAAACTCACTACAACGATGCAATAGCAATAACAAAAGAGATAGTCAATGAAAATAAAAGCAATCCTATTTATATCAAACAAGTTAGAAAGAAAAAAAGGTCTTTACATGAAGCAACACCACGAAAAGGTAGAAGAATAAAAAATACAACTCAAAAGAGAAGCTCTAAAAATACAAAAGGGATAACAGTAAACAATAAAAAAATAGCTTTATATGATAAAGTAAAAATAAATAATCAAATAGGTTATGTCAGTGGCTTTACAGGTAAAATGGTTTATGTGATAGATATACAAGGCAACTATATCAAACAGTCAAATAAATC
>Ga0256829_1001600_pt1 | contig 18196 bp, 15 predicted proteins | sample 131447metaG_FD_185979 | JGI IMG/M metagenome (GOLD analysis project Ga0256829, IMG submission 185979) | Hydrothermal vent microbial communities from Lau Basin, Pacific Ocean - 131-447 | ecosystem: Environmental > Aquatic > Marine > Hydrothermal vents | place: Pacific Ocean: Lau Basin | collected...
TAACGCCAAACAAAAATACAACTGTAAGCAATGTAACTACTTATCGCTGCCGTAAATCACTTAACGTTCGACTTAATAGAACGTTGAAGTTAAAGCAGAGGGCTAATATTATCTAAAACAGAATACGTTTTCTGACTGGAACCTATTATGTTGAAGATCACCCTTGAGCAGTGGCGCATGTTTTTAGCGGTTGTCGAGTACGGCGGCTTTAATCAAGCGTCTGTGGGGGTACACAAAAGTCAGTCGAGTATTCACAGCGCAGTTAACAAAATAGAGCACGCCTTAGGCGTAAAACTCTTCACGATTGAGGGGCGGAAAACCACACTGACTCAGGCTGGAGAATTGATGCTCCGCAGAGCAAACTACCTGCTTGAAGAAGCGGAAAAAATAGAAGCCATTGGTGTTCATCTTGGTGAAGGTATTGAAACTAAACTGAGAATAGCCGTCGATGAAATATTTCCCCCACATTTGATATACAAAGTATGTGACGCCGTATCGAAAGAATTTCCAGTACTTCGTATTGAACTCATGGAGTCAGTGCTAAACGGTTCAAGCGAATTGCTGAAAAACTCAGAGGTGGATATTTCTATAGCCCCCTTCCCCATCAGTGGTTTATTTAGTGAAGAACTTTGTGAAATTGATTTTCTGGCGGTTGCTAGCCCTACTCACCCACTCAACACAGTTGAGGGAGAACGAACATTCGAAGATCTCAAATCCCATCGTCAGATTGTGGTTCGGGATTCTTCGCTATCAGCGAAAAAAGATGCAGGTTGGCTTGGCGCGGAGCAACGATGGACTGTCACTCATATTCGCACCTCAGTTGACATGATAGTGAATGGTTTTGGTTTTGCTTGGTTACCAGTTCCATTGATTGAAAACGAGCTGCAAGAAGGCAAGCTACAAGCGATTCAGTTGAATATGAATTCCCGTAGAAAGGCCAAACTGCATTTGCTATTTAACGATGCTGACAGCTTGGGCCCAGCGGCTCGCGCCTTCCTTGGCGAGCTACGATATCTTTGTTTAAACGAACTCGGCTAAGCTTATTACACATCAAGGTACATCTACACCGGCGGTAAATCGAACCAAATTGCCTCAATAGTGCTCTTTGCCTTCAGCGACACCCTTTCGTTGTTTCCAATTGCAAAAGCATCGCCGGCACTGAGTAGCTCATCTTGAGCTTCTAACTCACCTTTTATAATGTGCAAGTAACCCACTCTATTGCCTGTTACCAACTCATATCCTTCGCCCGGTTCAAGTACTAAACGGTGCATACTCGCATTTTGGTTCATTGACAGTGAACCCGCTTCACCGTTAGGAGTTACCAAAGGCGTTAAACGCCCACTTTGTGCAATGGCTTTTTGTTCGTAACTAGGATCAATTCCCATCACATTGGGCTGAATCCATATTTGTAAGAATTTCACGTCATCAGTGTTCGACGCATTGAACTCAGAGTGCATAACACCTTTACCCGCGCTCATTCGCTGAATTTCACCAGCCGGCACCTCATAGCTATTTCCCGTGCTGTCTTTATGCTTCAGTGCGCCTTCAATAACATACGAAATAATTTCCATATCTCGGTGACCATGGGTGTCAAAGCCAGCCCCAGGTTTAACCGTATCATCGTTGATCACTCGTAGCACCGACACCCCCATATGATTTGGGTCATAGTAGCTACCAAACGAAAAACTATGCTTACTTTGCAACCAACCGAAGTTTGCTGTACCTCTGCTGTCAGACTTTCTCACGTATTTCATTGTGTATCCTCGAATTGATTTAGTGGGGCTAGCTTACTCAATTCGACAGTAAAAATTTATTAGCAATAATAGGGTACATAATTCGATTAAACCGAATGCTTCAAAGAGGAATAAATTCCTTATCATCACCTGGTATTTTTGGAAACTTACCGTTTTTCCAGTCCTCTTTTGCTTGTTCAATACGACTTTTACTAAACGACACAAAATTCCAGTGCATGTACGGCACGGTTTCAAACTTATCGCCGCCCAACATCACAAAGCGTCCACATTCCTCGACGTGAATTTGCTTATCATCTTCATCCAGTAAGACAAAATCTCCTTGAGTATAACTGATGCCTCCTATGGTTAACTTGCCGGACACCACAAAGACAGCCGACTCTTGTTTGGGGTCAGGTTTATCTAAAACGCTGCCTTCAGATGCCACTACATCAACATAAAACATGGGAGAGTAGCTTTTCACAGGAGAACTCATTCCATAGGCTTCGCCCACCACCAGCCTCATCATCACACCTTCATGAATAAAGTGAGGCAAGTCTTGCTTTTTCACGTGAGCAAAAGAGGGGGCTAACTCTGCCATGTGTTCAGGTAGTGCTATCCAGCACTGTAAACCACTAATGGAATGTTTGTTTGCGCGAACCTCAAATGATTCCCGCTCTGAATGTACTATACCTCTTCCTGCGGTCATCCAATTAACGTCGCCGGGAGAGATTTCTATGTGATTGCCTAACGAATCCCGATGCAATATCGAACCATCAAACAAATAGGTTAATGTAGACAATCCAATGTGAGGATGAGGGCGCACATTAATGCCCCTTCCTGCTGGAAAGTCGCTAGGCCCCATTTGGTCAAAGAAAATAAATGGCCCTACCATCCGCTTTTCTTGATGAGGCAATACCCGTTTTACCAATAAACCACCAAGGTCGTGCTCTGCTGCTACCAATGCTCTTGCCATAACTAACTCCCGACATGGAATGAATAGTGTGCTTACGTCACATATTAATATTGCGATTAAAAAGTCGTCTTGAACTATAGCAATGGGGCACACCGAGTTTGCATCAGTAAAGATAGTACAATCCATTCGGCATAAACGAACCAGCGTTCCCCGCCGGTTTAGTAGCCGCATCAAACATTCTATTTTTTCGAATGAAGTGTCTTAATTTTACAAATTTTGCTGCCCCCTTTTTCAATCAATAATGGTCATCAGTTTATTGATACCTACCCGCAACTGCACAATAAGGCGAATCTAACATGAGCAATATTTTACTGATTAAGTCATCGTTAAATGGCGAGCAAAGCAAATCAAACGCTCTGGCCAATCAACTCGCAGATCATTTTACATTGTTACAAGCTGCTAAAGTTGTCACCCGCGATATCGCAGCAGAACCCTTACCCCATTTGTCACAAGCAGAAATGGGCGCTTGGATGACGCCCGCAAATGATAGATCCGAAGCTCAGGTTGAGCTGGCTAATGTATCAGACACGCTAATTCAAGAAGTGCAAGACAGCGATACCTTGATTGTGGCCATTCCTATGTACAACTTTGGCGTTCCTTCAACGTTTAAAGCATGGGCTGACCGTATTGCTCGCGCTGGTATTACGTTTAAATACACTGAGACAGGACCAGTAGGTTTGTTAGAAAATAAGCGAGTTATTGTTGTTGCTACCCGTGGTGGCATGTATCAAGGTACTGAAAAAGACTCTCAAACTCAGTTCTTGAAAGACTTTTTCGCTTTCATCGGATTAACAGACATTCAATTTGTCTATGCAGAAGGGCTCAACATGCCAAACGGCGAACACAGCTTTTCTGAAGCGCAATCAAAACTTGAAAGCTTAGCCAATTAATTTTTGCAAGCATTCTCTCAAGCGTAAAAAAATAGGTGAAATTTTTAGATTCCATTCTCGGTCTTTGTTTACCCAAAGCGCATAAGCGCAAGGTAAAACAATATTAACGTTTGGGAGAATCCAATGAAAAAGTATGTGGCTATTGCCGTTCTAGCGCTCGGTGGTCTATTTGGTGCAACTGGTGTAATCGCATTAGAGCGGGGTGTTATCGCAGAGCAGGCCAATGCTGTTACGCCACTACTTAACGGCCAAATGGCTCCTTCAACAACTTTACAAATGGCCGATGGCACGCCCGTTAGCTTAAAAGCATTGACTATGCAAAAGCCAACGATTGTATTGTTCTATCGTGGCGGTTGGTGCCCATATTGCAATCGGCAGCTTGCCCAACTGAAGGATATTGAGAAAGATCTTGTCGACCTTGGCTATCAGATTTTAGCCATATCACCCGAAACGCCAGAGCGTTTGCAAGAGCAAAAACTAGAGACTGAGTTTTTAGTCACTCTGTTATCAGATGCTTCACTAGATACTATTCGGGAATTCGGTATTGGATTTTATGTAGACGATACCACTGCTGAAAAATACAAGGGTTACGGTATTAACCTTTCTATGGACGCGGAAGGTCGCCCTGTACTCCCTGCACCTGCGATTTTTATGTTGAGTGAACAAGGCCAAGTACTTTTTAGCTACGTTAACCCTGATTTTAAGGTACGTCCGTCGGCTGAACTAGTGCTTGCGGCAGCCACCGCATTACAACTAGAGAACTAACAACGTCGTTAAAAAGCCTCATGCTAAAATAGCATGAGGCTTTTCTAGTTAATTTTTAAGTGGGAAGAATACGCTAGTTTTTAGCTCGTTGGGTTTTACTTCCGTAGGGCTATTCCAATATTGCTCAAACGGATAGTCTTTACCCTTTAGCTTTTTGCTTTGCATATTCATCATGCCCATGGCCCAGGCGTTACCCAGAAACTCATAGCTGCCGTTGTGCTTTATTTCTAGGGCTTTACCACTTGGCACACTGCCCGAAACATAGTGACTATCAAGCTCAAGGTCATCTAAATTTTCATCAGAAACAGCAGCAATATAAGTAGCAACGCCTTTTTTCAAATCAAATTTTGGATAAACACATATCCAATGCTCAGCGGCTTTATTCCCCTGAATAACAATATCATTGACAATTTTTTCAAAGTCTTTGGACATGGTTTCAGGCATATCTGAAATAGCCACAGTACGCTGAATCCCTCGATATGAGAAACCTTTGTAGTCCATTGTGTCGCTGTTTATAGTTTCACAATCTAATGAACCTTCCTCTGCAATGGCTTTAATCATTTTAAGACCACGTTCATAGTCCATGCCCACAAAGGTTTTGATTGATTTGATCATGAAAAACAAGAAGAAAGGCATACTGGAATCCATCGTCCAAGTTACCTTAGTCTGGCCGTCGGATGGTTCTAATACAAAGCTCACATCAGCTTTTGATTTCCATGGCTTAAAGAACTCTAAATTGTAGTCAATACGCTCGGGTGATGATTCACGAATGATGTTTTGCCCCGCACCAATAAGCTCGCCATCCCAGCGCATACTGTGTCCTGGTTGATTTACATCACCTTCAACAGTTACCTTGCATTCGGGTTCAAGTACTACCCAAGGTGACCAAGAATTCCAGTAATTAAAATCTTCGATTAACGGGCGAACATTCTCGTATGGCGCATTAACAACAATACTTTTTGTGACATTAAATTTCATGGCAATTCCAAATTCTGCTACAACCTAGATTAAAAACCATACTACGCCTAACTCACAATTAGGCCAGACTATTTTTCAAACAAAAAATAACTGGTTTATCGGTTCTCTACGATAGCGTGCGGTTAAATAGCGCCACTGACTGCAAATACATTTGAATAGCCAATGCTGAATCATAGCGCTCACCCTCGTCACGCATAAACGCATGTTGCGCGTTAACCTCTTGCCACTGAAAGTTAATACCACTTTGCTGACAGGCGTTGTAAATTTTTATTCGGCCATCTACAGGCACATGAGGGTCTTGTTTACCGAATACAAAGTGAATTTCGCCTTGAATATCTTTCATTCGTTCAAAAGAGTTATTGCCCGTTTGCGCTGGTAAAGTATCACTGTGGATATCGGTGGCATACAAACAAAACGCGCTTTTAATCTTTGGATTTAGCGCTGCTCTGTAAGCCAAGTGGCCACCAATGCAAACCCCCATTGCACCCACGTTACCATTACAACCCTCTAACGATTGGGCAAATGCAATAAGCGCTTCGGTATCACTGTCATGAGATTCGAGGGGCTTAGCCCATTTATCGTTATTACCCTTTTCCTTACCTTCATCATCATAGCCCAGCACAGTACCAATGGGATTTAGCTCATGAAAAACCTCTGGCACTAGCACGTGAAACCCATGCCCAGCTAAAATTGCGGCAGTACGAGCAATAGGTGCAGTTTGTTGAAAAATTTCTGAATAAAAGATGATACAAGGGTAGTTGCCCGTTTCTACCGGAGAATAACGGTAAGTACGCATGGTTCCAGTAGGCGTTTCAATATCGTGCTGAAAATTAGAAATGATCATAATCGTGTTTTAAGAAATAAGGGATTCAATAGGCTAGATTGAACGGTATAGCGGGGCATTTGTAAATACGCTAGCTGGTAGTACCAACTCATGGCTTGTACAAAATATAGAAGTAACACACTGATCTTTATGAAAATCACTGGCATACTGATGTTCAAATATCCAACAACAGCCACAGCTATGTCCAAAATACTCGCAACAATACTAGCCATATTTTCTGTAATGCTTAACGCACAAGAGTTTTCTCAAGGGCGTCAGATCACTGAAATGCCAAGTGTACTCTCGTTCAAAGACAGAGTGACACCATTAAACGACATGGTGATAGACAGGTTAGATAACCTACTCCCCACATTGATGGCAGAGGCCGATATTGATATGTGGCTGGTCATTAATCGTGAGTATGGCGAAGATCGGCTTTTTTACACCTTAGTACCCCAACCCACCTTTGCGGCAAGACGCACAACTATGTTGGTGTTCAGCAAACAAGAAGATGGCACGGTAGAGCGCTTTAGCGTGAGCCGATATGCGATTGGTAATGTTTATCCCACCATATGGGACGGTGGTACAACAGCTGAGCAGTGGCAGCGATTGGCGCAAATCATCGAAGAGCGAGATCCGCAACGCATTGGCATCAACACCAGCAAAGATTGGGCACTGGCAGACGGTTTAAGTGTTGGATTATACAACCAGCTGGTTGCTAACCTCCCTACAAAGTACCAAAAACGACTAGTCAGTGCGGAAAACCTTGTGGTTCGTTGGTTGGAAACCCGCACAGAAAAAGAGCTACAGGTATATCCTCAAGTAGTCAGTATTGCGAGAGGTGTTATCGCTGAAGCCTTCTCAAATAAAGTCATTACACCAGGTGTAACTACTACAGACGATGTTGCTTGGTATATTCGAGAGCGGTTCGAAGAACTTCAAGTGCGGCCTTGGTTTCAACCCTATGTTAATGTCCAACGCCAGGGTGATAAGACGACCAAAGAAGATGTATTTATGGGGGCTCCGGGAATGCTAATTGAACCCGGAGACATATTGCACACCGATGTAGGTATTTGCTATTTGAACCTGTGTACAGACACCCAAGAAATGGCTTATGTGTTACGCCTGGGCGAAAGTGACGTTCCCGAAGGACTCAAAGAAGCGCTGGGTGTGGGTAACCAATGGCAAGACATACTCACAGGCAATTTCACCACCGGAAGCACTGGGAATGAAATACTGGCCAACACAATTGCCGACAGTAAAGCCGCAAGTATCGTCAGCAGCACCTATACCCATCCGCTGGGATTCGTGGGCCACGCCTCGGGCCCAACCATAGGCATGTGGGACAACCAAGGCCCTACCCCGGTGCAAGGTGATTGGAAACTCTATCCGAATACGGTTTACGCTATTGAAGGGAATATAGCGACGCAAGTGCCAGAATGGGACAACCAGTGGATCCAAATAAAACTGGAACAAGACGCCGTATTTGATGGTAAAAACGTTTGGTACTTAGGTGGAAGGCAAACCCAGTGGCACGTTATTAACTAACATATGAAAGTCCGGTCGTGATTGATACTCAATGACCGGACTACATTTTTGGAATAGCAAGACCGATACTCGCTATTCCTTACTATTCATCCATCGTTGTTTGAGCTCACTGACAAAGATGTCATCTTTATCATTGATTGCAGACACAAAGAGAATAAAAGTAGAACTGTCATCACGAGTTATCGTCACAATAGTATTATCAAACTCATTGTCAGCAGGCTCTACTTCGATGTCGGAAATCTCAGTAAATAAAGCAACGTCTGACTGAAAAACGTCGTTTTCATCTTTCCAATACGAAAATACTCGTGTATCAGTAAATCCATTACCATCCTCCTTAACATCCCATAAAGCATCACTATAGAAATAGAGTATGTCTTCATTTGCTGGAATAATTTTTTGGCGATAAAAGAATTTAAGGTCACGCTCCATAAGCTGACCTTCGCTTACAACCTCACTACTCGGGAACAAAGGTGTCGATGTTAATCCCGTGATAGCTAGTACCGGCAACCATAAGATCCCGTTGAATACATGACGAGTATGCCACTTCGAATTGTATTGCAGAGCTGTGTCGTCACTGTGGTTAAACTGATTAACAGCGATAACAAAGGGCAGTAGTAAAAAAGCCATAACGAAGATAGACAACATAGCCAAAGCATCATTGTCAGTGGCCCACTGGAACACCGAAACACAAAAATAACTTATGGTTAAAATTGCAGCTATTGCACTGTTAAACAATGTGGGGTTATTACCATTCGCCTCATGTTCTCGCTTCAATGCTTGGTGAAACGGATAGAGCCAAAACACCAAAAAGATCCCTCGGGCAATTGGCATCATTGGAGTACCTGTCTGTAACCGAATAGCTCGCCAATTCCTGTACATCCAATACGCTTGAAAGATCCCTATGGTAGCCACACACATGAATACAAACTTTAGCGGTGAGATAGGATAAAAACGGGCATGTTCAAACTCTGGTCTTTTTCCTGATTCCGTTCTCCACTCAATAATGACGTAAATAGTCCCAAGAATATAAATAAGAGCAACCATGCCAATTAATTGGAAGTTGGTAAACTCCTCTGAAGAAAGGGTTTCAGTTTGCTTTGCGTATTTCATGATCCCGTAGTACGTATTGTCCATCAAAGCTTCACGCTCCGATAAATACGTTTGAATTTGATCAGCGGGGATGTTGTCTGTTTTCGCGTTAAAATGGTAAAGGAGTGTTAGCACTTTGCCATCGAAAGTAACGGAGTAATCAAAGGTGTAAAAATCATTGTCCTGAGAAAACTCTTCATTGTGAAACTCCCAGTCATCCTCTTGAAAAGTGACTTCAATGCGATAGGTAATATTGTTTGGATAAATAAATGACAAAGGTCCATTTCGATGAATATCATCTGGCTTGTACACGCTATTGCGAATTACTGCGGGGTAAAAGTCTGTCTCCCAGTGCTCGTCACCTTTTTCCCAAAATTCACTAATAGAATAAGTTTCATTCGTGCGTAAAACGCCCGACTGAGTATTATTATCTACATCAAGCGAATCAACCAATGACAACCCAGGGTACCGACGCTGATAATAGTTAACATAGTCTTGCTCTACGTTTTTTTGACCATCTTGCTCAAGGCGCCACAGTACTCTCATGGCTTCATAACCGGTGTAAGTGCTTTCAACGTCAAAGCGTATAGGGTCTGTGACATTCTCGGGAATCGTGTAACGCTCAACTATTGATTCTTGGGAGACTTCGCCGTTTATCGCCATATAGGTGAGATCTTGTTCCCCCGCTTTTAACACCAGACCGTAACCATAATCTGGCTGATAAATATCGTCTAGGGCACCAAATTGCGCACTCAATGTTGGGTCAAGCCAATATGCTTGGTTGTTGTGTTCAACCTTTACAATGACGTGATTAAACATTGCTACGCCCGCAGGCAAATTGACTAGGCTTGTGGCGTAGTCAGTATCCACTAATGCAGGATACCCTTTCACTCCCAAAGCATTGAGCAAAGCAATAAGCAATGCTGTTTTATCTTTACAGTCGCCGTATTTTAACGCTAGGGTTTCGTTAGGTGGCGTGGGCATATGCGAGTTCTGCCCCATTTCTAAACCAACATAGCGGACCTTCTCTTGAACATATTGCAATGCAGCAACAATTTGCTCATTTGTCGTATGGTGTGATGCTAAGATTTGGTTAGCGACTGCACGAATATCTGGGTGAGTATCACCAAATTGATACATGGGGTATGCCCAGTCGATGACTTCCCCCCAATCAGCGGTTTCATTAAAGTAGACGGCATCGTAAGGGTCATACCAATCGGGTGTTTCACTGGAAATAACAAGTGGCGGCTCGTCCTCCATTGAAAAAACGTATTCAGTGAACCCATTCAATTCCCGTTCAACATAGGTTAAATCGGTATAGCGGGTTTCAATATTCAAAGCGTTAGGTTTACCCCACAATACTCGAAGATTTTGACGATGCAGAGGCACGTTCCAGCGCAAGCCTTGTGCGTATGAAAACAACCCTTTGTAAACGGGATTCGCGCCAAACCGCGTATAGCTGTAGTCTATTGTGTCACCCGGCTGAACATCTTCCAGTAATACATTCAGCGTTAAATCACCATTGTAGATAAGACTATCTAGATCATCTTCACGATTAAAAATAGATAATCTAGCTTCATCTATTTTGTCTATTACTTCTCCTTGCCGAATTACGGCAAGATGGTTTAACACTAACTTTTGATATGCTGGGTCGAAGTCGATATTGATTTGCGAGCTTGTTTCCACTCCCGTTTTATTCACCGCGGTTTCGGTATAACGGGTATATGACGCCCTTGTTCCGTCTCGTTCCACGCGTATTTGGTTGTCTAATAACTGGTAGTAAACACCATTTCTAATCAGCCCCTCAGGTATATCTTCCCGTAACTCTATATCCAGAATATTGACCCAACTAGGGGCCGGTTCCACATGCAGATGTTCCTGTTCATAGTTCTGTGCCAAAGCCATATTAAAAAGCAGCAAACAAATGAACGTAGGAAAAATAAAATACGAAAGGGAAAATCGTCGGGGGGCGAAGTTCAAGTAAAAGTCCTTTTTATTAGTTAGGGTACAACACTTTTAAAAACTAACACTGTTTCAAGTATTTGTCAGTAGGTATGGGTTTCCTAGAGCGCTAGCCTAGAAATTGCCAAAAACCTTCGCTCTTTTGATTGGCCTTTTTCCAAACTTTCTTTATGCTGCTCAAGCAAATAACACTATTTGGCGTGAAAAGCCTCAATAAAAACAACGAGTATTCAATGAAAAACGATAAGTCAGGTTACATCATCGCCGCTGCGTTCATTGGTCCAGGTACTGTCACTACCGCAAGTCTCGCTGGCGCCAACTTTGGCTTTCATTTAGCCTGGGCGCTGCTGTTTTCTATTTTCGCGACGATTGTGTTACAAGACATGACCGCTCGTTTGGGAATAGCCAGTGGACAAGGCTTGGCAAGTGCCATGAAAAACATGGTAGATATACCTTGGTTGAAAGGGCTGCTTGCCGCGCTAATCGTTAGTGCCATAGGCATTGGCAACGCCGCTTATGAATCAGGCAACCTAACAGGTGCTGCCATAGGGCTTAACGCGTTTGTAGATACAGGCGTAGCTAGCTGGGCCGCTCTACTAGGCGTAATTACCATTGCACTACTGTGGTCAGGGAGTTACAAACTGATTGAACGGGTATTGGTATTGCTGGTTTTTATTATGGCCAGCGTTTTTGTCATTGCGCTGTTGGTAGCAAAACCAGACCTTAGCACCATGTTTTCCCAGTTGGTAACGCCAACACTATCTACCTCCACCTTAACCACGGTGCTTGCGCTAATTGGCACAACAATCGTGCCCTATAATCTATTTTTACATGCCAGCTTGGTGGCCCAATCAAGCAAAAACTCAGACAAACACAGTGCTATCTCAGTATGCCGCTCGCAATCCGCGAAAGCGATTGGTATTGGTGGATTAATTACTTTGGTAATTATGGCTACGGCAATGATGGCATTTTTCAATCAGGCAGTATCGATAGATTCCAGTAACATGGGGGAACAACTGCGCCCCGTACTTGGAGACTTTGCACAATACTTTTTCGCTTTAGGTTTATTTGCAGCAGGGCTTACAAGCTCAATCACCGCGCCATTGGCAGCCTCTTATGCAGTAACCGGCGCACTTGGTTTGAGTGATGACATGAAAAGTGGCGTTTTTAGAGCTGTATGGCTAGTCATCGTACTCATAGGCGTGACGGTTGCCGCAATGGGTTTCAAACCTTTACCGGCTATTTTGTTTGCTCAAGCCACAAATGCGCTCTTACTGCCTGTTATCGCCATTGGCTTATTAGTTGTGATGAACAAAACATCGGTAGTGGGAATGTTCAAAAACTCTTGGAAGAGCAATCTGGCTGGCGGTGTGGTGGTATGCACTGTGGTTGGGTTAGGTGGTTATAAGCTCATAGGATTGGTTGGCTAGTAAGTAAAAAACGTCTGTGATGCCAAAAGTAGCATCACAGACGTTCACTTGATGTTGTTCAATCTCGATTAACCTTTGTTAGGCACTATCAAGTACTTCTCGCCCGTCTTCTTAGCATTGTACAAAGCCACATTCTCGGGTTGTAATGCTTCCTCCAGTGTCAGTTCTTTGGTGTAAGACGACGCAAAGGTTGTGTTAATTTCAGTAGCCACTTTTTGGTAAAGCTCGCCCACACGTTGCTTGTCTAATTTGCCCAAGAAGCGCATTAGTAGCCATCCGCCAATACTCCACGTCATTCCATAAGCGCGATTTAGTGTAGTTGGAGAGAAATCCAAACCACCGTAGATATACACTTGCTTATTGGTGTCTGAACCATAGGTATTGAACCCTTTCGCATCTTTACTTCCCGACGCTTCCATCATGGTAAGGATGTCACTGACTAGCTCTCCGCCACCAATAGCGTCGAAGGCTAACGTAGCGCCAGTTTGGTCAATCGCTTGGTACAACTGGGCTTTGAAGTTTTCGCTACTAGAATCTAATACGATCTTAGCGCCAATGCCTTTGAGTATATCCACCTGCTCTTGGCTTCGAACTATATTGACTAAATCAACCCCTTGCTCCAAGCAAATCTTGTTAAGCATTTGACCTAGGTTCGACGCAGCTGCCGTATGAACAAGGGCTTTATGACCCTCCATGCGCATGGTTTCTACCATACCTAAGGCAGTTAATGGATTGACAAAAGAAGACGCCGCTTGTTGTGCAGTTGTGCCCTTCATGTGAGGCAAGCAGGCTTGTACAGGAACACAGGCGTACTCTGTGTATGCAGCGCCCGTGAGAATAGACACAGTTTTCCCCATTAGCGCTTGCGCAGCTGGACTATCACCTGCCGCCACTACGGTTCCAGCACCTTCGTTTCCAATTGGCAAGGTTTGATCTAAGCGTGACTTAATACGCATCAACAAGGGTTTATGAACGGGTGCAACTAAGGCTTTTTTGTTCTCGTCAAAAGTAGCGTTCTCTAAGCTGGCAGGTCCGAACATTGGCCACATATCCGAGGGGTTAATCGGTGACGCCTCCATACGTACAATTACCTCGTGTGGTTTAGGCTGTGGTACGTCGACTTCTTTTAGAGATACCTCTAATTCACCCTGTGACGTAATAAGCGTAAATAGCTGTTTAGATTTATTCATATTAATGCTTCGCTATGTTGATAGAGCTCTAAGTATGGATGTAAGCTAACATGACGCCACTATCAGCAATATTTATATTTCTAATATACACAAGTGCCATTTATTTATAGTTTGACGGGCAGAAGTCATAAGTACTCGCCCCTCGTATAATCCTTGTTATTATCTTTATTGCCAGAAGGTATAACTTCAAAAACTGACTTTACGGATTTAGCTGACCAATGACCGACACGCCAACCTCTATTGCGCAATTAGTCACACCTTGCTGCCTTATCGAAAAATCGAAGCTACTAAACAATATTGCCCGTTTATCAGCGCACATTGGTGAACTGGGATGTAGTCTTAGGCCTCATGTTAAAACCCATAAATCCGTTGACGTAACCAAGCTTATTGAAGACGGGGGTAACGTAACTGGTATTACGGTATCAACACTTCAAGAAGCCCAACACTTTTTTGCCAATGGCTATACAAACATTCTGTATGCCGTTGGCATAGTGCCAAATAAGCTTGCGACCGCAGCGTCTTTAATTGAGCAAGGTTGCGATTTGAAAGTGATTTTTGACAACGTCTCTATGGCTACCATGATCACTGAGAAAGCTGCTGAATTTGACTGTACCTTTAAAGTACTGATTGAGCTGGATACCGACGGTCACCGCTCTGGTATTGAACCTGCCAATCAGGCGCTGTTAGATATCGCTGAGCTAGTGAAGCAATCTAAAAATATAGCGTTATGCGGCGTAATGACTCATGCCGGTGAGTCTTACTCTTGCTTCACCCATGAAGATCAACTTGCCATGGCCAGACAAGAGCGAGACCTATCACTACTGGCCGCTGAACGATTGCGCGCAGCAGGTTTCGAATGCCCAATGGTATCTATTGGTTCTACTCCCACAGCCTTTGCTATAGACGACTTAACAGGTATTACCGAAGTTCGCGCAGGAGTGTACGCCTTTTTTGATTTAGTCATGGCGGGGTTAAATGTGTGTGGCGTGGAAGATATTGCGATAAGTGTGTTAGCCAGTGTGATTGGGCATCAAACAGAAAAACAATGGGCCATTACCGACGCCGGTTGGATGGCAATGTCACGAGACAGAGGCACCGCCAATCACCCTACAGATCAAGGTTATGGACTGGTATGCGACATTACGGGTAACTCACTTAACGATTATATTGTTTACGACGCCAACCAAGAGCACGGAATTATCCGTCACAAAAACGTAGACCACGCCATGAATTACAATGCATTCCCACTAGCCTCTGTAATCAGAGTTTTGCCCAATCACGCTTGTTCGACAGCCGCGCAGTTTAGCCACTATTACCTTGTTGATAAAGAAAAGGTGATAGAAAAATGGCATGTGACCCGCGGCTGGTAACAAAACACTAGCAGTTCAAATCCATTCTAGACTGCTCGTCTGCAACGATAAGACAGTTCCCCGAAGGCAGCATGCTTGGTTGGTAGCGCAGCAAGTTTGCATCGTACAAAGCTGATTCGAGAAAAATTGTAATTAAATCGACTTCGTCTTCGGTCAAACCCAAGGGTACAAAACGTGGGTCGAGTACACTCTCATCTAACGCCTTTTGAGGAACCCCAGCGTTTTTATAGGCCACGACATCGCGCACACTAGTAAAACTAGCACCGTGTCCGAAAACGTCACTATCCAGTAAGTTATACAACTGAGGCACTTTAAATTTGTAGTCATCTTCGGCGTTTCTAGTGAACCCACCTCGTCCTCTACTGTCGGCCAAAGTCACTCTGCCTGTTACATCAGGGCGATGAATATCAAGATCTGCAAAGCCAATGGCCATAAACATCTCGCTAGCACCCACTCCCACTTGAGAACTTAATGCAGGCCCCTGATGACACGAACCACACTGTGCCTTACCAAAAAACAGAGTTGCCCCTGCTATTTCATCATCACTCATTGCTGTACTGTCACCCGCTAACCATTGTTGAAAAGGCGCCTCGTTAGCCAATACAGTTCTTTCATAGGCGGCAATGGCCTTACTTGCATCCTCTAGCACATCATTGCTTCCATCAGGGTAAGCAGCAGTAAACATCGCAATGTACTCACCATTGGTTTGCAATACAGAATTGTCGCTTGTGTTTAGACGGTGCACCCCAGTGCCTGCGACCGCTTGTATCTCAAGCCCTGCGAGTTGCCTTACATTTTCAGCCTTTGGTGTGCCCGGTGATGCTAGTACATCTGGTGGGAGGTTGATATTTACATTACCACCTTCTTGCGCGCCGAACTGACCATTCCACAACATCACCTCCTGATAAGCACCATTCAAAATGGTGGGTGATGCAAAAGGTTGAGTGTCGGGAACCAAAGTGGGATCAGTAGAGTTCCCATCAAATCCCGTTGCTAATAACCTACCTTCACCTCTTACACCAAACCCATCACCACCTTCACCAATACCCTGAGGTATACCTGCTTTAAAACCAGCAGCGGCATGATGACAACTAGCACATGACCACGTGCCCGACCGCGAAGTGTTCACCCCCTCAGTAGCAAGTGCAGTTTCGTGAAACAGTAGTTGGCCCAAAATAACCTTTTCTTCAGTAATTGGGTTGTTAGGATCTTGAGGAATTGCAGAATAGTCGTCACTTGCCGGAAGTACTAGTGCCGAAACACTCTGCCCTGTTGCACTTTCAATCGTTTGCACAAGTACGTCAGAAGCTGAGGGTTCAGGTAGGGGGTCGGGTTCAGGGACTATATTGTCACTACCACACCCAACAAGTGAGAAGACGCCCACAAACAAGAATATAGTATGGGATAGATGTTGCTTTATCGGTCTTGCGAAAGTCATGTTAACTGTCTCCATTCGCCTTACACGAGCTTTCCAAAGCCTCTTATTACTGGCGATACATAATGTAAATCTTTCATTTAGTCATCGAATACCTGCACCATAAGTGATGGTATTTGAGCTAAGAAAGTATGGTCCAGAAAACGAAAAACATTAAAATAAATTTAAGATTTACATTGTTCTAAATTTATACTTACGTCTAAATTTTTATGAGCAACTTAATCTTGCAAAAAAGGTAAGTGAATAAGGGCCTCTGCGCCAAGGCTATTGTGTCTATTCTTTAGCTCTAGCCTTCCGTTCAGCTGCTCGAGAATGTTGCGGCACAACGACAAACCAATCCCCTTTCCATTTGCCTTGGTGGTGTAAAAGGGCACAAACAAATTGTCTTGGTTGGCGATACCGGGGCCGTGGTCTTTTATTGAAATCTTCACCACTTGGTTGATTTTTTTCACCCTGATTTCAATTGGTTTTCCCTTGGGGCTTGCTTCTACGGCATTTTTAAGTAGGTTTATTAACACTTGTTCTAGCATGATTTCATCGGACTGAATCTGAATACCGCTTTTTCGATAAGTAACATCCCATTCAAAAAGCCCAGCCACTTTATGTATCAGCATATCGATATCAAATGGTTTGATGTCAAGTTCATACACTTGATTCAAACTGGCGTAACGGTCAACAAATCCCATCAAGCTTCCGCTCCGGTTCGCAATAACTTCTAAAGCATTCGATACTTTTGGGTTGTCCTGATCAGCACCAAGTAGCTCCAACAATGACTCTGCCAATGACTTGATGGGTGCGATAGAGTTGTTAATCTCGTGACTAAGTACACGTGTCATCTTCTGCCAAGCTTCTCTTTCCGTAGACTTAATTAGCTGTTCAACATTGGTCAACACCACGAGCTGATATCGCTCGCCAGACAAATCAAACGCACTGTATCTCAGTTGCCAGTATTGCGCGCGATGCTTGTCTTCTATCTCAAACGGAGGCAATTGTTCTCCAGAGTTAAACTGCAAACCTAATTGCTTAGCTTTGCATTGCCTCGCTTGACGCCATGGGATACCGCTCCATGAGCTCAGTGCATCGTTTCCGTGATGCAAACAACCACTTGAATCAAATACCGCGATGGGGGTGGCCAACTGCTCAATTAAGTTAAATACCAACACAGCTTGACGATCGTAATTGATTTTTCGCGCTTTAAGGTCGTCAGCAATCAAACTTACTTCGTCGCTCATGGCCTTGATGGCACCCATTGAAAATCTGGGTTGAGTACGCAAGGTATACTCTTCGTGTCGAATGGCTTCAAGAGATGCTGCTAGGCTATTAAGCGGCGCAGACAACGACTCGCTAACCTTCCAAGCTACAATAAGAAAAGGAACTAAGACAACCACATGAAGTGTAATTGTTAGTAATGGTGTTGCGTCAGCGACTATCAAAACCATGGCGAGTAGTAACACCATGACAATCACGGTTAACAAAACAAAGCGCCAAAACAGCGCTTCAAATGACTTCGCTCTTTTAAATAGGAAGCCCAAACTAATCACCTTGCTTGTTGAGCTTAAATTTTTCTAATCGACGATAAATTGCACTTTTACTTATACCAAGCAGCAGTGCGGCATCTTCAACATTGTTATTGGTTTTCTGCATTGCCATTACTAATAAACGTTTTTCCGCGTCTTCAAGGGTAATCATTGGCAAATCATTGCTCTGGCTCACCTCACGCGATTTGAAGGCAAAATCATTAGGCTGGAGTTCTTCCCCATCACACATCAATACACCGCGCGCCATAAAATGACTCAACTCTCTGACATTACCTGGCCAATGATACTCACAAAGCGCTCCACGGGCCTCATCGGAGAGCATAGGTGAAGAAACCTCGTATTGCTTGCTGTGATACTTCAAGAAGTGCTCAGCAAGAGGGACTATTTCGTCTTTTCTCTCTCTAAGCGATGGCACAGTAAGCTCAATGGGGTTAATGCGAAAATACAGATCACTTCGAAATTCGCCGTGACT
>Ga0256829_1001601_pt1 | contig 18192 bp, 23 predicted proteins | sample 131447metaG_FD_185979 | JGI IMG/M metagenome (GOLD analysis project Ga0256829, IMG submission 185979) | Hydrothermal vent microbial communities from Lau Basin, Pacific Ocean - 131-447 | ecosystem: Environmental > Aquatic > Marine > Hydrothermal vents | place: Pacific Ocean: Lau Basin | collected...
AGTCAACTTTACAGATGGCAAAGAGAATGGTTTATATACATCTTACCACACAAATGGACAAGAGAAGATAGTTGTTCACTATGTTGATGCATAAAAAGATGGTATTCAAAAAGTTTACTATGACAACGGACAACTTGGAAGCCAAGTCAATTATGTGATGGGACGAAGAGAAGGTGTTATGACAGACTGGGACTTTGAGGGGTATAAAAGTGCCGAAGTATTTTACAAAAACAACTATAAAGTTGGACTCAAAAAGTATTTTGACCACAAAGGCAATGTAATCAAAACAGAAACATACAAAATGGATAGAAATCCTGTTATGGTGAAACTACTCAAAGACAAACGCAAAGATATTTTAGTCGATTTAGCAAAGTATGGTTTAGTCCCTGAAGATGCTCCTAAGGAAGAGAGATTTAGATAATGGAAGATATATTATATGCTCCATGGCGCGATGAATATGTAATAAATGAGAAAATAGAGGGGTGTGTCTTTTGTCATATTAGCACCCATACAGAAGATGATGCGAAGATGCATGTCCTGTATCGTGACAAACATTGCTTTGTTGTGATGAATAAATACCCTTACACTCCTGGGCATTTTATGATTATCCCTCATTTTCATACAGATAAACTCGAAACACTTGAGAGTGAAACTTGGGTGCATATGTCCAAGTTAGCACAACAGGGTGTACGTCTTTTAAAAGAGGGCTTTGGTGCGCATGGTGTGAACATTGGGATGAATTTAGGTGCGACAGCGGGTGCTGGGATTGCTGAACATATTCATATGCATTTAGTGCCGCGTTTTAACCGAGATACAAATTTTATTACTTCTATTGGTCAAAATAGGGTTTATTCTACAGATTTTGAAAAAATTTATGAAAAAATAAAAGTGTTAATTCCACGATATCTAGGAGAAGAAAATGGCTAATCCAGCTCTCACCGTAATGCAACTTGAACTTGCACTCAATAACCTACAAAATACAATGGTAAAAGAAGATGGAAGTTTAGCACTCGATGAGAGATTTTTTAAAATGTTTGATGAGTTGATGCAAAAATTGGTAGAGGCTCGAGAAATAGCAGAGGATTTAAGAAAAAAGACTTAATCTCTCTTTTTACTCTTGAGTGTAAAGTAAAATACCCCTGCGATTACTACAAAAATAAGCATTCTAATGGTTAATGTTGTTAAGTCTGTTGTGTCATTCATAAAAAGAATTATAACATATAAAATATAAAAAAATGATAGGATTTCTTTAAATATAATCTGATATAATTTTACTTATTATAAATTATTATAAGGAAAAATTATGAAAAGAAGAGATTTTTTTAAAACTTCTGTTATCGCTTCAACAGCATTACTGGGAAGTTCTCTCTCTGCAAGTCTTACAACCCAACCTATCACAGGGAGAAAAATAGCTAAAATAGCATTCCCTGAAAAAAAACCAATGATTACATACTCTGATAGACCACCACTTTTAGAAACTCCAAAAAGTGTGTTTACCCAAAGTCTTACACCAAATGATGACTTTTTTGTTCGTTGGCATCTTCCTGATATTCCAACACATATAGATCCTGATGCTTATACCATTAAAATTGATGGTTTAGTTGATAGAGAGTTAAATATCTCGCTAAAATCTTTGAAGCACGATTTTGAGCAGGTAGAAGTAACTGCAGTACTACAATGTGGAGGCAATAGCCGTTCCGCTTTTCATCCAATCCCTGGAGGTATTCAGTGGGGAAGTGGTGCTATGGGATGTGCAAAATGGAAAGGTGTGCGTTTGAGTGACATCTTAGACAGAGCAGGGCTTAAAAAAGATGCACAATGGATAGGTTTTAATGGTCTTGAAAAAGCAGCGTATTATGAAACACCAAACTTTATTCGTGAACTGCATTTAGAAGAGCTTGATGATCATGTAATCTTAGCATATGAGATGAATGGTGAAGATTTACCATACTTAAATGGCTATCCCTTGCGTTTAGTGATTCCTGGGTACTACTCAGATAGTTGGGTAAAAATGATGAGTCATATTACTGTTACAAACAAATATAAATCTCTTTTCTTTATGGATGAAGCGTACCGTGTACCAGATAATGCAACAGAGTCTGAAACACCAGAAAAACACTTTAAATCTACAAAACCAATTACTAAAATGAATGTAAAATCAGTCATCGGGTACCCTGAAAATGGTGCAAAAATTGCACATAATTCACAACTTGTTGTACGTGGTGTTGCGTTTGATAGTGGTTTGGGGATTAAAGATGTACACATTTCTATAGATGATGGCAAAACATGGGAGCGTGCAATTCTTGATCATAATGCTGGAAGATATGCCTATAAGGCATTTAGATTTGGCTTTAAACCAGGTAAATATGGCAAAGTAAACATCATGGCAAAGGCTATTAATAGACTCGGTGAAGAACAGCCCTTAGCAAAAGATGTACTTTGGAATCATGGTGGCTATAAATATAATGGCATTGATGTTGTAACAGTAGAAGTGGTTTAGGAGATACAGATGATAAAAAAATTAATATTATTAGCAGGTTTAGCAAGTGCATCACTTTTTGCACAAGTGAAAAGTGATGTAGAAGTACCCTATATTTCGTATGAAATTAAAATGGGTAAAGGGTTTGATGCTGTCCAATCAAACTGTTTAATGTGCCACTCTTTTGGGTATATTTTAAATCAAGGTCCACAATCGTATGGATTTTGGAGTAAGAAAATTCAAAAAATGATAACACACTTTAAAGCCCCTATGACAAAAGAAGATATTAAAACTGTCAATGATTATTTGTTCAAACACTATGGTAATGGAAAGTTATAATTATGATAACTTGACATTATTAATTATATAGGTTATAATTCTGACCTATATTAATTATAAAGGCATAATATGAAAACAATTTTATTAACAATTTTAACAATTACAATGAGTACAAGTTTATTTGCAGGAAGTGCATTTCAAAAAGATGATAGACTGTGTAAAATATTTCAAGAAAAAGCAATCTCTTATAAAAAAACAATGCGTAATGATGTGTATGCACAAAAAACATTAGAAAATTACGAAAACAAAACAAAACTTTTTTGTAAATAACAACTCAAATTACCAAGTATTTGTACTTGGTAATTCCCTCTTTCTTCAAAATCCTTTTTTTTACTTTATAAACAAAACTTCTTTTGTTAATAACTTGACATTATAATATATCCGATGTATAATTGGTACAGTTTTATATTATAAAGGAAAAAACATGAAAACAAGTATTTTAATTTTATTGTCCATTCTCTTTGCAACTGCATCATTTAGTGATATAGTACCTCCTAAAAAAAATAAAGCAATGTGTAAGTTATTTACACAAAAAGCTATCAAATATGAAAAAACTATGAGAAATGATTCTTATGCAGTGGTAACACTTGAGTCCTATAAGAAAAGAGCTAAATTATACTGTCCTGATAAGTAAAGGTTTTTAAGTTTCTTTGATATAATTGCATAATTAATTCCAATAGGATTTCTTTTGCAATATACAAACAAAGAATTAAAACAAAAAATAAATGACTTAAAAGAGAAGTTGAGTGTGACGATAGTTTCTCACTTTTACCAACGCGATGAAGTGTTTGAAATAGGGGATATAACAGGTGATTCTCTTGAACTTGCCGTTAAAACAAGAGATGATGATTCTGAATTTATTCTCTTTTGTGGTGTTGCGTTTATGGGACAAAGTGTTAAAGTACTCTCTCCTCATAAACGGGTCGTGATGCCAAAACTTGCATGTTGTGCAATGGCGAAAATGATAGATGGAATTTATTATGATGATTCTGTGAAATTTTTAGAAGAAAATGGAGTAAGTAGAGAAAATATTTTACCAATTACTTACATAAACTCCAATGCTGATGTTAAGGCAAAAGTAGGAGAAATGGGTGGCATGGTCTGTACAAGTGCCAATGCAAAACACATCATTACAACAGCTTTAGGGGAAGGCAAAAAGATTCTTTTTGTTCCTGATAGATGTTTAGGACAAAATATCGCCAATCAAATGGGACTTAAATCCATGGTTGTAGGCGATGGAAGTGATCCAAAAGAGGCGGATGTTATCTGTTATGATGGTTTTTGCTCTGTACATCAACTCTTTACACTCGAAGATATAGAGTTTTATAGAAAAAAATTCCCAGGTATCTTGATAGCAGTGCATCCAGAGTGTGACCCTGAAATTTGCGATGCAAGTGATTTTGTGGGATCAACTTCTCAGCTTATAAAGTTTATAAAAGAGCTGCCACTAGAGCAAAAAGTAGCCGTTGGAACAGAGTTTAACATGGTAAATCGTCTTCGTGAGAAAAATACATACATTTTAAGCTCCACAAAACCAGAGTGTCCAACAATGAATGAAACAACCTTGGAAGATGTGTATCTGACTTTAAAGTCTATTGATGAGGGTGAACCTATCAATGAAGTTTTTGTGGATGAGAGTACTCAAAAATGGGCAAAGATAGCCCTAGAGAGAATGTTAGCATTATGATAGCAAAGTTTGTACAAGAAGCTTTGGCTGAGGATGTAGGTCGTGGAGATTTGTATGCTTTAGTGGAAGATTCTGTTGAATCAAGTGCAAAAATCATTGCTAAAAGCGAAGGGGTTGTTGCTGGGATTCGCTATATTGATGTTCTTGCTTCGAAAGAAAATATTAGGGTAGAGTGGCTCAAACAAGATGGTGAAGATTTTGTATTTGGTGAAATTCTTGCAAATCTCCATGCAGATTCGCATAGTTTACTGCGATGTGAAAGAACAATTCTTGATATGCTTTTACATGCAAGTTCCATAGCAACTTTAACAAAAAAATATGTAAATATCGTAGAGCCTTTCGGTGTTAAACTTTTAGATACAAGAAAAACAAGACCCCATTTACGTGTATTTGAAAAGTATGCGACGCGAACAGGGGGTGCAGTGAACCATAGAATGGGACTTGATGATAGTTTGATGATAAAAGATACCCACCTTAAAACAATTCAAAATCTCAAAAAGTATATTGTAAACGCAAGAAAAAAGATTCCATTCACTGCAAAAATTGAGGTAGAAGCGGAAAATTTTTCTCTTGCAAAAGAGGCGATGCAAGCGGAGTGTGATATTGTAATGTGTGATAACATGTCACCGAAACAGATAGAAGAAGTTGTTGCGTTTCGAGATAAAAAGTATCCTCATATCTTACTCGAAGCAAGTGGAAATATCTCTTTAGAGACTATAGAGTCTTATGCTGCAACAGGTGTGGACGCGATAAGTTCAGGTTCACTTATTCATCAAGCGAATTGGATTGATTTGTCTATGAAATTGGATTAAGGTCATAACTTATGGCTGATGATGCAGAAAAAACAGAAGAACCCACCCCCAAGAAGATTGAGGATGCCCGAAAAGAGGGAAATGTTCCAAAATCACAAGATACGTCAGGTGTTATTACACTTTTTGTAGCTATTTTAGCGGTATTGATGCTTTTTCCTTTCATGGCAACCCATGTACTTTTACTTTTTAAGTACTATTTTTCTCTTATTGGAACTCCTTTAGATCAACTTTTCATGGTAGACATCGCGATTATAACTATAAAAGAATTTTTACTTATAGTCATGCCTTTAGCTTTTGCTGTTGCTATTTCAGGTGTTGTAGCAGCGTTAGCACAGTTTGGTTTTTTGTTTACAACACAAGCAATCGCTCCAAAATTTTCTAAACTTGACCCCATAAAAGGAACAAAAAATCTTTTTTCTCTGAAAAAAATTATAGAGGGTGTAAAAATTACACTGAAATCTTTTACAACTCTTGGGGTTGGGTTTATTTTCTTTTTTTATTTTATTACAGAGTTACCAACTGTCGCTCTTTTTAGTTTACCCGATCAGCTAGAGTGGGTGAAGGGAAAAATGCTTATTATTGCTTCGGTGATGCTTTTTATTATATTTATTTTTGCAATTATTGACATTATAATTGTAAGAAAACAGTATTTTGATGGACTCAAAATGAGTAAGCAAGAGATAAAAGATGAGATGAAAAATATGGAAGGTGATCCACTCATTAAGTCAAAAATAAAACAAAAACAGATGGAAATGTCACGCCAACGTATGATGACAGAGGTTCCAAATGCCGATGTCATAATTACCAATCCAACTCATTATGCTGTGGCAATTAAATATGATAATGAAAAATACAATGCACCAGTAGTAACAGCAAAAGGGATAGATAATATCGCTTCTCAAATTAAAAAAATTGCTCGTGAAAATGATGTCCACATCGTTCAAAATCCCCCTTTAGCAAGAAGTTTATATGCAGAAGTGGAGATAGACAAAGCAATCCCAGAAGCACTTTTTGGTGCAGTAGCAGAAATTTTGGCTTATGTGTATAAAATGAATAAAAAATCGTAAATTATCTAGCGACAATATATTGGCTATTCTCTATTTGCGTAGATGTGATATAATTAGACTATGGTATCCTTAAAAGCAATCGAAAAATCAAAAAATATCTCGATACTCACAGATAACGATTCTTTTGGGGATGCGAGTGCATTATATACATATATTTTAAGACTTCACAAAAAAGTATCATTAGTACAGAGTGAAAGAGCATTGCAAATGAGACTCTCTTGTATTCCATGGTTTGATAAAGTGAAAAAAAATCTTAGTGTTTCAAGTGATTTAATTGTTGATTTAAGAGAGAGTAAAACATCTTTATATGAGCTATTTAGAGAAAACGCAGTAATTATAAATGAAAAAATGGCAACAGCTCTGTATGCGAGTTATTTGCAAAAACCAGATTGCTATAGCCAAAAGAAAAACATACTTGCCTTGAGTGAATTACTTTTACTCAAGGCAGACCATGAAAAATGTGTGCTGTTTTTACAACAAAGTCTTCCTTTGTCACTCTTTAGGTTGAAAGCTATTTTGTTTGCAAGAGTAGTCCTACATAACAATGCAAAAGTGGCAATAATAAGTGTACAAGAAGATGATTTAAAAAAAACAGGAGCTACTATGTACGATTTAGAACTGATAATGAGAGAAATCTTAAATATAAACCATGTGCAGACTGTATTAGTAATAGATGAAGAAAATGAAAACAAATTGGTAAGAATAATATGAGGAAATTTAGTTTGAGTAGAAATAATAAAAAATCACCAGCCTTAGGCTTGTTTGTAATGATATTAATGATTGCAGGTGCATCGTATGTGTACTTTTCAGCAACATTTGAGAGAGATATCCCAGAAGTAAAATGTGAAAATAATGGCTATTGGAACCTGAAAAAACCTTTACAAATAAGTATAGAAGATAACAGTGGAATAAAAGAGTATAAAGTTGTTTTAAAAACAAAAAATTCAGAAATAGAGTTAGAACATGAAGAACCATTAACTGCAGATAAGCTGATAAATATAACTTTAAAACCACCAAGAACTGCATATACAATGAAAGATAAAGATATACAGATTATAGTAACCGCAAAAGATATAAGTAAATGGAATATGCTTAAAGGAAACACTGCACGAAAAGTTTTTAATTTTATTATAGATAAAAAGAGACCACAGTTGAACATCGTAGGAAACTCTTATAAAATTTCTCATGGTGGTTCCGCACTTGTAATTTTTAGAGTTGATGATGAAAATTTAGAAGATTTTTATATACAAACAGAAAATAAAAGAAGGTTTTTAGCAGAACCATTCTATAAAGAGGGGTATTATATTGCTTTAATTGCATGGCCTATTCGAGATACATCATTTCGAGCAACTTTAGTTGCTACAGATGCCGCAGGAAATCTTTCTAAGACATATATTCCTCTTTATTTAAAAGAAAAAAAGTATAGACTTTCTAAAATTACTTTAAAAGATAGATTTTTAAAGGGTAAAATTGCAGATCTAGCAGAAGAGTTTGAAGAGACACAAGGGGTTTTTAAATCCTTAGAACAGTTCAAACTTATTAATGAAGATGTACGAGCAAAAAACGAAGCATTAATTCATAAAGTAACATCCAAAGTACCGAGCGAACAAATAGATACATTTAAAATACGACCTCTCTACCCTTTAAGAAATGGACAAGTGGTTGCACATTTTGGTGACCATAGAAAGTACTACTATAAGGGAAAGTTTATTAGTGAAGCGTACCATTTAGGATTAGATATGGCAAGTTCTGCAATGGCTCCAATCATCTCTAAAAATGGGGGAAAGGTTGTTTTCGCTGATTATAATGGTTTATATGGAAACAATCCAATTATTTCTCATGGTCTAGGATTGTATACTCTTTATGGGCATTGTTCAAGTTTGGATATATCAGCAGGTGATGAAGTTGCCCCACATACGAAAATTGCAAACACGGGGAAAACTGGTTATGCAATGGGAGACCATTTACATTTTGGTGTTTTAGTCCAAGGTGTAGAGGTGCGTCCTCAAGAGTGGATGGATAAACGGTGGATAAAATTAAATATTACTGATATAATTACATCATCAAAGAAAATTATCGATAAAAAGTAGGAAAATTTATGTATCAAACAACCATTGCAAAGAGTGTAGAGTTAGTTGGTATAGGGCTACATAAGGGTTCACCTGTAAAACTCAGATTAGAACCTTTAGAGTCTAACAGCGGTATCGTTTTTTATAGAAGCGATGTAGAAGTCTCTATTCCTCTTGTTCCTGAGAATGTTGTTGATACAAAAATGGCAACGGTCATTGGTAAAGATGGGCATGTAATCTCAACTATTGAGCATCTTTTATCTGCTATCTATGCCTATGGCATCGATAATTTGAAAGTGATTGTGGATGCAGATGAAGTGCCTGTTATGGATGGAAGTAGTGCAAGTTTTTGCATGATTTTAGATGAAGCAGGCATTGTACAACTCGACATTCCTAAAAAGATTATGCGGATTAAAAAAGAGATTGTAATTCAGGAGGGGGAGAAGTATGTCAAACTCTCTCCTGCACCTGATTTAAAGTATGATTTTACTATTAAGTTCCCACATCCCGTTATTCAAAAGCAAGAGTATGTTTTAGAGTTTACAAAAGAGTCTTACAAAAAAGAGATTGCACGTGCGAGAACTTTTGGTTTTTTACATGAAGTGCAGTATTTGCGTTCTAAGGGTTTAGCACTTGGGGGCTCTTTGGAAAATGCTATTGTTTTAGATGAGAAAAAAATTCTCAATCCTGAAGGATTGCGTTTTGAGGATGAATTTGTTCGCCATAAGATTTTAGATGCTATTGGCGATATGAGTTTGATTGGCATGAATTTTATAGGCAATTATGAAGCGATGGCGGGAAGCCATGACTTAAACCATAAACTGACACTCAAACTTTTAAAAGATGCTGATAATTACGAAGTCGTTGAACTTGTTGGAGCAAAAACAGCGGAGTTGGAAAAAGCATATGCTTAAAAAAGTTGATGTTTTACTTATTACTCTTGTTTCCCCTATAAAAATAGGGATTTATGAAAATAAGGAGTTGATAGAAACGATAGAATCAGAGAAAAAAAGTTCCGATATTCTTCCTCTGCTTTTTGATGATTTACAAAAGAAGTACCAACCCCAACGACTTTTTTATGCCAATGGTCCAGGAAGCTTTATGGCAATTAAAGTAGCCTATGTTTTTTTAAAGTCATATAGTATTTTAAAGAAGATACCGCTCTTAGCAACAGATGCTTTTTATTTTAACGATAATGCCCCTATAAAAGCCGTAGGTAAGCTATATTTCGTTAAAGTGTCATCAGAAATACAAACTCAAAAACTTGAATCTATACCAGAAAGCATATTTACATTGCCGAGTGTTTTAGATGACAATGAGTTTAGCACCAACACAGAACCCTTGTATATGATAGGGGCTGTAGGATAGGAAGTTATAATTGATAATTAGTGTACCAGCAACTTCAGCAAACTTAGGACCAGGATTTGACTCTTTAGGTTTGGCTGTTGACCTTCGAAATCGTGTAGAGTTTCACCATTCAAAATTTTTTAGTGTTAGTATAAAAGGGGAGGGTGAAAATAATCCTCGACTCAAAGGAAACAACCTTTTTGTAAGTATTTTTAACGAACATTATTTGCGTTTAACGAAAAAAAAGCAAAATTTTAAGTTCTCATTTTACAATGAAATTCCTATGTCGCGTGGACTTGGAAGTTCTTCTGCTGTGATTGTCTCTGCGATTGCCGCTGCACATGAAGCAGCAGGTATTCGGGTCAATAAACGCCGTATTTTAAATCATGCACTTGTGTACGAAGCACATCCTGACAATATTACTCCTGCTGTAATGGGTGGTTTTAATGCTGCTACAATTGAGAAAAATAAAGTTTTTTCACAAAAAAAACATTTGCCAGATTATTTAAAAGCAGTTGTAGTCATCCCAAATAAACAGATGAATACAGCAAAATCACGAACAACCCTCCCAAAATCCTATTCAAAAGAGAATGCAGTCTATAATCTTTCTCATACCGCTTTAACAGTTGCTGCATTTTTTAATGAAGATTGGGAGATGTTGAAACTTGCTTCCCAAGATAGATTTCATCAAAAAGCAAGAATGAAGATGCTCCCAGAGCTTTTTTCTGTACAAAAGATTGCATACGAGAGTGGTGCTTTAATGAGTACACTCTCAGGAAGTGGTTCTACCTTTTTCTCTCTTGTGTATGATGAAGATACAGCGATGATTTCAAATCGATTTAAACAAAAATTTCCAGATTTTGATGTAAAAGTCCTTGATTTTGATAATAATGGGCTGATAATAGAGAAATAATTTCTCTAAATCAAGTAACTTTTAGATATAATGGCGACAAAATTTCATATACCGACTAGAATGTGTGTTTCATGTAGAAATAGACATGCACAAAACACTCTATTGAGACTTCAATGCAGAGATGCCTCAGTAGAGTCTTTTAATGGGACGGGACGAAGTTTCTATTTATGTAAAGTGTGCCTTGATGATGAAAAAAGAGTTGCAAAGTCTCTCATGAGACAATGCAGAAGTTCAGATAAAGAAAGACTTACAAACAGACTAAAGGAGATCATCACTGATGACAGATAAAGTTAGTGTTAAAGAAATTGCAGACGAATTAGGAATTGCTTCAAAAGATGTTTTAGAAAAAGCAAAAAGCATGGGTATTGAAGTAAAAGCTGCACTCAGCAAAGTAACAATGGAACAAGCCGAAAGCATTGCTAATTATATTATTAGCGGTGATGAAGTGAAAGAGGCACCTAAGCCAAAAATTGTGAAAAGAAAAAAAGCTGATGTAACAACTCCACAAGAAACTGCAGCTCCAGAAGAAGTTGTCAAAGAAGAGCCTGTAAAACAAGAGCTTCAAGAAGAGAAACAAGCTGTTAGTGCAGAACCAGTTGAAGAAAAAACTGTTCCAAGCCAAGAAGTAGCTAAAGAAGAAGTACCAAAAGCAGCAGAAGAAGAACCAGTGGTTGCACCTAAAGCAACTAAAAAACCTACATCACTTCTAAAAGTAGTTACTCCTGCTCTTCGACCAGGTTTGAAAAAAAGTGGTTTGAAGATTGTTAAGAAACGAAAGCCGAAAGTTGAAGAAAATTATAATCTTCCTCAAAAACAAGCAAATGTCTCTTCTTATGGAAGAATGAGTGAAGAAGTTTTAGCAGAACTTGCACAAAAAAAGAAAACTAGACAATCAAACAAGTCCGCGAGCAAACAATCACAAGGGACAAAACTTGATATTTTTGGTGGTGCAATGAGCGATGTTTCTATGGATATGGATGATCAAGTGACACTTTTAGACTTGAACTCTACAGAAAGAGCACCATTACCAGTAGAAGAGCCAAGAAAACCAAGAGCACCAAAACCAGCAGGACGAAACGGTAACAAAAAAGCAGCTCCTCGTGGTAGAAGAGTTCGTAAAGACACAAGAAAAAAATACACAAAAGAGAAACAAGTTGATGAAGTTGTAACAGAAGTTGAAATTCCCGAAGATATTCGTGTGTATGAATTTGCTGAAGCACTCAACCGTCCAATGTCAGATATTATTAAAGTTCTTTTTGACCTTGGCATGATGATGACAAAAAATGACTTTTTAGGGAATGATGAAATTGAAATTCTCTCCGAAGAGTTTGGTGTTACTGTAACAATTATCGACCCTAAAGATGAATTTACTCTTGAAGAAGAAGATATTGAAATTGACCCTGATGCGACGGAACGTCCTCCTGTCATTACAATTATGGGACATGTTGATCATGGTAAAACTTCACTTCTTGATGCTATTCGTGAAGCAAAAATTGCTGATGGTGAGGCGGGTGGTATCACACAACATATTGGTGCATATACTATTGAGCAACAAAATCGTGCGATTACATTTTTAGATACACCGGGACATGCTGCCTTTAGTGCAATGCGTCAACGTGGTACGGATGTAACAGACATTATTGTTATTGTTGTTGCTGCTGATGATGGTGTAAAACCACAAACAAAAGAAGTTGTAAAAATGGCACAAGAGTCAGGAGTACCTGTGATTGTGGCACTCAATAAAATGGATAAAGAGACAGCACAACCAGATATGGTGAAAGGTCAAATGGCTGAGATTGGTATGAATCCAGCTGATTGGGGTGGCGATGTTGAATTTGTTCCAGTCTCTGCAAAAAGTGGCTTAGGAATTGATGATTTACTAGAAAATATTCTTTTAACAGCAGATGTTTTAGAACTGAAAGCAAATGAAAATGCGATGGCTAAAGCAACAGTCGTTGAGTCTTCATTAGAAAAAGGGCGTGGTCCAGTTGCAACTGTAATAGTGCAAAATGGTACACTTAAAGTGGGTGATTATGTTGTATGTGGTTCCGCTTATGGTCGTATTAAGGCAATGATGAATGAGAACAACAAAATGATAAAAACTCTTTTACCATCACATACAGCAGTTGTTGCAGGTTTGAATCAAGTTCCAGCATCTGGTGAAACGATGACAGCCATGACAAATGAGAAAGAAGCAAAAGAACTCGCAATGAAACGTCACGAGTATGATAGACATAAAGAGCTTTCTCACTCTACAAAATCAAGTTTAGAAGATATGACGGCAATGATAGCCGAAGGAAAACTTAAATCACTCAAAGTAGTTCTTAAAACAGATGTTCATGGTTCACTTGAAGCGATTAAATCTTCATTAAATGATTTAAGAAATGAAGAAGTAAAAGTAAATGTTATCTCTAGCGGTGTTGGTGGCATTACTGAAAATGATGTAGAACTTGTAAATAACTCTGAAAATTGTGTACTTCTTGGATTTAATGTACGTCCTACTGGTGCAGTTAAAGCAGCAGCAAAACAAAAAGGCGTTGAGATTAAAACATACTCAATTATCTATCAACTCCTTGATGATATTACAATGATGCTTACAGGTATGATGGCACCAAAATATACAGAAGAAAATACTGGTCAAGCAGAAGTACGTGAGGTATTTAAAATTCCTAAAGCAATCGTTGCTGGTTGTGTCGTGAATGATGGAAAACTTGTGCGTGGTGGAATGGTTCGTGTTATTCGTGATGGTGTTGTTACATACGAAGGCGAACTTACATCGCTCAAACGCTTTAAAGATGATGTAGATGAAATCGGAAATGGCTATGAATGTGGTGTTGTTATTAGCGGTTATGATGATGTTATTCCTGGTGATGTCCTTGAAACATTTAGAAAAGTTGAGCAAAAAGTAAGTCTTTAATGACAGAAGCACAAATAAAACTTAAAAGGACTGAATCAGTCCTTTTAGAGTTAATCCCTCAAGCTCTTGGTTCAATGAACGACAAGAGACTCCATGAACTTGATATTATAGAAGTTGTTTGCTCTCGCGGGAAGAGTGATGCAAAAGTATATATAAATCCCCATGATTTAAAAGAATCAGAAAAAAATGATTACTTAAAACTTTTAAGAAAAGCACGTCCTATTGTTGAGACATATTGCTTAAAAGATCAGGGTTGGTACCGATGCCCAAAATTTACATTTGAGTTTGATGAACAACTCCAAAAATCAAAAAATCTTGAAGAACTATTTCAAAAAATAGCCAAACCGAGTGAAGATAAGGAAAAATCATGAGTTTACAAAGCGATATTAATTCACTCGTTGAGTCTGTGGACTTAGAACTGTACGATACTACTGTTGTGAATGAGGGTGAAGAGACTATCTATCGAGTGAGTGTTATCTCTAAAACAATAGAAAATGGAAAACGCAAGGGAGTAAGCTTAGATGCATGTGTTGAACTCACACATTTAATCTCTCCTCTACTTGATGTGACTCCTCCTGTATCAGGAGACTATAGACTTGAAGTTGGTAGTCCAGGAATTGAGAGAAAACTAACAACATTAGATCATTTTAAAAAATCTATTGGTGAAAATATTGCACTTCTTCTTGGTGAAAAAAAGAAATTAAGAGCAAAATTAAGTAATGTTGTGGGTAAATCTTTAACATTTCTCAAAGAGGAAGAAGAGATTATTATTGCGTTTGATGATGTTCAAAAAGCAAAGACCTATTTTGAATGGTAATAGATAGTAGCTTTTATATGCGCCTTGCCTTAGAAGAGGCATGGAAATATCAAGGTCTTACGTATCCAAATCCTGCTGTTGGGTGTTGTGTTGTTGGTGAGTCTGGTGAGATTTTAGCTGTAGAAGCACATCAAAAAGCTGGTGCACCACATGCTGAAGTCAATGCTTTACAACAAGCATATTATAAACTTACGGGTGAAAGTGCTATCTTAGCCTTAGAGTCATCGAGTGACATTCATACATATCTTTTAGAAAATCATAATCATATATTTGCAAAAATAACCCTTTATACAACACTTGAGCCTTGTGCGCATTTTGGAAAAACTCCTTCGTGTGCTTCTCTTATGAGTGCATTAGGAATACAAAAAGTGTATGTTGGTAGTAAAGATACGCATACAATAGCAGAAAATGGCAATAGTATTCTCGAAAAAGCAGGTATTTCTGTAGCCAATGAGCTTTTAGTAGAGTCTTGTAATGCTTTACTTTTTCCTTTTCAAAAGAGTTTAGAAGAACGATTTGTTTTTTTTAAATGGGCACAGCGTTTAAACGCAACAACGGATGAGGGGACGATAAGTTCGCAAAGTTCAAGAAAAAATGTGCATGCAATGCGTGATGTGTGTGATTTGCTTGTGATTGGTGGCGAGACTGTCCGCACAGATAGACCAACACTCGATGCCAGGTTAGTACAAGGAAAGGCACCTGATATTTTAATCTACTCGCGTCAAAAAGAGTTTGACAAAACTATACCACTTTTTAATGTACCCAATAGAAAAGTTACTATTGAAGATGATTTTTCAAAATTAGCAATGTATAAAAATATTATGATTGAGGGAAGTGCGAAGATGTATGAACTAACATCTGAGATTGTGGATTACTATTTAGTCTATATTGCCCCAACTCTTGGTGGAAGCAATTCATTTGAAGCTACGAAGAGAAATTTTGAGATTTTAAATGTAGCAAAAGAAGATAAAGATATAATAATATGGATGAAAAAAAGGATATAAATTTATGAGTAGTACTGGAAAACAAAATAAGCAAAAGCAAGAAAAAATCGTTTCAATGTTTGATGATATTGCACCAACATATGACACAGCAAATCGTGTTATGAGTATGGGTGTAGATAAAAGTTGGCGACGCAAAGCGTGTGATTTAGCATACGAATACGCGGGTAAAGATAGTCTTGATAAAATTGTCGATGTTGCATGTGGCACAGGTGATATGATGGACTTTTGGAGAGATCGTGCTGAGAAAAGTGGTATTGCGATTGGCGAGATTGTTGGTGTTGATCCTTCTACTGGAATGGTGGATGTGGCTCGTAAAAAGTATCCTAAATTTCAGTACCATATCTCAAAAGCAACAGAAATTCCTCTCAAAGATGCGAGTAGTGATATTTTGAGTATTACCTATGGGATTAGAAATGTAGTTGAGAGAGAAGATGCCCTCAAAGAGTTTCATCGTGTACTTAAAAGTAATGGACTGGTAGTCATTTTAGAATTTATGAAAAACGAAAACCCTTCACTCCTTGGAAAAATTCGCGATTTTTATATGAATAAAATCTTACCAAAAATTGGTGGATTTATTTCTAAAAATCTTGAAGCATATGAGTACCTTCCAAACTCAATAGGCGATTTTTCAACTGTAGAAAATATGCAAAATGAGCTCAAAAGTGCTGGTTTTGAGCTTCTCTACACACAAAGTTTTTCTATGGATATATCAACACTCATCATCGCACGTAAAAAGTAAGGTATTGTATGTACACATTAAGTGTTTCTTCTTTAAATGAGCAGATTAAAACAGTTTTAGAGAGTAGTTTTAATCAGGTCTTCGTCGAAGGGGAACTCTCTCGTATAACCTTTCATAACTCTGGACATATCTACTTTAGTTTAAAAGATAGTAATTCAACTATTAGTGCTGTAATGTTTCGAGGAAATGCAAATAAATTAAAGTTTCGTTTAGAAGAGGGGATGAAAGTTCTTATAAACGCAGCTTTGACACTCTATAAACCACGTGGCTCTTACCAACTAAATTGTTTTAGTATTGAGCCATCAGGGCAGGGTGCTTTAGCACTTGCCTTTGAACAACTTAAAGAAAAACTCTTGAATCAAGGCTATTTTGCACCAGAGATAAAAAAAGAACTTCCACAGTTTCCAAAAAAAATTGCTTTGATTACCTCTGCAACAGGAGCCGCTTTACAAGATATGTTACGTGTGGCAGAGAAGCGATTTCGTGCCGTTTCGTTTGCTGTGTATGATGTTTTAGTACAAGGAGAAAGTGCAGCAACACAAATAGCAAATGCAGTGAGTGTTGCAGATACAAAAGAGTACGATATTCTCGTTGTAAGTCGTGGTGGGGGAAGTATAGAAGATTTATGGGCTTTTAATGAAGAGGTTGTGGCAGATGCCATTTTTCAAGCAAAAACACCGCTTATCTCTGCAGTAGGGCATGAGATAGATTGGCTAATGAGTGATTTTGTAGCCGATGTTCGTGCTGCAACTCCGAGTGCCGCTATGGAGATATGTCTACCAGATACAAACGAGTTATACCAGACTTTAGATAGTCTACAAACACAATATTCCCAAAGTATGAATCAAATATTTAATACAAAAAATCAAGAACTTTTGCACCTAAAAAATCTCTTTTCACAACACTCAGTTGAAAAAAAGTTAGAACTTAAAAAAGAAGAGATTAAACAACTTCAGGTGCGTTTTTTGAGTATGATAGAGTTTAAAATGCAAAATTTTACAAAAGAATTAAGTCATATGCAGACACTTTTAGAGACAAATCATCCAAAACATAAATCAAAAAAGGGCTTTGCACAGCTTTCTAAAGATGCAAAAGTAATTGCACTTGATGCACTTGCTATTGGTGATGTTTTTCAAGCACAAAGTGATACCCTAAGTGTAGAAGCAAAAGTTATACAAATAAGACAAAACAAGGAGATGACAAGATGAAGACACCTGATTTTTTTGAAACAATAGAAAAAATAGCACTCAAAGACCCTTTAGCCGAAATTTTAGGTGCTTTTGAGAATGGAGAGTATGAAATCTCTTATCTTGAAGTAGTTAAATCAGCAGGACACTCTTGTCCTACGGTGGCAGGTGCATATATCATGACCAGCGAAGCATTAAAGGCTTTGTATGAGGGGAGAGCATTACGTGGTGATATAAAAGTAGAGTTTAAAGAGTCCCTTGAAGAGGGTGTTGCTGGTGTTATTTCTAATGTTGTGACACAAATAACTGGAGCAACAGATAAAAGTGGATTTAAAGGATTAGGAAATCAATTTGCACGACACTCTTTAATGCATTTTAATGCAGATATTACATCATCAGCACGATTTACATCACTTTCAAGTGGGAAAAGTGTCGAGGTGATTTATGATTCTTCTGCCATACCTGCAAATCCACAGATGATGCCCCTCCTGCAAAAAATAGGAGCAAAAAATGCTTCACAAGAAGAGAGAGTGCTTTTTGGTGAAATGTGGCAAGAACGAGTAAAGAATATTTTTGCAAATATTCCTCAGGTACTTACTTTAAAACAAAACTAGGAAAGTAGGTAAAAAGAGTTATAGCTGTTGTGGCTGTGAGCTTTTTTATAAGTTTATCAAACTTGTCCTCTTTGTTCCAAATAGCATTCTTTACACTACTGAGTACCTCGACTCTGCGTTTGGCATCATAAGCAACACCAAGCTTGTCGATTAAGCCGACTTGAAGTGCTTGTTGTGCTGTAAATATATGTGCATTTGCAT
>Ga0256829_1001602_pt1 | contig 18190 bp, 15 predicted proteins | sample 131447metaG_FD_185979 | JGI IMG/M metagenome (GOLD analysis project Ga0256829, IMG submission 185979) | Hydrothermal vent microbial communities from Lau Basin, Pacific Ocean - 131-447 | ecosystem: Environmental > Aquatic > Marine > Hydrothermal vents | place: Pacific Ocean: Lau Basin | collected...
TCAAACTAGTAGTCTATAAAATAATAGGGTAGGAGTTTATTTCCTATCCTTTTTTATGTTTCTTTCTTTCATTTTCAGTTAAATATATTTTTCTAATTCTTACTTTTGTAGGTGTAATTTCTACATACTCATCAGGTCAAATATAATCAATACTTTGTTCCAATGTCATAAGTCTAGGTGGAGTAAGTTTCATAGCTTCATCTGTTCCAGAAGCTCTTACATTTGTAAGTTTTTTATTTTTACAAGGATTTACTACTAAATCTCATCATTTAAGATATTCTCAAATAACCATTCATTCATAAACTTCTGTTCTTGCAGTAACAAATATTGGTCACCTTTCTTGTAATTTCCAAAGTGAAAAGTTCATTGTTGATCCTTGTTCTCCAGATATCATACTACCAACTTCTCTTTTTTCGATATGTCCTTTGTATGGTTCATATTGATCGAAAATTGAAGCAAGAATTCATTCTCATTTTGTCATAGTTGTAAACTCTCATTTGAAACCTATAAGTCATCTTGCAGGAATTCTAAATGTAAGATTTGTAATTCAGTTTTCTTCTTGCATTTCTTGCATTTCTCATTTTCTCTTACCTAATTTTTCAATTATAGAACCAGCAAATTCTGTTGGTGTAAATATAGTTACTATTTCTATAGGTTCATATTTTTTACCATCTACTTCTTTCATAACTACTTCTGGAGCTCCGACTTGTAATTCAAATCATTCTCTTCTCATAGTCTCAATAAGAACAGATAAATGAAGTTCTCATCTACCAGCAACTTCAAATTCATCACCTGTAAAATCAATTTTTAATCATACATTTGTTTCCATTTCTTTTTCTAATCTATCTCTAATTTGTCTAGAAGTTACATATTTTCATTCTCTACCACCAAAAGGTGAGTTGTTTACAAGAAATTTCATTTTGTAAGTAGGTTCATCAATATGTATTGCAGGAAGTGGTTCTTGTTCTTCGTTATCACAAACAGTTTCTCATACAAATATGTCAGAAATTCAAGCAATTTCAACTATATCTCAAGCAACTGCCTCTTTTACTTTTACTTTATTTAATCATTGAGTTACTAATATATCTGCTATTTTTCATTTTCTTTTTTCTCAATCATTTCATATAACAATAATTTGTTGTCATACTTTTACTGTTCATTCATAAATTCTACCAACTCACATTCTTCCAAGAAAATTATCATAATCTAAGTTTGCAACTTGCATTCTAAATGGTGCTTCTGTATCAGATTTAGCAGGTGGAACATTTTCTAAAATTGATTCAAAAAGAGGAATAATATTATCAGATTCTTCATCCATAGATAATTTTGCAATACCATCTCTTGCAGCAGCAAAAACTACAGGGAAATCTAATTGTTCATCATTCGCTCAAAGTTGTTCCATAAGGTCAAATACTTCATCTACTACATAATCTACTCTAGCAGTAGGTTTATCTATTTTATTTATTACAACAAGAGGTTTAAGTCATAATTCTATAGATTTTTTAAGAACAAATTTTGTTTGAGGCATAGGTCCTTCATAAGCATCTACTACCAAAATTACAGAATCTACCATCCTTAAAACTCTCTCTACTTCTGATGAGAAATCAGCATGTCAAGGAGTATCAATAATATTTATTTTTGTATCTTTATAAGTTACAGCAGTATTTTTACTATAAATTGTAATACCTCTTTCTTTTTCTTGGTCATTACTATCCATAAGACAAGTTCACATTTCTTGATTTTCTCTAAAAGTTCAAGATTGTTTTAAAAGTGCATCTACTAAAGTTGTTTTACCATGATCTACATGGGCAATAATTGCAACATTTCTAAAATCCATTAAAATTTATTCTAAATAATAAAAAACTAACCCAAAGGTTTGAGTTAGTATAGTTTTTTTCATCTCTAAAACAAGTTATAAATGTTTTTTTCAATTTCTGATTTTTAAATATAGTAAAACAATTCCTAATAAAAATATTAAAATCATAAGATATTGTGATCTACTTAATCAAAGATATAAAATATAATCTTTAGGATGCCAACGAATAAATTCAAGTGAAAATCTAATAATACTATAATATAAAATAAATATAATTGTTAAAGTTCATCTGTTTAATAAAATTCATTTTTTCCAAATTAGATATTGAAATATAATAAGTAATAACCATCATTCTAAAAAACTTTCTAAAAATTGGTTTGCAAAGTATAAATGGTTTGTTCAAAAATTTTGGCACATAAATCAGAAATGGTTTGTAATATAAGTAGAACATTCTTTTCCATATAATTCTCAATTTAAATAGTTTCAAAGTCTTCCAAGTCCAAGTCAAAATGGTAAAATTCAAACTATCAAATCTGATACAGAAAAAATTGATAACTTATATTTTTTAGCCAGAAGAAACATTGCCACTCAAACACCTATGAAGGCACCTGCGAAGGCCATTCATCATTCCCAAACATAAAATACTTTCCAAGGTTGATGTATAAAATATGGTAGATTATAAAAAAAAACATAACCAAGCCTTCAACCAAATAAAACTCATAAAATAATATAAACTAAAATGTCATCTAGAAATTTTTCTTTATTTTTGATATTAGCAAAATTTGTTTTTTCAATAATGTATTTAATATAAAAATATCATAGTATAAAACTTACGGCATAAAAAATACCATAATAATGTATTGCTATAGGTCAAATAGAAAATGCTATCATTTTTGTTTATTTAAAGTTAGTAAATATAAAACTGTAGGAACTAATATAGTCATTATATAGCAATACAATAATTTAACATCTATTCAAAATAAAAAATGTTTAGGATATGATAGAAAATGAACTATATAGGCTAATCAAAGAAATAATAAAGGAGTAATAAATAAACTTATTCCAGGTTTTTTAATGATTAAGTATACTATTTTTGTAAATAAATATAATCATAGTCATAATAGAGATAAAAATATTCAAACAGGCCATCTTTTAAGCTCTAACATAGGAATTTGTGTATTTACTGTAAGAGGACTTATTCAAAATACACTATTTGTTCATATTCAATAAAAATTATCTCAAAGTAATAAAAATGGTCATAAAACTATTAAACTTAAGCATATTGAATAAAAAAATACATCTATAGATTTTAATTTTTCTTGTTTGTATTTTAATGATAGAATATAGGAAAATATCATAAAAAATATTCAAAAACTAATTCAAATGAATGAAAAATTATAATTATAAGGAGATATTAAACTTGTAAAATTTGTTGGAAATATAAAATGATATGTAAGTAAATCATAAATATATCTTCATAAAAAGTAAGGAATTATTATAAAAAATGGCAAAAAACTAATAAATGAAGCCGTTTTTAGATTAAATTTTTTACTATATCTATAAATTCAATAAATAAATATTATTGTTGCTAATATTATTCAAATTCACTGAAAATATATGGGTTGTCAAAATAGTGTAAAATATGGAAACATCTAAAATTTTTTTATCAATTTAAAATTATCTTATTTAGAATTTTTATTTGTATCTTTTTTACATTTTCTTTTAACTAATTCTTGTAATGAATACAAATATAAATTATATTGATCATAGTTTTTTATAAATTTATCTAATGGTGTGAAGCTTGTACTGATTAAACTCGATTTAAAACTTTCTATTTTATAATTTAATTCTTTATAATCTTTTATATCACATCATTTGTTTACTTTTTTTGAAAGAGTTGATAATTGTTCTATCATATTTGTTCTTTTTTGAATGTAATTTTTTTGAACATCATCAGAAAAAATTCATCATATTTTACCAACTATATTTTGGAAGGTATTACTCCATAACTGAACAGACGATTTCATAAATTTAAATTCTGCTAAATTATTATTTATATGGGATACTGATATAAATATAAGAATAATTCATATTATAAATTCTATAATTATCCAATGTAGATTTTTATTCCCTTTATTTTTTTTAAACTTAACTTTTTTCTTTTCAATTTGTTTTACTCATTTAACATTAGTATCAACTCATTCTTTCATTTGATTACTTATATTTTCTAATTCTTTGTTATTATCCATTTGTAATAGTGATTTATCTAAATTATTATTATTGTCTAAATATCCAGTTATTTCTTTTTTTGTAAGATTTTCTATTTCTTGTATTTGACTATTTGTTTTATCTATTTTTCATATATCTATGATATTCTCTTTTACTATATTATTTTTATCAAATACTTGTGTTTTTTCTTTCTTTTTCTCTAGGATATTCTCTTTTTCTCAATTATTTATTTGAATTACTTTTTTTAATATTTCTTTATTCTCTCTTTTTTTATTGGTATTAGGATTATTTATTTGTTTATTTACAATATTTTTTTTTATAATTTTGTCTTGTTTTCATATTTTATTTTCTTTTTTAATTCAAATATCAATATTGTTATTTTTTTTCTTTTTTTCTTGTAATTTATTATCTAGAAAGTCTTTTATAAAGTTATTTCACATAGATTTTTGATATATGAAAATAAATGTTTACAAACCCAGTATATTATTTTTAATTTCATTTTCAACTATTAAACATCAATGTTCTTTTATGTAATCTATATCAATTCTTTTTTCAACTCAATTGTAAGAAATATTTCAATTAAATAATAAGTAGAGTAGTATAGTTAAAGTCATTTTTACATCATTTTTACAATAATTTTTTACTTTATTAAGTGCAGCTTGATCTCAAGTTTCATTATAATGTTTCAATAATTGTGCTCATTCTGCTCAAGAAGATAATGTTTTGCTTACTCAAACAATATTTGTAGCTACAGCATTTAATCAAATTCTTTTTCAAAAAATTTTACTATAAACATGAAATAAATCTAAACTTTTTTCATTTATAATCTTGATTTTCTCTTCCCATTCATTTTCTGAGATACTACTATTATAAACTACTACCGGATTATCAAAAGCAATATTGTTATATCAGATAATATATCCATCATAATTTATTAAGTAATCTACAAACTTATTTAGATTTTTTTCTGAAACATATTTATATTTGGGTGGTGTTTCGTCTTTATAATCTTTTGAATCTATTACATATCCTACCATAAATCTAGTTTCTTTTAAATTTTGAATATTTCAAACTGTTTCTATATCATAAACTAGAAAATGTTTTCATAAATAATTTTCCATATTTTCTTTTCAAAAATTTTCAACAAGAGTATTTGCTATATTTTTTTTACCAGTATTATCTATTTTTTTCTTTAAACTATTATGAACTTTTAAAATTGTTTCATCAGTTAATTTTAATTTAATAGCTTGTTTTTCATCTATTATCTCTAAATTGTTGTCTTGTAAAACTATTCTAAAATATATTTCTCAAGCAGAAAAATACAGTATTTCATCTATGATATCTTCATTTATTTTTTTTATAAATTGTTTAAAATATACAAATCATTGTTTTTCATATATTTTCTTTAAATTTGAGAAAAATGGACTTTTAATACTTTGTATTTCTTCAAATGTAAGTGTTTTATACATTAAATAAGTGGTTTATGGTCTAAATAGATTCTACTTTCTCACTTAATCTACTATTTCTCCGTTTTGCATGTCTATCACTTTATCAGCAAATTTCAGTAAATTTTTATCATGTTCTATCATAACTATAGTTTCTTGTCTATTTAAGAATCTTCATAAAATTTTTAATAATTTTTCTATATCCACGAAATGTAGCCCTACCGTTGGTTCGTCCAAAAAGTAAATTGTGTGCCCTTTATATTTTTTTAATAAATTTTTTACAAGTTTTAACCTTTGACTTTCTCCCCCAGATAATGTATGTGCAGGTTGTCACATTTTTAGATAACCAAGTCCTATATCTTCCAAAAGTTGTAGTTTTTCTTTGATTACAGGTATTGCATCAAAAAATTCTAAAGCAGATGAAATATACATATTTAAAATGTCAGATACAGTCTTTCCATTCCAAGTAATATTTAAAACTTCAGGTCTAAATCTTTTACCATGACAAAGTTCACATTCTACATAAGTATCAGGTAAAAATTGTAATTCTATCTTTTTATATCCATATCATTTACATTCTTGACAAGCTCATTTATTAGAATTGAAACTGAAATAAGAACTGTTCAATCCATACATTTTTGCTTCTTGAGTATTTGCAAATATTTGTCTGATATCATCCCAAACTCAAATAAATGTAGAAGGGCAGGACCTTGGATTTTTACCGATTGCACTTTGGTCTATGTAAACATAATTTTTGATATCTTCATATCATTGAATTGTATCAATTTCCAATTTGTTATGGAAGAAATCTGTAAGAGCTTCTTTCTCAAATTTTGCATAATCAAGAGGATTTATAAGTTGTTTTGACATAATTTCAGTCCAAGAATATCATTTTTTCATCAAATGGGTTCTGATATATGCTTGAGTAATACTTTCTCTATCTTTGAAGAATTTAAAAATTGTATCATACAAAATAGTGGTTTTACCAGCTCAACTTGCACCTGTAATAATTGTAAATCATCATAAAGGAATTTTAATATCAATATTTTTTAAATTATGTTTGTGAGCTTTTTTAACTTCCAAATATTTTTTCATGGGAGTGTGTTCAAATTCTGCTTGAATTTCTTTTTTTCAAGTTACATATTCTGCAGTAAGAGTATTTGATTCTAAAAATTTCTTTATATTTCATGAAAAAACTACATTTCATCCAAAATCTCAAGCTCAAGGTCCTATTTCTATAATATAATCTGCATTTTTTATAAAATCTTCATTATGTTCTACTACAATAATTGTGTTTCATAGTTTTTTAAGTTCTTTGATAGCCTTTATGGTTTTTATACTTTCTTCTGTATCCAATCCAATGGTAGGCTCGTCCAAGACATAAATAATTCCAGAAAGTTTGTTTCCAAGTTGTTTTGCAAGTCTAAGTCTTTGAATTTCACCACCAGAAAGAGTATTTACTCATCTTGCAAGAGTAAGATAATCAAGTCATAAATTATTTATAGTTTCTAACTTATCAAGTAATGGTCAGATTATTCTTTTAGTTAAAATTTCTTTTTCTTTTGAAATTTTTAATTTTTTAAGTTCTTTAATTAAATTTCAAATAGTTAAATTTTGGTAGTAAGTAATATCTTGTCCCCGGGGACAGTTTTTTTTAGTCCCCGGGGACAGTTTCATAGATAAGGCAAATTCATTTAATTTTTTTCAATTACATTTTGGGCAAGTATTGAAATCTACCATGGCTTGAAAATCTCTTGTAAGCATTCATTTTTCATATTGTTCTTTGATGATACTTTCAATTCCATTGTAATGCAATGATACAAATTTTCATCACATATTTAATTTTAAAAGTTCATTATCTCAATTTATGATGATATCTTTGTATTCTTCTTCTAAATTTTTCCATTTTACATCAAGATTAAATTCATACATCATAGAAAGTTTTGTAAGGATTTTTTGTCAAACTGTAGAATCTCTCCAAGGTAAAATAGCTTTTTTTACAGATTGATTTTCATCTATAATTCTTTCTAAATCTACTTGTAAAGTTTCTCATGTTCAATTACATTCATCACAAGCTCATTCTATTCTATTTGCTGAAAAATGTGCAGGAGTATATTCTGGAAAATGAATATTACAATTACTACAATAGGCATAGATAGTCCAAGATTTTAAATCTAAATTACTATCTATCTGATCTGTAAATTCACAAGTATAAATCTGTTCATTTGTTGAAAAAAGTTTAATAAAATCTTCTTGTAATCTATGTTTAATTCATTCTTTGATAGTTATTTTGTCATAAATTCAAAAAACTTCAACTGGCATGTTTTCTTTTGAAAAAGAGGGTTCTTCAAGATAAAAATATACAGAATTAAAATCCTTTCATTTTACAAGCAACTGTGTAAATCAAGTTCATTTGTCTACTTTTTTCTGATTAGCTCTAAAATATTTATCTAATTTTTTTGGATCATCAAAAGTTTGTTTGTTTGAAAGTATCCATATTTTTTTATCTGCATAAACATCAAAAACTTGTGTAATAATATTGTCTATAGTTTGACTATGTATGTGATTTCAGCAATTATAACAATAAATATCTCATAATTTTGAAAAAGCAAGTCTTAGATAGTCGTCTGTTTCTGTCATAGTTCAAACTGTTGATCTTTTGTTTCATCATTTTTTGTTTTGTTCTATAGCAATAGCAGGGGATAGTCATTCACTATAGTCAAGTTCAGCTCTGTCTCCAAGATTAAAAAATCATCTTAAGTAAGTAGATAAACTTTCAATATATCTAAATTGTCATTCTTTGTAAATTGTAGAAAATGCAAGTGTAGATTTTCAAGAACCTGAAACCCCGCTGATTACAGTTATTTTATTTTTTGGAATTTCAACATCTATATTTTTTAGATTATGAGTTCTTACACCATACAGCTTGATACTATCTTTCATTGAAAAAAATATTATTAAAATTAAAAATCAATAAATCATAATACTTTTTTAGGAAAGAAATTCAATTTAATAAAATATTGCTTTTTGACAAAATAGAGGAATTGCTTAAAATATTATTTAGTTCGTATATTTAAATATAATTATTTTATAATGAAACAGTTAAAACTTCCTTGATTTGAAGAAGAGAATAAAAAAATACATTTAAAATCAGAAAGTAATGAAACTACTAATAATCTGGTTGATATTTTATCTATCGAAGCTGATAAATGTCCATCTTGTGATGAAATGACTTTTTATAATTGAGTATGTGGAAATTGTGGATATTGACAAGAAGTTAAAATTAAATTCAAAGATAAAGAATGAGAATTTAAAGCAGAATATATAGAAACTGCGGAAGTTGATGTGGCAGAAAAAAAGGATTTTGATAACAATGAAACTCATATAAAAGAGCTTTTAAGGAGACTAGAACTAAAAGATACTTTTAAAATGTGATTTATTTTGTTTTGAGAATATTTTGATATAGAAATTGTAAATTGATCAATAGATGAAATAGAAGTTTCTTGATTAACTTTTAAATATAGTATGAAAGAATGAAAATTTATTGTTGTTGCAAAGGAAAAATGATTTTTACGGTGAAATGCTTATAAATATAAAAGAAGATTTTTGAAATGGATACGAGAGAACAAAAAATCTAAATTTAAATTAAATACTATTAAGTCTCATCCATATTTTGATGATTTTTTATGAAAATAAAAAAATACTTAGGATAAAATATATAAATAAAAAATAGAGATTATTTCTCTATCTTTTTTATGTAATTTAAATATTCGGTATATTTTTCTAAATTTATAGTCTTCAATGTATTTAAAGGTTCTAATTTAAATTGATTTAATTTTTCAATATTATTGTTAGATAAACTTAAATTAATATTTTTAAATAGGAATAATTTGTAGTTATCTGATTGAGATTTAACTAATAATCATATATGTATAATTTTATTTTTGTTATATTCATATATTCAAACAAATGTATTATCTAATATGTTAAAATATACTTTATAGAAATCTCATTTTATATGTCTTATTAATTGAATTTTAGCTCATAATTTATCTCCAAACCTATGATTTAGAGTTATTATATTTGTATCACTCATTCCAACCATTTCTTTTATTTTTTTATCTTTGATTTTATCTATACTTTTTTTTACAAATCCTTTTATTATAGATAAGGTATTTCCATTTAATTTATCTCCTATTGCAGTTTTTAATGATTGATTAATTGCTGATAGATCTAATTCTAATGTTTCTTTTATTAGAGTTCATTTAGTTTTATATTTAATGTTTACTTTGCTTATTTCTATAGATTCAATTAATAATGAATTATTTAATTTTATCATTATTTTTAATCATCATTCAATCTTCTTATTTTGTATGCTAGTAGTTATAATTCAATCTGAACAACTTGATTCTGATCAATCTATATACTTTTTAACTTTTTCACATATACTTAATTTAATTTGTTTTCAATAATCATTTAATATTAATGGGTTATACAATATTTTTTCTAGATATTTTTTTAATCATAATAATGTATTTTCTTTATTTATATTGTATCATATATAATTTATATATTTATTAATTTTTTGATTATTTATATTTACATTATTTATATTAAAGTTTTTTCATAATAGGTTTGTTAGTATAAAACTTATTTTAATTTTTTTATTAACTTTATTTCAATTTTGTTTATTATCAAAACTTAAATTAAGATATCATTCAATATTTGATATTTTTGTGTCTTTATTATATACAATACTTGTGGCTGTAAATATATTTTTATATGAATTGTTTAGTATATTGTTAATTAATTCTTTTTGGCTATGTAAATTATTTTTAATTAATATATATTTATTATTGTTGTTTTGATTATTCTTTTGATTATTCTTTGTATGTATTAAATTATTTAATCAATTTTCTCATATTGAATTATTTCAATTTTCTATACTTAAAATATTTTTTTTAATATTTTCATAATTTTCACTATAAATACTTTTATTTAAGATAATCTTTAATATTTTTTTTGTAACAATTGCTATATTTTCTGTTATATATCAGTTATTAATTAATTTTCTTATTGTTTTTAAATTAATTAATATTCTACTATATGATATTCAATTACTTATTAAATAAAATTGTTGTTGTGATAGTTTTGTTAAAGCAACATCTTGATATTTAGATATTTTATCAGTAAATAAATTTTTTCATAATATAGTATTATAAATATCCATTATTTTTTTCATATTATTATATCATATATTATCTGTATTCTCGCAATTATTTTTAGAAATATCTTTAATATTATTCCAGTTATATTTCAAATTAAATATTTTTTTAATTATATTACATTTTTCTTTTTTTGTATAGAAAATATTTTTAAATAGAAAATTATAAGTATTTCTTGTTAATTCAAAACTTTTTTGTTTTATAAGTTTATTAATTACAATTTTCTTGTTTAGATTACAAAACAATGAATTATTAAATGTTGTATTTATACATGATAAACTATATTTTTTTATTAAATCTCATATAGTCAATTGTATAGTTGTTTTTAATGGCTTAATATTGTTATCTGTAGTTTTATATATTCAATTTTTTAAAATTAATACAAAATTATTATAATTAATATCATATTTATTTAATAATATTGTATTCATAGGCATATATAATGTCTCTTTTTTATTTGTAAAAATTCAAATTCATAGGTAACTTTTATTTTTTTGAACATAAGATTTTGTTACTATTAAATTAGCTTTTATGCTTTTTGATTTGTTATTAAAATTAGTTTTATTTAATCATACATTAACATTCTTAACTGTTTTTAAAATATTGCTTGATGCTATTATTTCTGTGTTATGAAGATTTTTCGATGAATTCATACTAGTTGAAAAAATTAATACTGATAATATTAGGCTAACCAATATAGTTATATATCTGTTTGTTATTTCTGATAATTTATAATAATTTTTTATTAAAAGCTCTTCATTTAAAATCTCTTTTTTGTTTGTCATTTTATTTTTGTTTTTATATAAATTTATTAACTTAACTATCTACTATAATAAATATAATTTTATATTTGTCAAATATCTATATGTTGTTTATTTTAAAATATAAAAAAATAGAGTATTTAAACTCTATCTCATTGTTAATTCACTATTATTATTTAGTAATAGAACTTTTCCTGTTAAACTGCTATTTGGATTGTATGATAAGTTATCATTTATTTCTCATTCTATCCTTCTTATATCTATTTTTACTATGTCATTTTTAAATTTTATATCTGATAGTTTATTTCTTTCATTCTTAATAAAGTATCATTTTGTAGATGAAACATTAATAAAGTATCAATATATTCATATAGATAGCATAAGACACATTATCGAAAATATTGTTTTTATGTTATCTATAAATTTAAAATTATGTTTTAGTTGTTTTTTAATCAATAGATAATTAAAATTCATTTGTTTTGTAGAAGGGAATTTAATCATTTTTTTTGTTGGAGAAGTTATATTTATAAATTTATATTTTTTCTATCAATCTAAATTTAGCAGATCTTGATGGTTTATTTTTTTCTATTTCTTTTAATGTAGGAAATATTACTTTCTTAGTTAAATTTTTTAATCAGTTTTTATCTAATTCTTTAAATCTATTTTTTGTTAGTCTATCTTCTATACTGTGGTATGTTATTATCCCACATCTTCCTCAAGGATTTAGGTAATCTTGAAATTTTCATAAAAACATTTCAAGTTGTTCTAATTCTTGGTTAACTTCAATTCTAATTACTTGAAATATAACAGCTATTTTTTTTTCTCATATTCATCATTCTTTTAATGAATTTGTTAAATCAAATGTTGTTTTTAATTTATGTCTTGATTTAATTATGATTCTTATTATCTCATCAAGTAATTTTCATTTAAAGTCTCAGTACTTTTCAAATATATCTTTAAATTTATCTTTTGTGTAATTTTTTAAAATATATTCTGCTGTAATTTTTTGGTTTGTATCAAATCTCATATCAAGTGGTCAACAATGTTTGATACTAAATCATCTTTTTGCATCTTTGAAATGTTCCATATTTACTCATAAATCAAGTAATATATAGTCAACTTTTTTGTTTTCTAATATACTTTCTAGTTTTCAATAACTTTCTCTAACAAATTGTATTTTTTCTTTAAATTCAGATAAATTTTGTTTAGCAGTTTCTATAATGTTAGGATCTCTATCAACACAAATTAATTTAATATTTTTAAAATTTTCTAATATTAGTTTTGAGTGTCATCCATGTCAAACAGTACCATCCATAAGTATTTTACAATCTTTAGGAATTGAATTTAAAACTTCATTGAACATTACAGGAACATGCTTTATTTTTTTCATCTGTTTATAATTTATAAATACATCTTTGCTGTTTTTTATATAAAGATTTTGTTATAAAAATCAAATGAATGTTAAAAAAAAGTTAAAATTAATAATATTTATTAAAAACTTCTTAATTCAAGAGCTATTTACTAAAAAATAATTTTATTTATGTTTAAAAAATGTTAAAAACTTCTTGAATTAAGAAAATAATTTCTTATAAGAATATTAATCCTAGAATGCTAGGGTTGCTAAACAAAAATAAAAAAAACTGTTGAGCTGATACTGACAACAGTTAGGCAACCTAATTTTAGGAGGGTTCTAACCAAATATAAACCGGTTAGGCCTTCCGAACTTACTGGATAGGCTGGTTGAATTCAACCGGTTTTTTTATAAAATAAATGTAATTAAATAAAAAACCTGATTTATATCTCAGGTTTATATAATTAGTTATTTTTAATATCAAATCATATCATAAACTTTTTGTATATTTTTTTTTGCAATCTTATTTGCTTTTGATTCATTTTGTTCTAATATTTTTATAACTTCTTCATCAGAAAGTTGATTATATTTTTCTTGAATAGGTTGAATAAATTCTATTATTTTTTTGAATAAATATTCTTTCATTTCTTTGAATGAGAAATTTCAAGTTAAGTATTTTTTTCTTACTATTTTATCTTCATCTTCTGTTAAAAATAATTTTAATAATTTATATAAATTACATTCATCTGGGTTTTTAGCAGTTCCAAGAGGAATAGAATCAGTAGTTATTTTTTTTACATTTTTTAAAATTTCTTCTTCTGAATCAAGTATTCAAATGAAATTATTGTAAGATTTACTCATTTTTCTTCCATCAATTCAAGTAACAGTGGCAACTTCTTTATTTATATATTCTTTTGGAATTTTAAAAGTTTCTCCATAATTTCTATTAAATTTTTCAGCAATATCTTGTGCATATTCTATATGTTGTTTTTGATCTTGTCATACAGGTACTAAATCTGGGTTATACAAAAGTATATCTGCAGCCATCAAAGTAGGGTAGTTGAAAAGTCATGCTGAAATATTTTCTTGTTTTCATTTTCAAGCTTTATCTTTGAAAGCATGCATTCTTTTTAAAACTCAAAGAGTAGTTAAACAACTTAAAATCCAATTTAATTGACTATGAGCTGAAACTTTATGTTGTCTAAATAAAATAACTTTTTCTAAATCTAATCAAGATGCAATATAAATTTTAGCTTGATTTAAACTAGCTTGATGAATAAATCATTTTTCTTGTTTTGAAATAAATGCATGTAAATCAGCTATCATAAAATATATATTATTTTCTTTTTGCATATCTAATAAGGGTTTAACTGCTCCAAAATAATTTCAAATGTGTATTTGGTCTGCTGAAGGTGTAATTCAAGTTAATATTGTTTGCATTTTTCTATTTTAAATTTTATAAAATTTTTCTTAATAATGCTAATTTTCTTGTAAAATTCAATAAATAATTTATTATAAAAATAATTTTAGTAATTAAATGAGTATAATGCCATTTTGAATTTTATGAATGAATAAGAGATATCTAAAATATATAAAAGCTTTCAATCCTAAAAAAGATATGAAGTTAGCTGATAGTAAGTTAAAAACTAAGAAATTATTACAAGATTTAGATATTCCAAGTCCTAAATTGATTGATGTTATAAAAAATAGGAAACAGCTACAAAATTATGATTTTTCAAAACTTGAATGAAAGGAATTTGTTGTAAAACCAAATAAATGAAGTAAGTGAAAATGAATTTTGATTTGTAAGATGATAAATAAGAATATTGTTAAAATTTCTTGAAAACTTATAGACATAGATACTTTTAAAAAACGAATAGCTGATATACTTGATGGTAGGTATTCTATGACTATGTGAGCCGATATTGCTTTTATAGAAGAAAAAATAATTCCTTGAGATGATTTTTCTATTTTTTGTGAATATGGGCTTGCTGATATTAGACTTATTACAATGCAATTAGTTCCTGTGATGGCTATGCTTAGATATCCAACAAAAGAAAGTGATGGAAAAGCAAATATTGCAGCTGGTTGAGTATGATTTTGAATAGATATTGCTTCAGGTAGGATTACTTCTATGTATCATAATAGAAAAATCTATACAAAAGATTTTTCAAAAGATTATAAACAATTTCAATGAAAACAGATATTATATTGGGACGATATTTTATTATATTCTTCACAAATTCAATATTTTACAAATATTTGATACTTATGACTTGATTGGACTATTGCACAATCTTGACCAAATCTTATAGAAATAAATGCTATGGCTGGTATGGAAATACAGCTTGTAAATGGTGAATGACTTGAAAATAGATTGAAAAAAGTAGAAGATTTAAAGATAACTTCTCCTAGTAAATGAGTTGAAGTATGAAAAAGTTTATTTTCACAAAAGCAAACAAATCCTACTATTCAAAAAAATATGATTTATCTTGAACAGCCTGCTTTGTTAAAATATAAAGAAGAAGATAACAATATAGAAAAAAATATGATTTTGAAAGTTGATTTAGAAAATAAATTCAATTATGCAGATCCAGATTTGATACCTAATTTTGAAAATAAATATAAAATTAAATTTTGAGATACAATAATAGATAACATTAAATTAAGAGAGAAAAAATGACTTTGAACTAATGTAGTTTTATGAACTAAAGAGTTAGAAGATTTTATTATTATTCCTAAAAAAAAGGATATAAAAGATTTTTCTATCTGGAATAAAAAACAATATATTGAAGTTGAACAGAATATTTTGGTAGAATTGGATAATACACTGGACAGTTTATCAAAGAAATTAAATATTTCAAGGATTGTAAAACCATTGAATTATATGGAAGAACTTGATAATTTTATTACTTGGTGATGAAATTATAATCCTAAATTTGAATATAAATATCCAACAGATAATAAAATAGAACAAATTGAAGAGGAAATAAAAAATATAGAAGATAGATATTTTGATATAAAAGAGTGATATAAAAGTTGATTATTTAATATTTTTTTAGATAAATTAAAAGAAAATAAATATAAATTAGAATTGGTAAAGGCATATAAAAAGCAAGATTTTAAATTAATATGAAAATATAATGAATTGTTATATTGAAAATTAGATAATATTATTTTAGAAGAAACTAAAGTAAAGTTAAATCCATTTGTAGATAGAAATTTATGAAGAAAATTATCTGTTTATGAAGTTTTAGAAAAAGTAAAAAAACATATTAAAAATTTATGACTTGAAAATATTCAAATTAAACTTGAATCTAATTTAAGTTCTAGAATTTTAGTTAAAAGATGAGATCCTATCATAGTGAATATTTCTAATACATCTGATTTTTATGAAAAAGAAATAGATATGATATTAGCTCATGAAATAGATGTCCATGTAGTAAGATATATTCATTGAAAAAAAACATGATGGAAAATACTTCAAAGTGGAACTTGATTTTATTTGACAGACGAAGAATGACTTGCTATTTGGAATAGTTTTAGATATTTACCAGAAAATTATGAAAAAACTGCTATGTATGAAAAATATTTTTTAATTTCACAAGCAGAAAAAGCAGATTTTGTTCATTTATCAAATATCATAAGATGATTACATCCTCAAGAATGATTACTTAAAATTTTTAGAAGAACAATAAGATTTAAAAGATGAATTCAAAATACAGCATTTAAATGAGTATGAACCTCTTATTATAAAGATAAAATTTATTTGGACGGTTATAAAAAAGTAGAAAATTTTATACAAGAATGAGGTGATTTTGATAAAATGTTAAAATGAAAATATAAAATTGATGATTTAAAATATATTAATTTTGGTGATTAAGAAAGTATTTTCATTAATTCATTTATTATTTCTATATTATCTATAGATTTTACAATGTATTGTTGTATTCTTTTTAAAATGTCAAAAATTTACAGTTTTCAACTATTGTCTTTTCTCCATTCTTTTATTTTTGCATCATGTCATGAAATTAAAATATCTGGAACTTTGTACCCATAAATTTCTTGTGGGGTAGTATATTGTGGATGTTCTATGTTTTTCATATTTTCTTCTACTGCATAAGAATCAAAAATATAGCTATCTTTTTCTTTTATAACTCAAGGAATAAGTCTTGTAATTCATTCTATAAAAACCATAGATGGAAGTTCTCATCCCATTAGAACATACTGTCAGATAGATAATTTTTTAAAATTTCAGTATTTTTCTTGAAAATATTTTTCAACTCTAAAATCTATTCATTCATATCTTCCAGCTAAAAGTATTATATTTTCTTGTTTTGAATAATTAAAACATTTTTCTTGATTTAAAATATTGTCTGATGGTGAAAGAAATATTATTTTAAAATTAGTTAGCTTATTTTCTTTTATTGTATTTTCTATACTATCTATTATAGGTTTTGCTTTGATAAGCATACCAGCTCATCATCCATATATTTTATCATCAATTTGTTTATGTTTGTTTGTACAAAAATCTCTTATATTTATAGTTTTTATATTTAAAATTCATTTTTCTTGTGCTTTTTTAATCAAAGAAGTATTTAAAAAACTATCAAAAATTTCAGGAAAAATAGTATGGATGAATATATTCATTTGAAAGTTAGGATATTATAAATATAAAAGATAAGAAAATTTAGTAATTATTTTATTAAATTTGTAATTTATAACTTATAAAAAAAAATGACAGATAATCAACAAGTAGATCTAAAAATTGATAAAGAGACATATGATGCTTTACAAATGTTGAAAGAAGTGTTACCTACAGAAGATGGTGAAGGTAAAATGGATGATAGTGAATTATTAAAAATGATAGTTGGAACATTTATGTCTTTTGTAATGCAACCAGAAGAAGGTGAAGAATGACATGAACATGGTTGATGTGGTTGTGGTGAATGACATTGTCAATCGTAAAGTATAAAGTCTATAAAGGCTTTTTATGGGTCTGAAAGGCATAGCTTGGAGTAAAAGTGATATGACTGCTAGGAGTGTTTGATAAAGTTCACTTAAATAAATTATCAATACAAAAAAAGTGCTAACAAAGCAAAAAGTCTATTTTCAAAAGCATTCGCTTACAATACTGTTGCAGTAGCTTAGTCTATCAGCAGTGAAAATAGCAATCAAACCTTATAGCTCTTTTTATCTGTAAAACTATAAGGCAGGAAGAAACAGATATTTATAGTTTATGATAGTGAAACTTAAAAAGTCTATCAACAAAAAACAATTTAAGTCCTTGTTTTACAAGGCTATCCTAGTAAATTGTTATATTGCTTTGCTTCAATACATGGGTTCGATACCCATCAGATTCA
>Ga0256829_1001603_pt1 | contig 18186 bp, 26 predicted proteins | sample 131447metaG_FD_185979 | JGI IMG/M metagenome (GOLD analysis project Ga0256829, IMG submission 185979) | Hydrothermal vent microbial communities from Lau Basin, Pacific Ocean - 131-447 | ecosystem: Environmental > Aquatic > Marine > Hydrothermal vents | place: Pacific Ocean: Lau Basin | collected...
GGAAAACTCATGCCAGATTCCCCAGCTTGACCCGCAGTACATTCGACGCATCATAAACCCGCAGCACCGCGTCGGTTATTTCCAGCCGCTCGCCCGTAGATGCTGATCGAAATGTGCCTATGGTGCCCGTGACCGCGCTCAGGCTGGACACGGTTAAATCTGTCTCGTTTAGCGGCGCGGTTGTTGCCGTCACGCTGGTTGTGAACGACGAAAGGTTGCCCGTAAGATCGGCTGACTTGAACCAATAATAATAAGCTGTTCCGTTCGCGAGGCCCTTGTCAATGAACGACGTGCCTTTATTGTCGCCTATCTTGGTTGCTGTTGCGCTGCTGTTGGTCGTATTTCGCCATATGTCAACATGATCAAAATCACTGTCGCTCGGATTCGTCCACGTCAGCGCGACCTGCTTATTGCCCGCCGTTGCGCCGATGCCTGTCGGAGCCGCCGGAGCCGTGGTGTCGCCTGTGCCGGACACGCTGGCCGTCGCCCAAGATGATCGCACCCCGAACACGTTGATCGCCCTGACCCGCACATCATAGCTGGCACCGGAAATCACCGGCTGAATAACCGCGCGCCCCGTTGTCCCGTCAATCGACGTGTAATCGGCGTCGGTCGCCAGCTTGTATTGCAGCTCATAGCCCGAGACGAAGCCCGTTCCCACCGACGTCCATGTGGCGATGATGCGCGGGACTGCCACGCCATCTGCGTTGATCGTCGTGCCGGTGGTGAGGCTCAATCCTGTTGGCGTGGCGACCGTTGATGCGTCCGGCAGGGTTGTGTTGTCCTGCGCAAAGGCTGTTTCCTCGGCGGACCACGAATAAACGCCTGAGTTTGTCTCGCGCAGGACACACTCCACCACCACCTCGTTTGCGGTGATGATGGGCTTGATCTTTTTGACCACAAATGCCTTGCCGGAAAAACCGTAGCGCGCGTTGTTCAGCATGACCGTATCGCCCGGATCAAACTTGAACGCGGTCAGCTTGAATTTTGCCTGATAAAATATCTCTTGGCGGTTCTGATACAGGAATATCTTGGCGATCCGCTGTGCCCTGCTCGACTTGTTCGTAAACGGCAGGTTGATGTCCTTATATTTCCGAAACCCGCCGTCCTCTGTCTCGAATGTGCTGGACGTGACAGGCGTGTAATCAGTCGGCTGATAGTCGCTCTCGGGCCCCACAAACTGCCCCCTGACAGCGTTGAAGCTGTTGGCCGCAGTCACGGCAGTAATCAGCTTGATCGGCCCTGCAAGGTCGTCCTCGTCCAGCGTAATCGTGGGCGTGACGTATGCCCCTGCGCGGATCTTGATCTTGCCATTGCTCTCGTAAATCGAACCGACCATTGCGGTCAGCATACGCTTGATGTTTTCGCGTGGCGTAATGCCCGTGTCCACCACGCCGTCTAGCGTATATCGGGCCTCGGTGCCGCCTGCCGCCAAGGTTACAGCCTCGTCGCACACATTCGCCGCTGATGAAAACGACACGTCGTCAATCTCGGTCGCCGTGAAACCCATGCCGTAGCGCGTGTCCATCAGGTAATCGCGGATGCAGAGCGCGGGGTTGTTGGAGTATGCGGTAGTGGCCGAGCGCGGGTCATAGACCTTGCGGCCTTTCATAACCACCGAGATATTCGGCATACCGCTGGGGAATGCGTCACGGTTAAACGCGAAACGCATGTAGGTGTATGCCTGATCCGTCTCGACCGATGCCGTTGTCCATGCAGTGTCGGCAATCAGGCTGGCAGGCGTATTCGTGGACGCGCCAACCGTGACCGGATATACCTTGACGATTCCAGCGTATTTTACCGGCGACGTCACATCATTGCCGGAAATCGTAAGCGCCTCGTCGTCCAGATAATATGTGACGAATGAATCCACCTCGTGCGCCGCGATGGTCAGAACGCTGTGCAGATATTGGTTGCTGTTTGTGCTTTCGACAAACGTCAACACCCCGCCAACGCGAGGCTGCCCATAGACCAGTTTTCGTGTGGCGTTGGATGATCGGAACGATAGCGTTTGCGGCCCTGCGTCAGCAGGCTTGGGATGCGGCGACAAGGCATAAAGCGCACCGCCCAATGCCGCATCGAGGAAAAACGTCCCCCAGAACCCCGCGAACGATCCGGCGGCCAGAGCCTGCGTTCCTGCGGAAAATAAGGCTGGTAATACGATCTGCGGCATTTATAACTCCCATGCTGCAATCGCAGCACTGATCGGCGGGAAAACAAGACCATCTGGTCCCATGCCTGCCACCACGTCGCCCAGCACAACGGCCAAAGCGGGGCCATCAGGCGTATCAACAGCCACCACATCGCCCCGCTTGGCCTGTGCTACCTGTATGCGTGACAGGACATTATCAACAGCGGCAGACAGATCACCCCCCTTCTTGGATATGAGGCGCAACGCGGCGCGCTCGGATTTGTATTTCGGCAGCTTGACGTGCGCCTTGCCGTAGATCGCCGCATCAACCGCCAGCACAAACGACACACAATCGCTCTTGCCCCACTCGAACGGCTTGCCACGCCATGCTTCAACAGTCTCGTTCAGGCGCGTCGGCCAATCTGCTACCCGCCCCATTGGATTTTCGCCTCCTGCAACACGTTCAGACCGTCAAAGCATTTATCGCCCGGATACATCGCTTTTTGGTCCTCGGATGTCCAGCGGTGATCACGCGCCCTGTCGAAATCCACGAATCGGCTTTCGGCAGCCAGCGTAACCACAGATGTCTCGCCATTGTCGTCAAATGTCATAACGTCCATGCGCCCGGAAAAAACCTGATATGACGACGCGACGCCACCAGACAGGGTGCCGACATGGACGTTGACCTTGCGATACTTGTAATGTTCGTTCAACGCATAACTGACCATAGTTGACGATACGCCGGACAGTTGGATTGTGATGCCTTTGGCGCTGAGCGTTTCATCTTCCTCGGCCAACGTGATGCCAAGCAATGTTCCCGCGCCTGTGTAAGTATTGCCGCCAATTACCTGATCGCCAATGCCGTTCCATAGCCGCACCGTGCCGCTATCGAAAAACAACTCAACCGCCTGAAACGCCGTAAGCGAGGCATTGTCAAAACCAGATGGAACGCCACTTTTCATAGTGCCTCCTCTGCGGCGAAATTAATGCCGAAAGTCACCGCCGTGCTGATATCCCACGCCTGCGTATTTTCCGCCCGCCGGAATACGCCAACAGCGTTTTTCACCACCACCGTCGCATTGTCAGCCGGTGATGTGCGAAGGTCCGGCCAGATGTTCAGCGTGACCGTGCCTGTGCTGTCGCTGTCCGCATCTTCCAGAACCTTGTGCAGACGCGATACCGCGCCGCTCCCGAGCTGGATATAGTCCCCAGACATGAGGTAGGCGGTCTGCCCCGCTGGTGCGCCATCAATAATCAGTGACCCGCCTGTCTGCGATGCTCCTTTTACCACAGGCGTTCCGGGCCACCATGACGCGATACCGCGCGAGGTTGCTCCCGTCGGATCGCCCATTGTGAACGTCCCATATTGCCCCCGGAGCCGGAGCAGGAAAGACACCCACACCTCGGCCTCGTCGCGGTTCATTGGCGGCAGGTTGACGTGTGCGCCCCACGCCTGACCGGGATGGCGCACAGCCTGCTGCGAGAACGATATGGGGGATTCGGAAACGGCCACCGCATCTCTGGTCGTGATCTGGATTGCGTCCGTGTCCCGGACCGTGGGCAGGGCAAGTGGATATGTCTCGCTCATGCGAAGCCCCCCTGATGGCGTTTCATAGCGTCAAGAACAGCCGCCTTGCTCGCCTCCACAATGCGAGGCACAGCGTTCCCCAAGTCGGCCCGCGTCACCCCGCCTGTGAATGTCTGATTAATTGTGATGCTCGGCCCAGCACCAGCACCCGGCTGCATGTGATCGACGACCGTTTCCCTCGGGTGCATAACCGCCAAGAAGCCGCCATGCCCATCCAGACCACCGCTGCGTGGTGCGTTGCCGGTGAAGCCACCACCAGCAAAGGACGAGAACGACAGCGGATTTGCAAAGCTGACACCACCACCTATGCCGATGCCACCGATCAGGCTCTTGACGCTGGCGACCATGCGCTGGACCACCAGCACCTTGTAAAGCTCCTTCACAATATCGGCAGCCATTGACCGGAAACTATCAGCGACGGTTTTTGTGCCGCTCGCCATATCCATGAGACCTTGCCCGATATCGTTGCTGATCGTGTCTGCCAAACTGCCAAACGCGCTCTGAGACACATTCACAGCGCGTTTCATTCTCCCGAGGGATTTTGTGACGGTCGTGACTGCCTTGTCAGTCTTTACGATGCTCCCTCCCATTGATTTATAAATCGCGTCCTCTTGGTTCAACAGGTCAACCGCTTGGCGGTTCAAGAGCCTGTCGCGAGAATCCGCAAGCGATTTTAATGGTGCTGTAATTGATGCACCGAGCGTTTCTGCCTGATGTCCAAGCGCCCGCGCTTGATAATTGTATTGCTCCACAGCAGAGGATAATTCTGTCACCCCGTCCGCCGCATGCTGTGCCGCTTCGTTAATCCCTTTGAAGTCGCCAACACCCGGAATTTTGGCAATAAGATTTGCCGCATCAGCAACACCGCTGAGAAATGCAGTCCAGCCGCTTTGCAGCGCGGCAAGCATTTTAAACCATTTTGCCTTGATGGATTTTCCAACCGACCAAACAGTAAGCTCCACAACATGAAACGCGAGACCGATCCGGCCCATGACCTCAATAGATACCTCCTTGATTGTGCGGAAATCAATTCCGAGGTCATTTAGTGCCGAAGAGACAAGGGATACTGCCCCAGCGACAGCAATCACTGCGCCCGCAATGATGCCAATCGGCACAGACGCAAGCGCCGCAATCACAACACCCAAGGCAGTCATTCCGGTTTCAAAAGTCTTGACATGATCAGACAGAAAAACAAGCGTATCAGAAACCTTGCCCAGCGCAGCCCCGACCTTATCGGCCAACCCGACGCTATCCGCAAAGGCAAGTTTGAATTCCTGCCACCGCTGCGTGAGTGTATCAACAGCGCCGGAATATCCCTCTGCCGCTGCTTTTGCCGCGCCGCCAAACTCCGAATTGACTTCTGCAAGGATGATTTTTTGCGCGCCCAGCAAATCGTTGCTCGCAATGAGCTGCTTGACCATCTTTTTCTGAGCGTCGGTGAATGTGATGCCGGATCGCGTCAGCATCGACATGCCGACCGCTGGATCGTTCAGCGCCTTGCCGAGCTGGATCACTGATGACTTTACATCTGTTCCAAGAATTTCCGCCATATTTAAGGCCGCATGTATCGCCTTGTCGAATGTGTCTCCTGTGACATTGCGGAAGGTCAACATCACCTGCTGGGCATTCATCACACCCTCGACCGATTGCAGAGAGATCAGAGCAAGTCTGTGCGCTTGTTCCTCAAGCTGTTTTGCCGTGTGCCCTGCCGCGCCACCAGTGGCTTTCAGCAGAGCTTGCGTTTTCAGAAGGTTCCGCTGGTAAATCTCTTGCTCTTTGAGAGTCGAGCGGAAAAACCCGAGCGTCAAGGCGGAAGTCGCCGCCGCTGCCAGCGTCCCGAAATTCCGCGCCAAACCTGAAATTGCCGCGCCGCCGCGCATCCCGAGCGACGAGACTGCTCCCTCGGTTTCCCGAGCCTTTATCTTAATGCGGTCCAGCTCACGTTCGGATTTCCGGCCGCCCGTGACCATCCCTGTCGGATCAATTTTTAGCTTGAGACTTGGCATATTCTATCTCCGCTTCATTCATCCGGGCGATCAGGTTTATCACCCGTCGCACCCGATATTGATCAGTTATCCCGATGTTAGCACAGTAGCATATCACTTCGCTAGCAGGAACATACCCTGTCTCTGACCGGGATGGTCGCAAGGCCAAATAGATCGACCAAATGAAAAGATTGTCTGGAACCGATTCAATATCTACGCCCTTCGCTCTCAAATATTTCAGATCGCTTGCCGAATATTTGAGGTTGATCCGAAGGGCGTCTATCAGTTTTTTGCGTCGGCCTCATCTTGATCCATATCCTTTGATGTTTCGAGTTTCAGGCGGTCCTTGAAGCCCTCGAAAACCTTCTGAATGTCGGCAACCGGAAGTGTCGCAAGGTAAACAAACGATTCCTCATCGCGAGGCAAATCATTGTCGTGTTCGTCGCGGATATTAGTTGACCAATCCCGGACGCAGAAGCGGTAAAGGACACCCCATTGCTGTTTCTGGATTTGATCGATGTCGGCGGCAGCTTGTTTGACAGATGACCCGCCTTCCAGACCGGCGCGATCAGCATCGAGAGCCTGAGCATCAACTGCAAGGCGACGTAGCGCGTCGAGAAAGGCAGGATTGGTTGTCGTGCCGGTGATGCCTGTGATCTCGATGAACACACCGTCGCACCCATCAGGACCGAGGCCGTTGAATTTCTCAGGAAGCGTTTTGCGATAATCGAACGTCGGCTGGTCAATGTGTTTCAGTTTCATTTCATTCTCCGTCGGATTGTGGGGGCAGGTAATCCGACAAACCTGCCCCCGTTTGCGCGCAAATTACTTGCCGGATTTAGCCACAAGGCCGGGCTTGGCCTTGAGGTTTAGTTCCTTGGCCTCGTCAGCCGTGATCGGATCGCCGGGTAGGAATGTTTTTTCCTTGCCGCCGATGATCGCTGTGAATTTAACTGCCGCTTTCATCATGCCACCGCCCTCGTCATCGTCACGGTCGCGCCAGATGTGCTGTCGTAAATCGGGAGCAATTCAATGTCCTGCAACAGATCGGTGCCGCTCAGATCAATATCGCCGCTGCCAAAGTGGCATTTCGGGAACTGGATCGTATATTTCGATCCTGATACCGACCCAATGGCAAACGCGACAGCAAACGCTGTGTGCGCCGCGCGGGCCGCCGTGTAGATCGCCGCAAAGCTGGCATCGACATATGCCTTGGCTGTGATCTTGGGCCGGAATGCGCCAATCGTGGTGCCGCCGGTATCGAGACCGGAAACTGATTGCTGCGGTGTGCGGCCGTCGAATATAAAATCAATCTCGGCAGACTGGAAACCACCGGGCGTGTATCCCGCCATCGTGATCGCGCCCACGTCGATGCCGCTGGTGAGTGGGACCGCATTGGTCGGATCGGTGTATGTCGCGCCGGTCAATGCCGTGGTGGTGGCGTCGTCTGATCCCATGCCGACAAGATCAAGCGAATATTGCACCTCGGAATTGCTGGCAAGCGTGAGTTTTCCGCCGGGCGGCTGGACGCCGCGATACCGCATCATCGTATTGGTGCCGCCCGCGCCCGCCGTGATGCGATTCTCAATGGTAAACGTGGAGGCTGTTTTTGCGTCCTTGAGGACGTTGCTGGCCCACGATCCCTGCAACAGCGAGGCCCAAAGATCATCGAGAACGCCGTAAACCAGCGCACCCGATATTGTTCCCGTGACCGGCAGCGATTTAATCCCGACACCCGCCCGCGCACCGCCGACCGTGAGCGATGTCTGCTCGTATACCTCGGTAGTAGCTTTCATCAGGATCGGGTCATGTGACGTGCTGAAACCGGGCGTTCCGGGTATCGTTCCCGCAGTCGTTTCGGCGACAAATGCCGACCGTAGGTTATTTTGTGCTGTGCCAGCCATTGTGGCCTCCTATATCATTTCATACCGCACAAACGGCGCGGCAACGGTTGCGATAGTGAAGGGCGCATCATGCGAAACGCTCGATATGCGCGGGTGATCGTCCTTCGGGGAAAACCTGACGAATGCGTCGGCAGGCGTGGTGATTAGTGCCCCTGATGCGCTAAGTATGGCACCATGCAGGAGCGTTATCAATGTCTGGGCATGTCCGCGTGCAACCGCCTCGCCCTTGCCACCAGCGGTGAATATCTGGGCTTGCAGGACGGACAGATAATCGACCCGCGTTTGCGTGCCGCCGATGGTGCCTTGGAACACATCGCCCGGCACCACACTCAGCAGCATCGAGTTGTCAACGGGCGTGAATTTCTGCCCGATATAGCCAATCGTCGTGGCTGTCCAGTTCGCCTTTATGAAGGTCTCGATTGCGACAATTTCACCAGCGGCGCTCATATCTCGACCCCGCTGAATTTGTAATTCGCATTGGCGATTGATACCGAGGCAACACCTTTCGGGGCCTGTTTCGAATACCCATCCTCAAGGCGCTGCGCATATGGCAACCCGTTGGATATGTAGATCGGGGGCCAGTTGGTAAAATGCTTGTATTCGGAGATTTTCCCCCGCGCGCGGGCCAATGTGGAGCTGCTGCGCTTGTCAGTGTTTCGCGTGGTGTGCGGATCAGGGATGCCAACCGCCGCGTTCCAGTTTGCGCGGAAACGCCCAGTATCGACCGGCGAGATGCGCTGGATGTTTCCGAAAACGAAATCGGTAATCTCGATTACCTTATTCCGCGCGCGCATCTGCATCGCCTTCCATTCAGCGTCAATCTCAGCCGCGAATTTATCCGCCTCGCTCATTTCACCACCACATAAAACGCCTCATGCGCATCCAGAACGTCCAGAACCCGCGTGACAGTATAATCCGCGCCGTTGAAATTTACCATCCATCCCTCTTGCGGCGGCGTGGTTATGCCCTCGATCCAGATCAGCTTTTCCGATGGTCCTGCTACGTAATCGGGGAACAGGTCGGCAATCGGTTTTCTTGTGTCCAGAACACCTCGGCCTGTGATCGTCGTGGTCGTAACGCCCCAAGTCGATGTTGACGGGTCATATACGCTCTGCGTCTCATATGAAAAAACAACAGTCTGGATCACGCCGGAAATTGCCCCCGCAATCGCGTCAAACGCCGTCTTGTTGATGCTGGCGAGTGTAGTCATGGCGCGCTCACTGTATGATCTGCCCAGCAGTTGCACCCGATGTTGTTCGCCGCGCCACCTGCCGGATCGTGTGGATACATCATTTCCGCGCCACCCTCGGCCACGAATTTGCCGCCAAACGGAACGGATGTCCCGTCAAGCGCAATGTGCGATTCGCGCGGGTTCTTGCTGTAGGAGTGACGCCATATCGTCGTGACCTGATCGTGGCGGATTGCGCCATCTTCAATCATCTGCTGAAACCCCTCGGCGCGACCGGATTCAACCGCAATGGTCGCCTCGTTCTGGGCGATCACGTTGCCTCGGTATTGCAAATATCTGGCCTCATATCTGGTGGATATTTTCTGGATCAGATCCCGCGGCACGGTGCGCCCGTTCTCAAGCGCAGCACGAACCGTTTTCGCATGGCGTTCATCGCGCAATGCAGATTTCAGATATTTCCGCATCCCCTCCGGTGTGGTGAGACCGTCTCGCAGGCTCTTGACTGTCTCCGCCTGCCGATCGGTCAATCCGATAAACCCGCCCTCTCGCTTGCCCGTCTGCCGGTTGATCCTCCCAACAAGATCGCGCGCGATGTTTTCAGGATGCGATGCGTTGGCAATGCCTTCCTGCATCACGAACCGCACCAGCCCGCGCTGATCCTTGACAATATCGGCGACGAGCTTGGCGGTTTCGTTTTTCACCCATGCCTCGGATCTGGGCATAGACCCGTCAAACGGCAAAACCGGCTGCGATATGACTGTTTTTTTTACCGACGCTGTGACGGCTTTCCCGCCGCCCCAATACGCATCACGAATTGCCGACTTCATCCCGACAAAATATTTCTCGTCGATCCTGACCGCGCGATAGGCTTCATTCAGATCATTCCGCTCAAGCGCGGCCACAACCGCCTTTATCTTGACGTCGCTTTTCTGCGCCTTGATCGCATCCAGAAACGCCGACCGTATCTCGCGCGAATACTGGTCCAGAAGCCGATTCAGATTATTCGGGATGCGTTTCATACTGCCATCACCGATGGGCGCACGTTCGGCACCAGAATGCTTGATAACAGCCCCTCAACAGCCGCAACAACAGCCAGCGGGCTTTGTCCAGTGGCGAATTTTACATCAACCGGCCCGCCCTTGGCCTCAATCGGGATGCTGGACGGGGTATAATCGGCCAGCAATATCCCGGGATTGTCCAGCTCCCGCAAAGCCGCCTCATATGCAGAGTATTCGACCTCGACGGGCACCACCGTGGCAGCGATTGCCTCACCGGTCCGATAATATGTCGCGCCAGTGCGCGGCCATTCCTCTGTCTGCGTGTGGTCATTGGTGCGGGTGCCGGGGAAACGCAAAACAAACGTGCGGTCAACAAAATCACTGCCGCGCTGCAGGGCAATCAGCTTATTGGCGGACGTCGCTGCAGCCCATGTCGTGTTGCCGCGCGCCGCGTGGTAGGTATCTGCCGCCGATTCTGATCCATACATTTAATCGCGCCCCATTTGTTTAGCGGCGGCCATGACAGCCGCCGCCGAGTTTCATTTCACTTTTGCCAGCAGGCCGGATTTGATCCACTCAGCAACAGCTGAATTTTCCGCGAGCTTCGGATCAATCTTGACCTTGCCGCCCGGCGGAACTTCTTTGCCGCCGGGCATGACCAGAAGGCATGCGCCAACATTCTCAAACATCAGGCCACCCCGCTCATATAGCGGATCGCCCCCTTGCGGCGGATATCCAGACCGGCCACGCGGAAAATGCCGGGAACGACATAATCGAGCGCGTCAACCTGCATCGGCAAGAACCGGAACGGCATGGGCATGATCAGCTTGAGAACGTCCGGGTCTTTGGCATATGCGACCGCCTTGGTGGTCAGCCGGTAATCCGCAGCGATTTGCAGCGGCTGACCCGTGGTTGCCGTGTGGACGTTGGCCGTCTTGATGTATTCCAAGATCGTCTTGTCCGAGCCGGTTGACACTTGCGTGGACGCAATCTGCGCGAACACGGCAAGCGGCAGCTTGAGGACGTTCGGATGCTCAATCCCGAGGCTGCCAGACCACGCGCCGGACAGGAGCGTGTTGACGTCCGTGAGGATTTGAGCCGCCGTGAGACCCGACCAGACACCAGTAGCCGCGACAGTCGTGACACCGGTGTCATTGTAGAGACCCGTGACGCCCATCTGCGTGTCGCCGGTGTAGGCAACGTCGTCCACAAATTTCTCGAATGAGTATCGCGCCGAGGATGCGCCCATGCTGTCCAGCGACATGCCGAGCATCTGAGCCTGCGCGATCTCCTCGATTGTGAACGAATAGCCGATGCTCGCCATGTGGATCGATACATCATGCTTGGCGAGGTTGACATTCGCCATCGGGATATCATCGCCGCGACCGTTGATCAGGCGCGCCTTGCCGACTTTATCCGATGAATAAAATGTCACTGACGTCGCCCACGGGTTCGCGGACGTGTCAACCGGGATATCGCTCGCATAGGTGATATCCGGATATTTCTTTTCCAGAACACGCTGCTCGATGCTGGCGGTCTGGGAAACGACAAACGAAAGATTCGCGGCGTCGTTCATGTTATAGTTGGGCTGTGCCATTTTTGCCTCCTTAACCCAAGAACAGACGGGCAATGCCGCCCGACGATACAGTGTCGAGGAACTTGGCATTCGGAATTGCCACAATCCCTGCCGCGACAGCCTTGACGCCGATTGCACCAGTTGCCTCGGTATAGGTCACCGTGCCGCTGGGCGTGACGTTGCCGTCCACCGTGACAAAGATGGTGCCCCGGTTCATGATCGCAGCGGTGACGCCAACGGCGTAATCGCCGGATGTCTGCGCCTTGTCCATGACCGTCACGCCTTCATATCCGGTGCCTGACAGTTTCACGCTGCCATCAGCCGCGCCTGCCCCGACAGCGAGGCCGAAGCCCACCGTCGCCGTTTCGATCTGCTTGGAAACGATGTTTTCAAAATCGCTGTCCGTTGCGACCATCCCGGGCGATCCGATCGCCAAAGATGCGTCATATGTGCTTTGATACTCAGGCATTTGCGGCCTCCTTGGTCATCCATGCGTTTTGCAATTCGGCATCCCGCTTGGCGTAGATGTCATCGCGCGCATCCGATTTCGCGTCAACGGTAAACCCGCCTTTTTTGGCGTCCTCGACGAGGATGTCAAAGCGGGCGTCAATGTATGCGTCGGGCTTTGCGGCCATCGCATCGCCGAGCTTGGCAACAACAACGGCCTTGCGAATGGCGCTGTCTGACATCCCTTTGATATCGACACTCGGCGCAACCGCCGATGCATCCGCGACCAGCGCGGCTCGGGCTTGCACCTTGGCGTCGAGATCGGCATCCGTGAGCGCGGATTTCTTGAGCGCGTCAATCTCGGCGTCACGCTTGGCGATCTCGGCGTCCTTGGCCTCGATTTCAGATTGCCGCGCCGCGTCTGCATCCGCGATCTTTTGATTGAGCGCCGCAATGTCGCCCAGCAGTTTTTCAAGGGCCTGCGCCCCCGCGTCAGTCGTCTCGACCGACAGTCCGTCCACGAGGACGGCACGAGTCTTGATGGCGTCTGCCATTTCAGATTCTCCTCTTGTTGAGGGCTTGCCGCCCCATTGTCCCGCATCACCGATCCGGGCTTGGCTTCCGGCTTTACCGGAATTCACAATCGCGACGTGATTGCCGCGAATGTTCGTCTGGATTGCGTCATATTCCTCGCCGCTGTCGGTTATGCCGTGAGTAAAATCGAGATTGGCCGTATAGCCAACTGATAACTGCCGCTTTCCTTGCCGGATTGAATTTATCGCATCTGCATCCATGACCACCATCGGGACCATGACATAATCGCCATCCCGTTTCACCTGCCCGCCGGTCTGCCCGACAGCCAAATGTTTCCAGTTTGACGCATCAACCATATCAGACGGATGATCGACTGTCACGGGGCGGTGCGCCATTGACGCCATCGATGCCTCGTCAAACACCTCAGCCTCAGGCCGATAAACCCGAATCGGCTTTCCTGTGCGGCCGACCTCACCAGCCTGATATACCTGAATGCCGGTGCGCGCGATTTTAACCTCGCCGACCAGATACCCGTCCTGCGTGGTGCGAACCCCGTCGAGAATTACCGTGTCTGTTATCGTGTGCATGTCAATCACCTATACCGGGTCAGCCAATGGATCATCTGGATTGGCGGCGAAATATTCATCCATCTCGTGTTTCAGATGCGGCAAAACGCCCATTGAACTCATGGCCGTGACCACCGCCGAGGACAGCGGACCCTCGGGGATTATGCCAGACATGACAAGCTTGCTCGCAACGTCTGCAATTTTCTCGCCAATGTCAGCGCGGCTGGCATCGGATTCCTGCCATAAACTGCACCACTTGAAGCCCGCGTCGGCTGCCGCACCCGAGGACGTGACAATAGCCGCGTCAAGAATCGCCATCGCAGGCGATATCTCAACCCCCTGCATCGCCGATATGCGGTCGTAATAATTGCGCAGATCGCTCTCGCCCGTGCTGGACATTCCGGCCGGTGACTGGCCCATGAGGCGCGTCATTGGAATATCCGCCGCACCAGCAGCAGCTTTCATGTATTTCTCGATCAGGTCAGGCAGCGCGCTGAAATTCGCTGATTTCTGACCCAATATTTCCTCGGCGTCGTGAACATACGCGCCGTTGACGCCCTTGCCGATCTCAGCCAGTTTCAGCCGCGCAATCAGTTTTGTTTCATACTCCGGGCTGGCGATGTTCTGCATCAATCCCGGAATGCCGATCGTATCGACCTTCGCCTCATACACCATCGACGAGATGTTTCCCATTATCGCGTCAAAATTCCTGATCGTGTCAATCATCGACGTGAGGACGCTATCACCCCACGTCCATGTGGCGTAGAGCGGATCGACAACAGGGATGCCCGACAGAATAACCAGCCGCGATGGATGGATATCCATCATGCTGCCGCCCGCCCCGTTCAGCGTATATTTTTCCGGCTTCATAAACCGATCGTCAGAAACGTCAAAAACCAGAGGCGACGGTGTGAGCTGGCTTTTCGACAGGACCGACAGATATTTAATTCCACCGGCTCCGATCTGAGTGGGGTCAAGCGGTCGATCCATATTTTCTATGTCAGCACCGATCAGGATCGCAGATCCACCAGTAAGCCTGGCGCGGACCAATGCCGATATCATTTTCTGCTTTAGGTGCAGCCGGTTTTCCTCGGCCTCGACTTTCTCATCCGACCATTCGCGCCATTCTCTGAACGCATCGGCGGCGGGAATGTCAACAATCTTTCGGGCCAGCCACGAGCTGCGATAGATCGTAATCGCCTGCTGCTCCACCATCGGCGAGAAAACATATTCCGACAGGTGCGCCTTGTCCCTGTCAGTGCCGAGACCAGCAACGACATTCCTGAGACCGTCGTGGATTTTGTCGTGCTTGGTCATATGTTCTCCAGCGTGTAGGCTGATCCTGACATCAATTCAGATATGCCCCAGACCATCGCATCCAGCCGATCCGGCGACCCATCCCCGATGAACCCGCTTGCCGTCATGCTCATCATCTGATCTTCAAGAGCATCAAGGCCAAGCGCGTGAGTAACTCGGCCCTGCTCGTAAAGCGCCGATACCGGCTGCGCCCGGACTGATTTTCCTCGGCTTGCCGTTACCAATTTCACCGGGGCATTCTGATCGGCGGTTCTGATTACAGACGCGACCATATCCCCGCCAAAATTACGCTCAGCAACAATCAGATCGGCTCGGTGTGCGTGAAACCTGTCAACCGTGCGCCTGCCCCAGCCCTCGGGCGACATGTGGCACGTCGCATCCTCAATAACATAAAATCTGCCATCTACGCCCTTGCCCACGATAACAATCCCGATATCATCCGATATCTCTTTACCTACACCAGATGCCCCAGACGGGTCAACAGCGACCACAATTCGCGCCATTTCAGGCATTGGTCCTGTTTTGACCATATCCGGCGTCCACAGCGCGCCGGGAACGTCCTCAAGCAATTCGCCGTATAATTCCTGCCGACCAAGACGCGTCCCCTCCAGCTTGTCTTTGATCGCATCCAGAAACGATTGCGACAGGTTCGGCGCGTTGTCGAATGTGCTGCCCCGAGTGACAACAGTGCGCTTGTCATGCAGGAGCGACCGCAAAAGTTTTGACGGTTTAGGCGTCGTCGTGGCGATGACCTGCGGATGCCGACCAAGCCGCAACCCGAGCATCGCCATATCCCACGTGTCCTGCATCCGCGTCCACGCGCAAAATTCGTCGCACCACGACGCCTCAAACTGTGGCCCGCGCAATCGCTCAGGCTCCTCGGCAGAAAACAATGACGCCTGTGCGCCGTTTGCCCACGTCACCCGGCGCTTTGACGGTTCATAAACCGGGCGACCAATAGTTGCGCCAGTTATCGTTTTGTCGTTTTCCCAGCAGACCGATAGCAATCCGCTCTCGCCCTCGACCATAACGTCGCGCGCGTCGGCCGATGTCGGGGCGATCAGGGATACACGCCCGAGACCCTGTTTGATTTTGGATCGTATAAATTCTGCCCCGGCCCGCGTTTTCCCAGATCCACGGCCAGCTACGAATAGCCAAGATCGCCAATCACCATCGGGCGGTAATTGGTTTTGCCGCGCCCAGAACTCCCAGCGCCAATTAAGAGCCGCCCGTGTCTCCTGCGTCAGACCCGCCAGCATCTGCCGCCGCTGATATTCGGGCAATGAGGCCAGAAATTCGGCTTGTGAACGCATCCGCATCTGCGGCTATTTCCTCCGTTTTGATCGGTCCACCATCGGCGCCGGTGTGCTGCATCTGCGTTGGTAATATTTTCCCGAGCAACGTCAGGAAATGCGTCGGGTTATTCTTCGCTTGTTCGGTCAGATACCCGACAACACCGTCTGGATGGGCATTTGCAGCCGCCTTCAGGATGTCATCGCGCAGCAATGACGGCAGCTTGTTTGGCGTTCCTTTTTTGCGCCCGCCAGTTTTTGGCGTTCCTTTTTTGCGCCCTACTTTAGCCATTTCCACTATCCATCCACTTCAGAAAAGCCGCCTTACACCATAGCAGCAATCCTGTGCCAGCGCAACTGCACAGCGTCAATCGTGAGACTGTGGCGATCCGCAAACCGGCATATGGCGTCATACACGCGGCCTGTCTGGCAATGACTGTTTCGGCATTTCTCGAACAGCCGATGATCAAGGTCGCTATTCCACGGCGGCGGGAAAAACGTGATTTTCCGCATCTTGAAATCAATGGCGTGAATTTTCGCTCTCGGCTTTGGAACACCGAATGGCGCGCCATATCTGTAGATTGCGCTGTAAACGGAATTGGGCGATCTACCGAGCTGCTTGGCGATATCCTCGCCGGTTTTGCATTCCCTGCGCAATTTCCTCAGCGTCTTGATCTCGGATTTTGTCCAGAGCGGCTCTCTGCGTCGTCGTGGCTCCAGATCGAACTTGCGCGCCCAATATGAGACGCCCGATTGCGTCATTCCCAGCATGTCGGCAATCGTTTGCGTGCGTGTGCCGGATTCCCAGAGCTTTGTGAATTTTGATTTGTTCGGAGGCATGGTGTTTCCCTTTCCGTTGTTGCCAGCTGATTGTGGTCTGTCTGGCGTCTGATTGCAAGCAAATTCAAAAAATAACGCACCCGCAAACATTACGCGACATTACGCGGGGCCTTGTAATACGTTAGGTCACTGATAACGCTGGGTTTTCGGGCCCTTCTTCTTCTTTATTACTTAAAAATATATATATACCATATAATGCGGGCGTGTGCGCGCACGCACGCCTATACGCGCACACACATCACGCATAGAGGGTCGGCATGGGTATGTTTTCCGTTATTTCCGTTATTTCTGTAATATTCGTGTGTTTTCAACGGGTTGCGGCATTACGCAAGGCATTACGTTCGGTTTCCGGAGCGTTATTTCTGCCAATACATGCGGTTTTTCGCTGTTTTCGTATTGACAGCACGCGTATTGACGTATAGACAGTATGTATAGGCGGATGAAACGCCGCGTATTGACAGACAAAGGGGAAAATTATGAAAACGATCACCATCAACCGCCGCAAGATCAACGTCAGCGCCGCCGACGAGCGCATCATCCGCCGCCTGGCGGAGACAGGATATGCCACGCGCCTGAGCGACTTTGAAACCGGCCGCGGCAGGTATAAAAATAATTCGGCGCGCCAGAATAACAGCTCAGCGTCATGGCAAGATTGCGGGTGGCGCATATTCACGCGCACGACAACCAATCCTGCCGCGCGGAGATTTTTCGCCGCAAATCCGCGCAATGAATTCTGCGTTGCGGGCGACCCCAAGCGGATTAACCTGATCATCAAAAAACTGGAGGAAATGAAATGAAACCTTCACGCGCGCTAGAGCTATACCAAACGGCCATAATCAACATGGCGGCGAAGGATTGGAAAGAGGCAAAAAAGTGCATCATTATGGCTATTGCCGAGATTGACCGCACCGGCGAGGACATGGATCAGCGATCCGAACTCGTGAAAAAACTGGATGAGCTGAAATGAAACATTCTGACAAACCCCGCTGGTGGATCACACCGGCAATGGCAATCACGCTGTTTTTCTGGGGCTGGATGCTCTGGATCGCCGCAGATTACTTTTTCGGGAGGCTGACATGATCCGCGATATTCTGGCCGGGCTGCTGCTGGTGGTCACGATTTACCTGCTGCTGGTTATGACGGGGGCGATGGCATGACCTACGAGGAAGCGATGATCGATCTGCTGGTTGCGGCGTATGCGGCGGCTCGTGCGGCACCATTGGTGTGCGGCGGGCCAGCGGTGGCGCTGAATAACATCGCGGGCGACATTGAGTGCCTGATCGCACACGGCTGCACGTTGGCGGAACACAAGGAACACGCCCGCCTGAAAAACGCGGCGAAACTGGCGGGTGCATCATGAACGCGTTCGGCATATCGCCAGCCCAGAAACCGGCGATCCGAATGACGCTGGACGGCGCATCGCAGCTTGATCCGGCTGCGCTGTATGACGCCATCCTGATCATGGCAGACACCATGCCAGCGGGTGATCTTGAACGACTGGCAAACGACCTCGGCCGAGCGGCTTGGGACAAACAACGGAATGCCCCCGCATGAGGCAGCATGCGGAGCGGGCAGCGCAACGGCGGGGTTTCCTCCCTGTCCCTGCCGCCGCGCGATTATATTGGAGAGTGAAATGACCCTAGAAAAACAGTGGCTCGTGGAGAATGAGCGCCCAGCCGGGAAAGACCCGTTTGGAAAGATCGAGCGGATGCAGGCGATTGGCGACGAATTGGCGAAATCATGGGGATCGCAGTATTATTATCTGCTGCACATGGCGAACTTGCTTGACGCTGCATTGCCGTTAATACGCGCCGAAGCC
>Ga0256829_1001604_pt1 | contig 18183 bp, 13 predicted proteins | sample 131447metaG_FD_185979 | JGI IMG/M metagenome (GOLD analysis project Ga0256829, IMG submission 185979) | Hydrothermal vent microbial communities from Lau Basin, Pacific Ocean - 131-447 | ecosystem: Environmental > Aquatic > Marine > Hydrothermal vents | place: Pacific Ocean: Lau Basin | collected...
GTGGGAATAACATCGGCTGGCAGTCCTCTTTCACAAGAATGCAACTACGTTCTTTCTTTGGAGGTTCCAGAAGATACAGATATGTACATGCCAATGGCATCGCGTATTGCCCAGCTCACACTTATTGATGTATTGGCCACAGGGTTTACGTTACGCAGAGGTAATAAGTTTCGCGAAAACCTCAAACGAGTTAAAGATACCCTTCGTGGATCTCGTTACGATAAACGCAACGAGATATAATAATTATGCGCTTCGGCTTGAAGCGCATTCCCCCCCATTTCACCGCTTTAGCTGTAATTATTTAACATCCCCACAAGGCTTTGTGTGTTTTTTGTACCAAACTGGTAGGCTGAGTATACAAATTCCTGTATTTCATTCACATTTCTGTCAGATTCGTCTACTATCTTGTAATAAAATTACGTAAAGCGATTACACCACGCCTGAATTTTGGTTAATCGTTTACCAACCAACCGCCCTTTATCAAGAGACAGCGACAAAATTATGACCAGAAGAACGAAGATTCTTGCCACCCTAGGACCCGCGACAGATTCACTAGAAACTATTCAAGGAATTATTGAGGCTGGCGCAAACGTTGTTCGAATGAACTTTTCTCACGGACAAGCTGAAGACCATATTGAGCGTGCTAAAAAAGTACGCCAGGCCGCACAAAATTTAGGAAAGTGTGTTGCTATTTTAGGCGATCTTCAAGGGCCTAAAATTCGCGTAGCGCGATTTTCTGATGGCCCAGTTCACCTAGATATCGGCGCTCCCTTTATCCTTGACGCTGAACTAGAGCGCGACGCTGGTGACGTTACACAGGTTGGTATTGATTACAAAGCACTCCCAGACGATGTGAGCGCTGGTGATATTCTCTTACTTGATGACGGTCGTATTCAACTTAAAGTAACCCACGTTGAAGGTCGCAAAGTACACACTGTAGTTACCGTAGGTGGAAAACTCTCAAATAATAAAGGAATTAACCGCCAGGGCGGTGGCTTATCGGCCGAAGCGCTAACTGCTAAAGATAAAGAAGATATAAAAACAGCCGCTAAAATTGGTGTTGACTATTTAGCGGTGTCTTTCCCACGCAGCGGCGCAGATTTGGATTACGCCCGTGAGCTTGCAGAAGCAGCAGGCTGTCATGCAAAAATTTGTGCCAAAGTAGAGCGTGCAGAGACAGTTGCATCAGACGAGGCAATTACCGACATAATTAGTGCATCAGATGCCGTTATGGTAGCACGTGGTGACCTTGGTGTTGAAATTGGTGATGCTGAGCTAGTAGGTGTTCAGAAGAAGCTCATTGCTCGCTCTAGACAGCTCAATAAAGTGGTTATTACTGCAACGCAAATGATGGAATCTATGATCGACAGCCCAATGCCTACCCGCGCTGAAGTGATGGACGTTGCAAATGCTGTACTAGACGGTACTGATGCAGTGATGCTTTCGGCGGAAACAGCAGCGGGTAACTTCCCCGTTGAAACGGTTACAGCAATGGCCCGTGTTTGTGAAGGTGCTGAAACACACCCTAGTGTTAAAATATCTAAGCACCGCATGGACGAGATGTTCTCATCAGTCAGTGAAACGATAGCGCTATCTGCGGTATACGCTGCCAACCACCTACCTTCAATTAAAGCAATTGTAGGCCTTACTGAGAGCGGTAATACACCAAAGTTGATGTCGCGTATCACAACGTCATTACCCATTATTGCTATGTCTCGTCACGAAACTTCGCTTAATACAATGGCGTTGTTCAGAGGTGTTCAACCTGTGTATTTCGATTCAAGAGACAGTGAACCAGGCCAACTTAAAGCGGATGTTATTGCCGTATTAAAAGAAAAGGGGCTAGTTCAAAGTGGTGACCGATTCATCATGACTTACGGTGATGAAATGGAGAAAGTGGGTGCAACTAACGCAGTAAAAATCGTGTTGGTTGACTAACTATTCTGGGCATGTCGTTTAGCAACGACATGCCTTTTACATTATCTTACTTGCAAATATCTACAATTCTCTCGCACACGTCTTCACGACGTTTAAAATGCGCCAGTCCAATCAATTTGTTATCTCGCGGCCACACTGCTTGGTTGAGTACTTTTACATCTTGACGAGATAGTTTGTCCACATCTAGCTGAATCTCCACCGCTTTTTTATTTGGATTGATAATTCGAGGAACAGCGTCAGTCACTAATGACTTATTTACACAGACGAATTCTCGCTTTAGTGGGTCTCTAACTACACCAATATCATCGCCGTCTAGAACAATAGCTGGCCAACCTTCCGACATCCGGCTCTGACCAAACATCAATGCGGTAAAAGCCACTAAAATAAACAAAGTCAAACCGATAAACTGTGTGGTTAATCCTGGCGCAACAGCAACCACAGCTCCAACAATAGCAGAGAATAGTACCCATATTGCAAACACTTTGCGCATCGCATCAGGGGCAATACCGGCTACGATTACTAGTTGCTTTAACTCCTTTTTTTCATATTTGCGTAAGCAAACATTCACTTCATCTGTCAAACTCATTCCCTTATATAGAATCTCACAGCAATGATGAAAATCCACGACTACAACGTAGACCCGCTGTGCACAAAAAAATTAACCAAGATAACAGCGACAAAAAGAAAACTCGCCGTTGTGTAAAGACAAATATAACTAAGGTATGTGGCAAAAAAGCCTACCTTTCACCAACTAATACGAACCAAGTTGGAAGCGACGTTCAATATACAGAAATAAAATCAACGCAATTCAAACGAGCGTATTTGCTAAAGGTTTGGTGAAAATACACTTCGATTGTAACGTAGAAGTTACACTATTATCGGCCCAAACCAAAGGACTAAATTGTACAAATTAAACCGCTAAACCCTATGAGTCTCAGTCACCTATGTATATGAAGTAGGTAAAAAAAGGTACCAAAGGGCAATCGTAATGAATAAATGCTTTTTTGTGTAACTTCTCCACACATCGAAATGTTAAATCGTGCCTCGTAAAATTGCGTATTTGCACTGTATGACTTATCGTTTTGGTATTGGGGAATTAAATTCGCGGAACTATGTCTATTCGACTCCGATATATACTTGCACTATTTCTAGTTGCTTCTCTTGTTACCACAACTGTATTTGTTATGAGGGGTTTATTTAACGAGCAGCGTGCCGATGCAGGAATTATAAATATTGCAGGGCAACAAAGGATGCTATCTCAACGCATCGCACTACTGGTGGAAAAAATTCATAGCTGTCAAGATACCACAGGGAAAAGCCAAATGGCTTTAGACGCGGCTCTGAGCCGGTTTAGTGAAAATCACGGAACATTGACTTCACTCCCCACACTTCCTGACAGTGTTGCACATATCTACTTTGGTGAAGCTCAACTCGACAAGCGCGTTAGAAAGTATATAGAACAATCTACGCCAGTAATAACTCAACAGTGCCCTAGTGAACGCAGAATAAATATTGAAGAAGCGTCTTTGATTCTTATCCAGCTAAATGATGTGGTTGACGCATTTGAATTAGCAGCGCGTGCTCGCGTGGACAGAGTTGCCAACATAGAACTTTATTTGTGGATAGCTACCTTACTACTATTAGTCATTGAAGCTATTGTCATTTTTTATCCTATGGAACGACAGATCACCGACTCTATAAAAAAACTTGTCGCAACAAAAAACAAAGCAGAAGCCTCAGCACTTCAAGCGAAGCAAGCCAGCAAAGCTAAATCTGAGTTTTTATCAAATATGAGCCATGAATTACGCACCCCTATGAATGGGCTTTTTGGAATGATAGAGCTTGCTATAGATTCACCAGAGAAAAGCGCTAATTACCTTAAAAAAGCCAAGAGCGCGGGACGCCAACTACTGGTTCTAATTAACGACATATTAGATTTTTCAAAAATTGAAGCCGGTAAAATTCGTATTGAAAACGGCCCAATGGACTTACATCAACTTCTTGACGATGTGGTTTCATTGCAGCGCACGTACTGTCAAAACAAAGGACTTACTTTTAATTATGTAAAAGAGAGCGATTTTCCCCCGATTATTCTCGGGGATATTACTCGTATTTCTCAAGTGCTACACAATTTGTTAAGCAATGCCATTAAATTTACCGAACATGGCTCGGTAACGCTTACGATAAATTCTTTTCAAAGAGAAGATGTAGGTTATATCTCTTTTTGTGTAGAGGATACTGGGATTGGGATTGCCCCTGATAAAGTCAATTCAATATTCCAGAAGTTTGAACAAGCCGACCAGTCTACCACCCGTCTGTACGGTGGTACGGGGCTGGGGTTGAGTATTGCCAAACAACTTGCCTTGCTAATGCAAGGTGACATTGCAGTGTCATCAAAATTAAACCAAGGCAGCAAGTTCTGTTTCGAAATGCCTGTAGTTCCCGCTGAACTACCCGTAACCCATTTACCAACGTCAAATAGTATAAATTGCGCAGTGGTTGACGATCTACAAACCAGCCGTGAGTATATCTCTCACATAGTGTCAAGCATGGGGTATTCAGCCACTACATTCAGTTCTGCGAAAGCCTTTTTAGAAGCAAATTACGATACTTTTGACGTTATTGTTCTCGATTTAGCCATGCCAGAAATGAGTGGTGTAGATTTACTCAAGGTTTTACAAGAGGATGGTGTTAATCCCATTCCTCCAGTTATTTTAGTTTCTGCGGAGATAGAACAATTAAATAGTGATGATCCGATTAACTCACTCATTTGGAGAACACATACTAAACCCCTCAACAGAAACGATCTGGAACTCGACTTAAAACAGTTAGTTGCTCCCGACAATACAGCCAGCAATGCCGAGTCAGACAACCAATATCAAGTACTAGTCGCTGAAGACAATGAGATTAATGCAGAAATAGTGAAAGCAATGCTGACGATGGAAGGTTACAAAACCGTCCGCGTTAAGGACGGTGAGCAAGCAGTTAAGGCCTGCAAACAGCAAAACTTCGACTTTATATTGATGGATTGCAATATGCCCATTATGGATGGGTTAACGGCATCTAGCATTCTACGAAACGACTTGAAAATAAAAACCCCAATAGCCGCGCTAACGGCAAACGCGTTTCCGGAAGATAAGAAAGAATGTATGAGTGCAGGTATGGATGAGTTTTTAACCAAGCCCATTGAAAAAGACGCGCTGATCCAAACGTTAGAAAAGTATTTACCCAAAATATAAGAAACAGCACCTGCTTCAGCCATGACACTGAAGCAGGTAGCTTTTATCTAACGTTCGAGCTCACCTTTCAGCTTAGTACATCCCACGTAACACACCGCTTTGATAAGCATTGCGTACAGTAAAGTGAGTAAACATACTGCTGTCGCAGGCCCAATAACGTCGGCGAAGACCTCTTTTTCAATGTTCGCCCCCATGGCGACCGCGCCCAGTACGACGCCTATCCAGCCCATCCACATAGCAGAATTGCCCAACACATCAATGATTCGGTGCGCTTCCTTAAGAGTGTTGATGTCCGCTGTGGGTTTAAACCCAAAGGTAATGACTAATGCCTCTTTGATGGTTAATGTTGACGACACCGACTTGGCGAAAATAATCGCCGGAGGAACAACAATGATTAAGGAAGGGACATTAATATAATCAGTGATCTCTCCTCCCATAAACATAGCCATAATTACAACGCCAACGAAGACTGCCAAACTGAATAGAAACATAAATAACCTACCTTTCGTTTTTAACAAATAATGAAACGTGGTTTTAATGACCTGATTAAAATACCACTGATGTGCTTGCTGTGGATTCTTCAGCGCGCGGGAATGAAATCCCTCACTCAGGTCACCAATAATAGGCTCCTTCAGCGTCTCTGGGAGTACCCAATTCAGTAAGTGAATACTCCAAGAAGGTAATTGCGCCTCGTGATTTTCGTTCAGCATGGCTGTCTACTCCCTTCTTGCAAAACAACACTTAACGCTACACCCTTCCACAGCTTTTCTAACGCCTGTTTACTGCGCTTGAGTGCCTGTAGACCTTTTGCTGTGACTTCGAAGTACTTTTTTGCCCGCCCGCCGCGCTGGGCTGTTGCCTCCCCAATCCGGCTAGACACCATACCCTTTGCTTCTAGCCTATCGAGGGTGGTGTACAATGCACCAATTGACACCTCTCTGTTTACGACGTCTGAAAGAAGCTCGCGAACACTTGAGCCATAAGCATTTTCGCCAAGCCTTAGAATGCTTAACAAAATACACTGCTCAAATTCTCCGAGGAATTTTTCTTTATCACTCATTACAACCCTCCTGAAACTATATATCTACAATGTAGAATATATAAATAAGGAGTCAATATACTTTATTTTGTAGAATATATACTTGGGTATGTGAATTCATACCCATTTTAAGGAAGGGGGCGCAGACTTTTTGGTTGGTTAGCCATAGCCCAATCAAGATTTATGTATACGCTTTTTCTTCTGCGATGTAACCAGGTGCGATAGCAAGATTATCCGTGTTATCTAGTGACGACTGATTACTCAGCCACAACTGGTATTCTCCAGTGCGCAAACTTGCATGCTTTGTACAATCCACATTCCAACGTCGAAGCAGGTATCCAGCCATTGCAGCTCGAACTTGTATATTTAATTCTCCGTCTTCCATACCGTAATCCAGTTCTATTGCCGTTGGAAAAGCGATGTTTTTTGGGTGAGGAACAAGTGTCAGCGTTATCATTCGGTTCCAAGCATCGTCAAACTCAGTGCATTCTTTTACTTCTGGCGTACCCTTAAGAGAAACCTTACTGATGCGGGTTAACACAAAGTCTCTGAAGCTTTGGGTCTTTCTATCGTATGCGCGAACATGCCAACGTTGACCATTATCAACAATACTGTGAGGTACAAGCTCGCGAGCACCCGACCCACTGGACAGCGAGGTATAAATAACACTAACGGCTTTTTTATTGAGCACCGCTTGAACCAGCTTGGCAACTACAAATATATCAGGAACATTAAGTGAAGACGCTGACTCCACAGGAAAAGCAACATCACCAATAGCGTCGTAGCCATCTGAGATAGCGTGAGCCAATTTGACCAGTGTTTTTCTTGCATCATGTTTGAATAGAGGCACAAACCCATCACTTTGGAAGTAACGTTTTTCTCGCGCATCGTAGAAAAGATTATCTGGAGCTAAGGTTTTGTATAAATTAAAGTCTCTTGTGCCTGCCGATAAACCAACTTGAAAGCGTTGTATAAGATCTTGGCGATGAATGTTCCCTTTAAACATTAAACTAAAATCAATGTAGGATAACCGCTGGCGCTGAGCGAAGTTGATGTCTTCAAGCATAACGTCTACAAACCATGTAACTGGACAAGCGCCCAGTGTGATTCATTTTAAACCGTAAGTAAAGATAAAAAGCGCCTGTGTAGTACAGACGCTTTTTCATTTCAGAACGCGATTCTTTTATTAGCCTTGATGTCTTCTAACCGCCAGGAGGAAAGTAAGTATCAAGAGTACTGCGCCAAAAGTTGCAGGCTCAGGCACAGTAGCAGCAACAACGGTATAATCGGCGTCAACTGTCAACGCAGCAACACCATCACCAAAAAAATCAGATAATAAATCTGGTGATGAATTAGGCCCAATGACCAAAGTATCTGCGCCTAGTGTCAGTGCCTCAAACTCCACCGAAAACAATTCAAAAGAGTTCAGCCCTGCCTGTAATGCGAATGTGTCAGTAATAAAACTAGCGAGCTGCACCACACCAACGAAAGAGCCCAGTCCCAACACGCTCTCGAAAGCAAGCGCGTCAGTAACATCGACGATATTGGTTCCAAATGTCACCGAGTTTACTACGTATTCACTGTTATCAAATAGCGATGTTAGTGACAAATCAAACCCCGACAACAGGGTTTGTGCGCCTACTCCATCAATCAAATCACTAACAGTAACGGTAGCAGTAATAATTTCATTGAGTTCATACTGACTTTTATCAGTGGTGACAGTAATAACTGCTGCATTGGCGTTAATGCTGAATACAGCGGCAATCACGAGTAATAACTTTTTCATGTAAACTTCCTTTTTATTCTACGGCGCAGCGCGCACGGGTACACATAGACATAAGGGCACGGGCATCGAACATGCTTACAACACCGTCGCCATTAAAGTCGTAATTTAAATCACTTGCCTGACCGGCAATAAACAAACTGTAGAAGAGGCGAACATCGTCATAATCTACGTCACTGTCGCCGTCAAAATCTCCAGGAATACTCTCATCAGCTTCTGGGAATTTCAGCACTACAATAACAGGATCGTGGTCAGAAGAGCGGAACGCATCTGCACTGTAATAGCTCGCTAACTGAGTCTCAGATTTAAATTCTTCGTTATAGTCAAACACGCGAGGTTCATCAGCATTAATATTCCACACATAAGCATCAACAACATAATCTAACAAGGTGCTCGTTGATAACGCATGGTCCAAGTAACCTATCTCACCACCAAATGAATAGGAGTAGGCACCATCCCCAACAAACGTGTTTACCAAATTAGTGTAACCATTGTTGGTAAATGCAAGGATTGGATCTTCCATCGCATAAGCATTCAAATCCCCCATAACTAGTACTCGGTCACCCAGAGTAGCCGCGTTATTACTAATAAGGGTTTGTAAGCCAGTAGCCGCTTGTGTGCGAAGTTCATTCCAGCACCCCTGACCGTCTCCAGAGTCTGCGTTATTACCTGTCGCGCTTGAACAGCTACCTTTAGATTTGAAGTGATTGACTGCCACAGAAAAACTTTCTTCATTACTGTTGACAGTAAACGCCTGAATCAGTGGCTGACGATTTCCATCGTCAAAGGGGCTCTGTGATGAAGTAATTGCAGAACCATCCAATGACACTGCCGCAGGCTTGTACAAAATACCCACGGCAATTTCGTCGTCGCCCAATACGCTAGCGGGAGGTGTAACATAAGCGTACTCGTTTGCCCCTAATTCACTGTTGAGTGCATCAGTTAATGTCGCTATTGCAGAATCTGACGCATAACCATCATTCTCCAATTCAACTAAACCTAAAACATCCGCATTAATTTCAACAAGAGCTGCGACAATCTTGTCTTGCTGACGGCTCAGTTCAGATGCCGAAGACGCTCCACGGCTAGTCGGGAAAGTTGGGCCGTTGAAGTAATTCAACACATTGAAACTAGCTACGGTCACATCACCATTGGTAAGCAATAGTGGCTGCGCTAACCTTGGATTGGAACGTACAGTAGTTATTGATTGAGTAGGAATTACGCTATATGCGCCAAAGCTGTAGTGCAGAACCCCTTCTACATTTACAACGCTATCTCCCAAACGAAGCGTATTTGTATGTGATAAACCGCCTTCAGGAAACGGCAAGTTATCAAGGTTTTGTGAACTTGAGCCATCATCGATAATCAATGTGTTTTGACCATTAGCGTTGGCAAGAGCCAAAGCCTCAGCCGATGATGCAACGTATTGATTTGTTGGAATCATTAATCGCTCTGAAGATACCGAGAACTGGCCATAGCGCCCCAAGTTATAGGTATCTGTAACAACCAAAGTTTGGGTAGAACGAACGACCATACCCTCGTAAGCTTCAAGATCTACCGAACCATCAAACGGCATAGTAATCACTTGTTCGAGTATGTAGTCACCATTGCGAACAAAGGTAATATCTGAACTTAGTAGAATCTCAGTAAGGTCGTTGTATTCGGTGACTTCACCAATAATGCTTACCGTATCTCCTGGCGTAGGGAAGTCAGTCAGTGAGGCATCATAAACAAAAACGCCTTCTGACGTACTGGCATCGCCATCAGAATCGCTCGCTTCTTCTTGGACAAAGAAGCCATTCAGCTCTGGGGTAACTAATGTGACAATGGCTTCGATAATAACGTCAGTACCTACCAGAGACGACGATGCGCCATTCCCTTGAATTGTGCTTATTAGAGTTAGCTCAGGCTCGCTTACTGGGTCAGCAGGGCCAGAGACAGAACCGTTGTGGGCACCAAAGTACTCAAACGTATTACTCGCATAGTTGTCCCACTCGTTGGTATAAGAAAAACTTGCATCACGAGTTGGATTACCTTGGGTAACTGATGACTTTCGTACTAGAGTAACGTTTGCACCCCAGCTTGACTTAACGCCATAGGTTCCTAAGGCATCGACTACCGTATCGTTAAAGGTAAGTTCTAAATAGTCATCACCATTAAAGTTAATGACTGTATTATCGATAATAGCACCCGTTGTTAGCGAGATGTCTGCACTACCGTGAGCGAAGGTTAGTACTGCGCCAGATGCCAATGAGCCAGTTAAATCTATGACCTTGGTTGTTGACGTAGCACCGTTGGAATAAAGCTTCAGAGCGTACCCAGTGAGGTCAATAGTGTCAGCGCTAGCATTGAATATCTCAATCGCTTTGTTGAAACTACTTCCTTCAACATACTCAGAGATAAACAACTCATTTCCAGTGGGTTCAACCGAGACCGAGTCATCGCCGCTACCGTCGCCAGTGCCATCACCAGAGCCACTATCACCGTCGTCAGGGTCTTGTACAGAGCCGTCACAATCGGTGTTGAATATAAGCGCAACTAATTCTGGTTTGTCGATAAACGGGTTTCTATTTCCTTGAAACTCGTAAACCGTATCATTGCGGTCTGTTTCGAAAGTATCTACTGGATCTTCTTCATGCCAAGTGAGCAAGGTACAAAGAACGCCATGGCTGGCCTCAGAGGTTGTGGTCAATCGGTTAACCAATGAAAGGTCGTCCTCGGCGCCGTCAGTACCGTCATAACGGGTATCCATATAAAACAATGCGCGAGCTACGTCACCTTTTACCGCGTCTCGTGGTTCAAATGAGTCATCATCAATAAGGTTGTCTGGCGCTTCACTCAGTGCACTACCGCCATTGTCAAAATCTAAGTTCCCTCGTGAACTATTCACCGATATATCGGTGGGACGTAAATGGTGAATATCCGTATAAGCTGCATAAGAAGAGGTGGAGAATCCGTGGCTACTCGCCCAAGTGTGTTCTCGATTCCAATTGTCAGGGTCGGTCGACTGGTCGCCACTACCGTTACTAAACTTGTCTAAAGATGTGCCTTTGTAGAACAGAATCACATTGTCGCTACTTGTGGGATCCTCATCGGTTTGAGTAAGTGCTGTCCATACCTCTGAGTAAGACAACACATTGTGCCCAGTTGAAATAATGCTCTGCGCAATAGACTTAAGACTTTCAGCACTGTCATTGTTTGCAATTGCCGCGTCTAATATGGAGTAATAGGCTGCTTCATCATAATCAGCTAACAACGCCACAGCGGTTAGATCTGGACAGTTGTAACAAGGGCTTACCACTGTGCGATAAGTATCAGGTTCAGGCTCGCTAGTATCACCATCAGAACCATCGTCATTCCCCGTCGTGGTACCGTTCAGCGTCACGCTATCAACACGATGCTTTTCAGCACTCGCTGCATTTTTCATAACGATCCTAACAACCACAGTGCTACCATTAGGAATACTGGAGGTAACGGTTACTGCCGTAAAATCGTCGACTAGCGTATGGGAATCTGTTCCGTTTGGATGAGTAACAAGCGTGAAATCTCCACCATCTATAGAATACAATACGTCAAGATAATCAGTGGACTCCTGAGTATCCACCTCAGAAGCTTCAACTACTAGTGAAAGATCTGAGCTTTGAGAAATGTCGATACTCTCAGATTCCCAAACCGCATCTCCATCAACGTCTCTAGCCTCAAGCTGACCACTAACCACCTTGAACCAATCTGAAGTCGCGGTAAGCTGAGCAGCAGAAACATCTATCGACCAAGCTGTAATACCTGTCATATCCAGCGTTGCACCCGCTGAACTTCCAGTCGCGCCCTTACCTTCCGAGCTGTCAAAGTTTTCTTCCCACACCACGGCACTGTTAGCAGCAAATGCTATTGGTAGCGCCAAGGTAAAACCAAATGTCGCCTTGGCGACCTTGCCTGTGCGCTTTAATATGGGCGTGAGATAGCCCCCGCGCTTTTCTTTTTGCAACATTGTGTCTCCCTAAGATACAAAAACTGTACGAAGGTATTAATTTATATACATAGGTATACACAACAAGAACTTATAAAAAATAATCAAAAAAAATTAATATTGACTATTTTTCATGCACTTACAAAATCTGGGTAAGTTTATTCAACGATTAACTTAAGCTTAAAGTGCTTTTTTACCCAATAGTAGAGAGTAATTAGCAGTAGGAGTTACATATATTAAATGTGTAACAATTACAGAGAAGTGTGACCACATTGTTTCAGTTCTGTTTAGTGACTGATATCAATGGGAATATCGATTTGAAAAGCAGTTTTCGAACTTGTTGAAGTGTCCAATAGCTTTATTTTCCCCTTCAATTTTTGAGTAATGAGGTTGTAGGCTATATGCAAACCTAAACCCACCTGCCCATTTCTCCTCTTAGTCGTCACAAATGGCTCAAAAATCTGATGCGCGATACTAGCGTCTATGCCCATACCATTGTCAGAAAAAGTCATAACCACACTGTTCTCTCGTATGCTAGCCACTAAGGAAATACTCGGCTCTGGTTGACCGTCAAAGGCATGCTCAATGGCGTTATTTATTAGACTATTAATGACTTCAATAAATCCTTTTTGAAAACTGAACAAAGTAATGTTTTCCTGAATGTCTAAACAAAAAGTAATACCTTGATTTTGTAGCTCCTCTTTTCTCGCATTGCGAATATCTTCAACAGCACTGTTCATAGAGAATAAACTCGCTTTCTCTACTGTTTGATCAACAGATAAAAACTTGAACTGCTGTATGATTTTGGCCATAACATTCATATTGCTTTCGGCGAGTTTTTCCAACTCCTCAATGGTTGATAATGACTCATCGAGTTGTGTTTTTCTCACCTTGCCTTCACGTACGGAAAGCTGAATATCCTCTAGAATATCTTTGATCGACGATAACGCCGTGATTCCCACACCAAGAGGCGTATTCAACTCATGTGCAACACCAGCAACGAGCCCTCCCATAGAGGCCATTTTCCTAACTTCCAGCAATTCAGCTTCTTTGGTTACTTGCTCAGTTATGTCTGACCAAGTTTGAATAATCATATTAGCGGCAGTGCGGTTTTTTCTATACAACCACCATGTATCATCTTTACATTGAACCTTTGTCTGTAGACTCTTTTCAGACTTATCATTAACTAGCGCTATAAAGTCGGCTTTATCAATGGGCGTAGCGAAAACAAAAAACGTATCCACTAGGTTTTTATACAAACTTTCGATTTTGTCGCCCACAGTAACCAGAGGATCAAATGGCGTCATGAAAATGTCAGAGAATCGCTGGTTCACCAAGAGTATTTCACCACTATCATCACATAGCACGAAACCGTCTTGCATATTGTCTACTGTATCAATAACCCGTTGTTGGTGCTCTGTGGCAGTTTGTTTTAACCCTCCGATTTTATTCTGAATAAACAACACTATGATCATGGTTGCCATAAGAACAACAATAAAACCGACAGCAAAAAGCGACAATGCATCATTGCTAATGCCCGATGTTTCGGCGCCAGGAAACGGGAAAAAAAACGTCGCATTCATTGCCAAGTAATGCATATTTGCCACGGAAAAACCGAATAGCAAACCAGATGTGACAATATGAACTTTGTGTAACTGATTTAGAAAGCCCACACGTTTTTGTTGGACGAGAATTGTCACCACCGCCAGAACCCAAGACACAGCAATTGCAAAGCCATATTTGACGGGGTCGTGGGTCATATGGGCTGGCATCGACATCGCAGACATACCAATAAAATGCATTGCCGCAATGCTAGAAGCCAATACGAGCCCAATAAACAAAATTGTTGGAACGTTCGGCTTTTCCTTGCTGAGCAAATACAGAAAGACAAAAGACCCTGCTACTGCGGGAACTATCGAGGCGAAAGTGGTCGTAAGGTCGTAGTAAACTTTTACAGGAAGCGTAAGGGCAAGCATACCAACAAAATGCATTCCCCATATGCCAAGGCCTAACGTAATTCCTCCGACAATGGTGAGAAGTGCTCGCTTTGACTCGTTGTGTCGAGCAAAACCTAATATGCTAAGCGCGCAAAAACCAGCAATAGACGCAACCAAATACGAAAAATATACTAAAAGTAAATTATACTCCCCATGAAGTGCTAGGCTTGCATCTATGTTCCACGAAAAATAATGCTGGTGCTCCATCGGCATTCCAAAAGGTAGTTATATAAACTATCAAAGTATGGCAGATAATTTCTATGAAATCTTATAAACACCTCACGGAAATCCTTCTACTTTCGTTGAACTTTTTACCTATTCAATTAAATCAAACGGTGTTAGCTCATCAAAACACCGTGCTATTACTCTGGAAACGAAATGATAAAAATAAAGCGCTTAGTGGTAGGTTTTAGCCTCTCGATTAGTATTAGTTCGTGCAATTTATCAAGTGATAAACCTTTATCGGTAAAAGATTTTCAACATCATAACTGGCAAGTGATCGCAGTTGACGGTAAGGCGTTGTCACCTAGACAAGACAATCGCTTACCCAATGTTGAGTTTGGCGAAAACTTTACCGTCAACGGTTTTTCTGGGTGCAATTCCTTCTTTGGCCAGGGAGAACTTACAAACAACAAGCTACGAGTCGTCAATATGGGGCAAACACGGAAAATGTGTATGCCGTTAGAGATGGATGTTGAACAAGCCATAACAAGTACGCTGACAGACTGGAGCAATATTGAGCGGTCTGGCAAAGACATCACTCTTGAGGGTAAACAACACACACTTACACTTAAGCTTAGAGATTAGGTGAACTAATTATTATCAAATAGTGGCAGTAAGACTCGTTCTAAAAATAAGATCTCAAACAGCATTCATGATATTTTTGGTGTTGCGGGTTAAAAACACCAAAAAATCACAAAAAATACACATTCAATATACATTTCACTGGAAAATAGTTCTCAGTAACCTAGGTTTATAGTGCACACTAAAAACTGGAGAACGTTATGAAGTTGAATCGAAATTCCCTGCTGATAGCAGGTTCGATAGTAGCGTTAGGGATGACATCAACGAACGCAAGCGCTGAAGTTCGCATTAATGGATTTGCCTCAATTTACGGTGGTATCACTACCGATTCAGATCAGGACAAGCTATTCGGCTATGATGATGATGTAGCTTTTAATCCTGAGTCGTTGTTTGGACTACAAGTATCCGCCGACATTTCCGAAAAGCTCACGGCTACGGCACAACTATTAGCTCGCGGCGAAAACGATTATGACGCTGATTTTGAATGGGCATACTTAACCTACTCATTCAACGACGAGATGAGCTTATCCGCAGGGCGAATTCGAATACCGCTGTTTATGTATTCAGAGTATTTAGACGTTGGCTATGCCTACCCTTGGGCGCGTACTCCACAGGCGGTATATGACGTTAACTTCAACAACATGGACGGCCTCAGATTCAATTACGCTACCAGTTTAGGTATGTGGGATGCCGAGCTTCAAGCCGTTTATGGTAAATTTGACGGTGACTTGAATATTGGAGGCGTACCTACCGCATCTACCCTTGAGAACTTCGCGGGACTAAGCTTAGACTTAACCTACGACTGGTTTTCGGTCCGTGCAAGTTACTATGCAACGTCGGTTACCATAGGCGCGGACGTGTCTGCAATACAACCATTTTTTGCTCTGGAACCAGAAAAGTACAACGACCTAGTGATCGAGGAAGACACCGGCACATTCGGTGGTATTGGCGCTACTGTTGACTACAACGACTGGATATTAGGCGTAGAATGGGTGACATACACTGTGGATGATTCAATCATCCAAACAACTGATGCGGGGTATGTGACTATTGGTAAGCGTTTTGATTCATCAACCATTATTTATACCTATAGTTTCTTAGAGGCTACCAATGATACTTCTGCTGTTTCAGGGATTCCCTCTACACTGTGCTTAGCACCTAACCCCGCAGATCCTACTCAGTGCGCACTGTTAGCTAGAGATTTTGTTGCTAACGACGTGTTCTTGGCTGAAGTGGAAAATGACAATCACAGCGTAACATACCGATGGGACTTTAATCCGGCGGCAGCGCTAAAATTTGATTACACCTACAAAGAATATTCGCTTCGAGATAATCTTCCTTCTGACGACAGTCAGGGAGTGTTTACCGTTGGCGTTGATTTGGTTTTCTAGAGGATATTTGTCATGAAAACACTAGCTTTTATTTTACTGACTCTTTTTAGTTCTGCGTCAATGGCAGAAATTGCGGTTATTGTTCACCCGTCAAACGCAAGTGCTCTAGACGATTCTTCAATAACTCGTATATTTTTAGGCAAGGCCAAATCCTTCCCAGATGGCTCACAAGCCATTGCAGTTAACCAGTCAGAAGGAAGTGCTGCCACTAATTATTTCAACGAAAACTTGGTAGGAAAATCTGCAAGCCAACTTAAAGCTTACTGGTCAAAGCTCGTCTTTACTGGGAAGGGTACACCACCCCAAGAAGTTGCCAGTGATGCCGAAGTCATTGAGCTTGTGTCTAAAAATCCAAGCCTTATTGGCTATGTAGACGCCTCGTCAGTTGACGGCTCGGTAAAAGCCGTTATTACGTTTTAGCCGCCATTGCCCGGGCCTTCTCGCTCGGGCAAATTCATAACAGCTGATATTAGATACTGGCGGTAGCAACTTGAAGTTTTTCGACACCCAGTAGCCCCTTCGTTGTTGGCAATGTAATAGCGCTACACTAAAAAGCCAAACTGACAAGCAGTTTGGCTTTTTATTCATTATGATAGGCATTGATTATCAGAACGAATAACGCACAAATAAACTTAATGCATCGCTGTCTGAGTATTTAACGTATTCCGTACCCAAGCTTATGGCATCAAAAGTATAGGTTGCGCCCAAATGGTAAGCTTTTTGATCATCGCCCTCATCAATATCAAGCTTCTGAAATTCCAACCCAGCATACAAATTGATATCTTGAGTTAAGCCATAATGTGCGTAACCACTTACACCATAATACTTGGTATCAAAACCAATGGTTTCATTCCCATTACTCAGTTCAACGTCAATGTCACCGTAATTGGCGCGCACATCAAAGTGAACCTTGTTCGACATAGGGATGACATAGCCAAGCGACACATTCCAACGTGATTCGTCAAAATCAACACCCGAGTAGCTGTCGTCTAAATCACGATAGCGAAGTTCACCAAAAAAATTACTGCCAAAGCTTTTGCTTCCACGCAGTTCAAAGCCCTTAAGGTCAAACTCATCAATATCTGAATACTCAGATTTAACCACACCATTCAATTGTACAAAGTCGTAATCTTGTGCTGCGAAGGCTGAAGACGCCATTGTCATTGCGCCAACAAGTGATAGAGATGCCAAGATTGTTTTCATAACGTTTCCTTTTGTTTAAAACTTCATTTTTAAAGTTGGGTACAGTGTAAGAAGCCAAAGGTGAACGAAAGGTGAATTATTTCTGCGAGTTTGCTGAAGTGTGGGTGAACTGATATTCAATTAGCTAAAGCTGAGGGGAAAGCCTGCCAGTTGAGTAAATATTGCTTTTGAGGCACCAGAGAGGGAGCGAAAGTATCGCGCTGCTCTTTGTCTGTATATTCATTCTTGTAATGTTCCAAACCAATGAGGATGAATATACTATTTTAGAAAACTGTTAATTGTCTACAATATTTTAAATTTGAATTTACAAGTTCTGAGTGGACAAAATATGAATTAGCTCAAATTGGGTGATTCATTTGTACAGCCAAATCACTATTTTTTCGTCGAATAACCATGACAATTAACGACACTAAAAGCAAACCGAGTGTACTTACGGGTGCAGACACTGCTATCTCTTGATACAACCAGTGCCCAGTATGAGAACGCGCTACATTTAACGCCACGTTATTCCCAACTATCGCCACATTGTAGTCTGGAATTGATGAGTTAATAGTGTAAGTAATGTATGAGCGGTCTGCCTCTCCGTTGATTAAACTTCGCGTTAATCCAAACACAAAGTAATTTTGGCCACTCACCAAGGTGACATCAAACAAGCCTGTATCTGCGCCCACGCTATCAATATCGATGAATTCATTTGCCCAGACTGCGCCAGTCTCTCGGTATGAAGCGGCCGCATCGTCAAACGTATTTGCTGGCGCGCCGGTGACCGAAAGAAACATACTTCTCACTGCGGTGTCGTCTGCCCATATCCAACCTGTGAGA
>Ga0256829_1001605_pt1 | contig 18171 bp, 33 predicted proteins | sample 131447metaG_FD_185979 | JGI IMG/M metagenome (GOLD analysis project Ga0256829, IMG submission 185979) | Hydrothermal vent microbial communities from Lau Basin, Pacific Ocean - 131-447 | ecosystem: Environmental > Aquatic > Marine > Hydrothermal vents | place: Pacific Ocean: Lau Basin | collected...
CCATGGATGGTCGAGTATGACAGGAGGCATGATGCTCAGGCAGTTAGGGCCGGCGCGGTTAGGGATTCTGGTGGCTGTTTTATACTGGCCGGCCGAAGCACTTATCCACGACTTTATATTCGAACATGGCCATTTTTTGGACAATTTACTGAGTTCCGATGCGAATGAGTTGTGGATGCGCAGCCTTATTTCCGCCATGTTTATCGGCTTGGGCGCGTACGCCCAGCGCGCCGTACTACATCAACAGCAGTTGCAAATGCAGTTGCACAAGAAAAGTAAGCGGTTACAGCAGATTATTGATTGCACTTATGACGCCTATGTGAGCATTGATGAAAACGGCATGATTACCGATTGGAATCATAGTGCTGAAGTGTTATTTGGATGGTCTAGACAACGCATTGTGGGAAAGAATGTCGATATCATCATTCCCGAGCGCATGCGCGCCGAACACCACCGTGGTTTGAAACGCTATAAGCAGGAGAGCATCGGGCCGCGACTGTATAAACCAATGCGCACGCAGGCATTGCACCGTGACGGATTTGAGTTCCCTGTTGAAATGGTACTCACGCCGATCAAGTCGGGTGGGGTGCAGGAGTTTTTCGCCTTTATCCGCGAGCAGGGAGACTGATATGGCAGAAAAACCTGTAGTGAAAGCATTTACCGATGGCGCCTGTTCGGGCAACCCTGGCCCCGGCGGCTGGGGCGTATTGCTGCGCACCGGCAAGCACGAAAAAGAGTTATGCGGCGGCGAGAGACAGACTACCAATCAGCAGATGGAGTTGCAGGCTGCAGTCGAAGCATTAAAAGCGCTTACCCGCCCCTGCCGGATCACCATTATTTCGGATTCCAAATATGTCGTCAAAGGCATGACCGAATGGATTCATAACTGGAAAAAAAAGGGCTGGAAAACCGCCGGCAACAAACCAGTCTCAAACCTGGAACGCTGGCAGGCGCTGGATACGCTGGCCGCCAAACATGATGTGCGCTGGCAATGGGTGAAAGGGCATGCCGGCCATGAAGGCAATGAACGCGCTGACGAACTTGCGCGTAAAGGCATACCTGTTTCTTCGGACTAGATTACCCAATATTAGCCGGGATGAAGCACTATCAATTGAACAGGCCTGTTATCTTTTTTCAGAAGATTGCCCATATGCAACTCAAGCGCGCCGCGAGTGCCATTGCGAAGAAACAGGCGCACCACATCGCCGGGAACCACATCTTTCAGAATCAGTGAGGTTCCGCCCAACGGATGCAGGCCCGAGCGGTTTTCACAGCACAGGCCGAACGGTTTATCTTTGAAAACATGGGCTTGATCAAAGCGACGTATGGATGGTTGCGTGATCTTCAACGGTTCGCTGCGACCAGCCGGCTGAAAGCGCAACCATAATTCCCGACCTGAAGGCGCAGGTGCCAGTGTCGGCAACTGCCCCGACGTCAGGAAGTCCATGGCCCAGGCCTCTGTAATGCGACGACCCAGATGGTGATCACCATTCACCTCAGCATTGGGCACCCACGGCAGCCATGCATGCGATGCCGGCACAACCAGATCCCCTTTCAACAATTCGTGCTGCGCTCTGGCATACACATTGAGCACTGATTTACCTTGCAGTTCGACTCCCTCCAGACTGTTAAGCTGCCACAGAAAATCACTACCCGGCAGCAGTTCGGAAGCCTGAATATTACCTGTATAACCGATATCGCCGATATCTACCAGCAGCCCTGCGATATTACTGCCGAAGTTCGGCGTAGATAAAAGCAGAATGCGCCGAACAGGGTTGTCGTTATGCTCAGACAGATACTGGCGCAATAGCAGCCCACCCATGCTGTGAGCTACGATATCCACCTGCGAATATTGTTTCAGATAGGTTGTCAGTTGCTCTTCCAGTAACTCAATTGGCGGATAGCGATTGGCGATGACGCCGGTGCGATAATTAAAAAAGAAGATATCACGATGCAGTTGCGTTTCCATGGCAATGAGCGCATGCGGCCCCGGCCAGCTGAATTCACCCCCGTTCCAGCCGTGAATCAGAATAATCGGCACGGCATCGGGATAATCCACCTGCACCAGTTGATCATAAGCCTCCCAGTTCTCCCATAAACCGGATGATACCAATCGGCTGGTTTTGGCAGAGCAGGATACCAGCGCCACTACGCAGAGCGATAGCAACAGACGGATAAGGATACGCTTCATGACGCAATGTTCGTTGATTATCTCCTCCATGCCAACCATCGCTTGGCAATAGCTGCTGCGTATGGTCGGATAGGCGCTATGAAAATGCTGTTTGATTTTTTTCCTGTGGCGCTGTTTTTCATCGTCTACAAAATGTTTGATATCTATGTTGCCACTGCCGTGCTGATTGCCGCTTCGGCCGTGCAGACCTTCGGCCACCGCATCATCAAAGGGCGGTTTGAAAACACCCATCTGATCACACTGGTGCTCGTCGCCCTGTTCGGCGGCCTGACGCTCGTATTACAGGATGAACTGTTTATCAAATGGAAGCCGACGGCAATCAACTGGCTATTTGCCATCATCCTGATCGGCTCACAATTTATCGGGGAAAAGAGTGTCATCGAGCGTATGATGGGCGCCAATATTACGCTGCCTGCAACAGTATGGATAAAGTTGAATCTGGCCTGGGCTATTTTTTTCATCATGATGGGCACGCTGAATCTCTACGTCGCCTTCTCCTTCGACACCGACACATGGGTCAATTTCAAGCTGTTCGGTCTGATGGGCCTGACCTTCGTCTTCATTATCGCCCAGAGTTTCTTTCTGATGCCCTACCTTAAAGAGGCTGAAGCTTCGAATCACGACTCCGCTTCAAAATAAGTTCTCGCCATACAAGCTGCTCCAGTTGCAGTGGATCAGCCCGAACATCGCGTGGTCGGTATCGTTCTATGCAGGGACACCAGCATTAATTTTATTTCAGGTTGAAAGGGAATGGCAATGACGACAAGTTCACTCTGCCAGACTGAGTTAACATCTGAACCACGCAAAAGGCCCCGCAAATGCGGGGCCTTTTTAGTACGATTCAACTTGTGTCATCGATAATCTTTGCTAATCAAAATGAGTCAGTACGCTATGTAGCGCTGTCGCCACTAACCTCATCAATCAACTCAATCACAGCCATCGGTGCGGCATCGCCGACGCGGAAGCCTGTTTTGATCATGCGCGTATAGCCGCCGACGCGATCAGAACATGCCACGGCAATATCACCAAACAAGCGATCCACAATCGGGCGGTAACGCAATTTGGCCAAAGCCTGACGACGGGCATGCAGATCACCACGTTTACCGAGCGTAATCAGCTTTTCAACATAAGGGCGCACGGCACGCGCTTTTGCTTCTGTGGTTTCAATACGGCCATGCGTCAACAATGACGTGGCAAGATTGGCCATCAATGCGCGGCGATGGCCGCTGACCAGCCCCAAAGAACCATGGTGTTTACGATGTCTCATCTCTCTTAACCTCTTCTTATTCTACGTCTTCGAGCGCTGTTTCCGCATCTTCCTGCGGCGGCCAGTTCGGTAAATCCATACCCAGTTCCAGACCCATATTCTCCAGCACTTCCTTAATTTCATTCAAGGATTTGCGACCGAAATTAGGCGTGCGCAGCATCTCCTGCTCACTACGCTGAACCAGATCCCCAACACGGAACACATCATCGGACTTCAGGCAGTTCATCGAACGAACGGAGAGATCCAGATGCTCAATCGGCTGCACCAGCAACTCTTCAAGTTCCTCGCTAGAGTTATCTTCGACTTCAATCACATCAACTGCGCTGAAATCAATAAATACAGCCAGTTGCTGCTTGATGATTTTTGCAGCTTCATTGATCGCTTCTTGTGGAGAAATGGCACCATTGGTTTCCATTTCCATAATCAGCTTGTCATAATCGGTGCGCTGACCCACACGCGCCGACTCAACGTGCGTCGCAACACGTGTAATGGGTGAGAAGGATGCATCGATCAGCAGGGATCCGACTGGTCGATCTTCAACTTCACGCTCACTAGCGGCATCATAGCCACGCCCTTTCTCCACCACTGCATCAACTTTGAGATGACCATCATCATTAAGATGGGCCAGAATCAGTTCAGGATTCAGGATCATCATTCCTGCCGGGCAGTTGATGTCGCCGGCAGTGACTACAGATGCACCCTTCACATCCAGAGAAATAGATGCCGCATCATCACTTTCCATGCGGATATCCAGCTCTTTCAGTGTCAGGATGATATCCATCACATCCTCACGCACACCCTTGATGGTATCGTACTCATGCGAAACACCATCAAAAATAACAGATGTGACAGCAGCGCCAGGCAATGAGGACAACAGCATACGGCGCAAGCTGTTGCCGAGCGTAGTGCCGTAACCACGTTCAAGCGGTTCGAACACAATCTTGGCAGCGCGCCCGGCAATCTTCTCTTCAACGCTGATATTACGCGGATTTATCAATTGCATGAAATGACCCTCAGTGATTACTTGGAATAAAGTTCGACAATCAGTTGTTCCCGGATAGCCGGATCAAGCTGATCGCGTGCAGGCAATTCACGGAATGTGCCCTGACGAGTGGGCAGATCAACATCCACCCATTCAGCAGTACCGCGTGAACCAGCCGCTTCTGCAGCAGCACTGATACGCAGATGTTCTTTGGCGCCATCAACCAGCTCAAGACGAGAACCAACAGGCACACGGTAGGATGGGATATTGGCAATCCTGCCATTCACTTTGACCAGCTTGTGACGCACGATCTGGCGCGCCTCAGTACGCGAACTGGCCAGTCCCATGCGATAAATCACATTGTCCAGACGCGACTCAATCAACTGCAACAGATTCAGGCCAGTGATGCCGGACATACGGTCGGCATCTTTAAAATAGCTCAGAAACTGCTTTTCCTGCAGGCCATAAATGCGTTTCACCTTCTGTTTCTCGCGCAGCTGCAAACCATAGTCGGACACTTTGCTTCGACGATTCTGTCCATGCATGCCCGGAGCGTAGGGGCGACGCTCAATCGGACACTTGTCCGAATAGCATTTGCTGCCCTTGATATAAAGCTTCTCGCCTTCGCGTCGACACAATCGACACTTGGCTTCCAAATAACGTGCCATCTAATATACTCCTAAACGCGGCGCCGCTTTGGCGGGCGGCATCCATTATGTGGAATCGGGGTAACATCACGGATCGAAATCACATTGATGCCGACTGCGGCAATGGCGCGTAGCGCGGATTCACGTCCGCCACCTGGCCCACGAACCAGTACGGAACAGTTCTTTACACCATGATCCATCGCCTTGCGGGCAGCTTCTTCCGCTGCCACTTGAGCGGCAAACGGCGTACTCTTGCGAGAACCCTTGAACCCGGACGCACCGCTGGTCGCCCAGCAGATGGCGTTTCCTGCATCATCGGTGAATGTAATTATAGTATTGTTGAAGCTTGCCTTGATGTGCGCAACGGCATTCGCAATATTCTTGCGGACGCGTTTCTTGCCACCAACAGCTCTTTTAGGTGCAGCCATGCGTTATCCCCTGTTACTTCTTCTTGCCCGCAACGGTACGACGCGGGCCTTTGCGTGTGCGGGCATTGGTTTTACTGCGCTGACCACGAACCGGCAAGCCTCTGCGATGGCGCAGGCCACGATAGGTGCCAAGATCGGTCAGACGTTTGATGTTCATGGTCACTTCGCGACGCAGATCACCTTCGACATTAAAATCGGTATCTATGATACCACGAATTTTGTCGACTTCAGAATCGCTCAAATCTTTAACGCGGATGTTCCCATCGACTCCTGCATTGGCGAGAATCTGCTGTGATGAACTCAGACCAATACCGAAGATATAGGTCAGAGCCACTTCAACGCGTTTCTGAGTCGGAATATTTACACCGGATATACGAGCCACTTATTATCTCCTTAACCCTGACGCTGTTTATGTCGCGGGTTTTCGCAAATAATACGAACAACACCCTTGCGACGAATCACACGACATTTATTGCACATTTTTTTCACTGATGCACGGACTTTCACGCCTGCACCTCCTAACATGTTCTACCGGTTGCCCGGCTTGCTCGAATTTTTGTCAAATTCTTTTCGCGGCAGCTATTTCTCTCTGTACGAGATCCGACCGCGAGACAAATCATACGGTGAAATCTCCACCGTCACTTTGTCGCCTGGAAGAATACGAATATAATACTTGCGCATTTTTCCTGAAATTGTACACAGTAACTGGTGATCATTTTCCAGTTTCACCTTGAACATGGCATTCGGAAGCTTTTCAACCACTTCCCCGGACATCTCAATAATATCTTCTTTCGCCATGCCTAGTTACTAACCGCCTCTTTCAGAGCGGCATACACCGCTTCCATTTCCCCTCCGGCATCGATCTTTAAAAAACCGTTCCGGTGCTGGTAAAATTCCAGCAATGGTGCTGTCTGTTCATTGTAGACTTCCAGACGGTTGGCTATCACATCTTCGCGATCGTCATCCCGCTGGTAGAGTTCTCCGCCACAGCGGTCACAGCACCCTGCTTTAAGGGGCGGCGAATACTGCCTATGAAATCCAAAACCGCAAGCCCTGCAAATCAACCTGCCGCACAGACGCTTTAACAGGCTTTCCTCCGGCGCATCCATAAACACAATCCGCCCGATAGAGAGCCCATTTTTAGCCAGCATTGCATCCAGCGCTTCAGCCTGAGCTACATTACGAGGGAAGCCATCGAGCAGGAAATCCTGACCGTTTCCTGCCAGTATCCGTTCCTCGATCATGGCCACCACGACTGCGTCCGGCACAAGTTGACCAGCATCCATATATTGCCTGGCCTGAAGTCCGGCTGCTGTCGCATCACGCACCGCTGCACGCAAAATGTCGCCCATGGCCAGATGTGCCACATTAAACTCAGTCGACAGCCTGGAGCCCTGAGTGCCTTTACCTACACCCGGAGGGCCAAATAGAATAAGATTCATGTAAGGAAACAGGATTACTTGCCGGTTTTAAGGCGGGCTTTCTTCATCAAACCCTCGTACTGGTGGCTCATCAGGTGCGACTGGATCTGACCCATGGTATCCATGGTAACAACCACCACAATCAGCAATGATGTACCGCCAAAATAGAACGGTACAGATAGTTCGGAAATAAGCCACTGCGGCAGCAGGCAGACCAAACTGACATAGGCGGCGCCAACCACAGTAATGCGCGTCAATACGTTATCAATATAATCGGCAGTTTTCTGACCGGGTCGAATACCCGGAATAAAACCGCCGTTCTTCTTCAGATTATCTGCAGTCTCTTTCGGGTTGAACACGATCGCAGTGTAGAAAAAACAGAAGAATACAACCAGCGTTGTAAACAATAGCATATACAACCAGGCGCCCGGCGATAAAATAGCGGAGAGATCGCCAAGCCAGGCAAAGCCGTCGGCGCCCTTGGTGAATTGCGCAAAGGTCGCAGGCAGCAGAATCAGAGACGAAGCGAAAATTGGCGGTATCACACCTGCCGTATTAATCTTCAATGGCAGGAATGATGACTTTCCACCATACATGCGATTGCCCACTTGTCGCTTGGCATATTGTATCGGGATACGCCGTTGCGCCCGTTCAAACCAGACCACCGCCGCCGTCACAGCCAAAGCCATGCCGAACAGAAACAAAACGACGAAGGGTGAGTATTCGCCGGTACGGGCCAGCTCCAGTGTACGGCCAACAGCAGATGGTAACCCAGCTGCAATGCCGGCAAAAATAATCAGTGAAATACCGTTGCCAATACCTCTTTCAGTAATCTGTTCGCCAACCCACATCAAAAAAACAGTGCCTGCAACAAGCGTAACCACAGTCATGGCACGAAAGTCCATACCGGGATCAATCACCACCGAATGACCACCAACAGAAAATGATTCCAGACCGATGGAAATGCCGACGCCCTGGAACAGGGCCAGAAGAACCGTACCATAGCGGGTATATTCGGTAATCTTGCGACGCCCCGCTTCACCCTCTTTCTTGAGCTGTTCCAACCGCGGCGACACCACTGTCATCAACTGGATAATAATCGCAGCTGAAATGTACGGCATAATGCCGAGTGCAAAAATCGTCAACCGTGAGAGTGCACCGCCGGAAAACATATCAAACATACCCAGCAGTGAGCCCTGAGCCTGATTAAAGAACTGGGCCAGGATACTCGCATCAATGCCCGGTACGGGTATATGCGCACCAATACGAAACACAACCAGCATAGCCAGTGTGAACAGAATCCTGTTCTTTAGCTCGGGAATCTTGCCAATATCGCCAAGCCCACCCAACGCAGCAGAATTGGGCATCTACCTAAGCCTCAACCGCTGTCAGGTTCAGTGTTCCACCCGCGGCCTCCACCTTGGCTGCCGCCTGCACCGATGCAGCCGTCACCGAAATCGTCAACTTTTTGCTCAACTCGCCATTGGCCAGCAATTTGATACGATCAACCGCACTGCGCACCAGACCCGCTTCATACAATGCCGCAGCATCTACAACTGCACAATCTTCAAACTTGTTCAGACCATCCAGATTGACGACCTGAAAATCGTTATCCTTGAGCGGCGTAAACCCACGCTTGGGAACCCGACGAATCAACGGCATCTGTCCGCCTTCAAATCCGCGCGCCACTTTGCCGCCGGAACGTGACTTCTGGCCTTTATGGCCGCGACCACCGGTTTTACCGTTGCCGGTAGCGATACCCTGACCCTTGCGCTTGCCCGACGGACGTGAACCAGGATCTGCATTCAATTCATTCAATTTCATCGTTTACTCTCCAGCCTCAATACAAACGAGATGACTGATTTTATTCACCATGCCGCGAACAGACGGCGTATCTTCCAGTTCGACAACCTGGTGCATGCGGCGTAGCCCCAGACCCACCAATGTGGCTCTCTGGTCTTTTGCATAACCGATGCCGCTCTTGACCTGACGAACGCGGATTGTTGCTTTGCTTGCCATGTGAATACTCCTGATTACGCTGATTTGCCGCGACGGGCGGCAATCTGCTCAGGGCTTTCCAGCGATTTCAAACCATTAAATGTGGCACGAACGGTGTTGATCGCATTACGGGAACCCTGTGATTTGGTCAATACATCCTTCACACCAACGGCATCAAGCACAGCACGCACTGCAGAGTTGGCAATAACGCCAGTACCTTCTGAAGCGGGCTTGATCATAATACGGCTGGCATCCTGAATGCCGGTGACCTGATAATGAATCGTATTACCCTTACGAGGCACATGAATCAGTGACTTCTTGGCAATATCACACGCTTTACGGATCGCTTCAGGCACTTCTTTTGCCTTGGCGTGGCCAAAACCAACATGACCATTACCATCACCAACCACCATCAAAGCGGAGAAGCTCATACGGCGACCACCGGAAGTAGTCTTGGCGATACGATTAATGGTGATCAGTTTTTCTGTCAGGTCCAATTCATCTGCGTTGATCATCTATATACTCCTAAAACTTCAGGCCGCCGGCGCGAGCGCCTTCAGCCAATGCCTGTACGCGACCGTGGTAGGCAAAGCCGCCACGATCAAATGCCACTTCGCTAACGCCTGCTTTGACAGCGCGCTCCGCTACCAGTTTACCCACTGCTTCAGCACCGGTTTTATTGCCACCGTTTTTAATGCTTTCATCAAGGCTTGATGCCGCAGCCAGGGTTGTTCCTTTGGCGTCATCAATCACCTGCGCATACACATGGCGGGCCGAGCGAAAAATACTCAGACGCAAACGGCCAGCGGCCTTTACGCGAGAGCGAACTTTGCGGGCGCGGCGCACTGCGCCATTGTTTTCATAACGTTTAACAGCCATTTCTGTCTCCTATCTAAGAAAGCTTACGCTTTCTTACCTTCCTTCATAGCAACGTGTTCATCCACGTAGCGTACGCCCTTGCCCTTATATGGCTCCGGCGGACGGAAAGCACGAATTTCGGCGGCCACCTGGCCAACCTTCTGTTTATCAATACCGCTAACAGTGATGATGCTCTTATCAACGACTGCATCAACGCCTTCAGGGAAAGCATACTCAACCGGATGCGAGAAACCCAACGACAGGTTCAGCATTTTACCCTGAGCCTGAGCACGATAACCAACACCGCGCAGTTCCAGCTTCTTTTCGAAACCTTTGGTGACGCCAATGACATTGCTGGCAAGCAGCGCACGCACCAGTCCGTAAAATGATTTGGTCTTTTTGCTTCCCAAATCCGAGCACAGCACAGAAAGAACATTGCCTTCCTGTTCCACCGTGATGTTCGGAAACAGCGGCGAAGTTAGCTCGCCCTTGCTGCCCTTGATGGTGACTTCATCAGCAGCAATGTGTGCCTCAACACCAGCAGGCAGGGTAATAGGTTGTTTACCAATACGTGACATATCTACCTCAAAAGACCGTGCATAGCACTTCGCCGCCCACATGGGCTGCACGTGCTTTTTTATCAGTCATAATGCCCTGCGATGTACTGATCATGGCAACACCATAACCATTCTTGACGCGTGGCAACTCTTCAGCAGACACATAGACACGACGACCAGACTTGGAGATACGGGTGATCTCCTGAATAATAGCCTTACCTTCATCATCGTAACGCAATGTCAAACGCAGGAAGCGGTGACCTTTATGATTATACGCTTTGACAGCAGCGATATAACCTTCTGTTTTCATTAGTTCAGCCATAGACAGTAATACATTACTGGCCGGCAGTTCAATTCTTTCAATTCCAGCCTGCTGCGCGTTACGAATACGGGTCAGCATATCGGCAATTCGATCCATCATCATCGTTCTATCTCCTCACCAGCTCGACTTGACCATGCCGGGGATTTCTCCGGCAAGGGCGTGCTTGCGCAGGCAGATACGACACATACCCAGCTTGCGATAGACAGAATGCGGACGACCACAAAGCTGACAACGCGTATAAGCGCGAACTTTAAATTTTGGTTTACGATTGCATTTAACAATCATTCTCTTGGAAGCCATGTGCTGTCCTCTTACTTACGGAACGGCATGTTGAATTGCTTCAACAAAGCGCGTCCTTCATCATTGGTATTGGCGGTGGTGCAGATGGTGATATCCATACCGCGCACTTTATCCACTTTATCATATTCGATTTCAGGGAAGATAATCTGTTCCTTGATACCGAGCGTGAAATTGCCACGGCCATCGAATGATTTGGGTGAAACACCCTTGAAATCGCGGATACGCGGCAGTGCGATATTGACCAGACGATCCAGGAATTCCCACATCTGATCACCACGCAACGTCACCCGGCAGCCGACAGGCATACCATCACGCAACTTGAAGTTGGCGATCGACTTGCGAGCTCGGGTAATGACTGGCTTCTGGCCGGTTATAGCGGTCATATCCGACAACGCCCCTTCAATCAGCTTGGAATTCTGTGATGCTTCACCACAGCCCATGTTCACTGCAATTTTAGAAATCGCAGGCACCTGCATCGGGTTGCCATAGCCGAACTCTTTGGTCAGGGCCGGAGCTACTGTCTCTTTATATATTTCTTTCAAACGTGCCATTGTTGATTATCTCCTAGCTATCCAGCACTTCGCCGCATGAACGGCAGGTGCGAACCTTGCGATCATCTTCCAGCGTCTTGACGCCGAGACGCACGCCGGTTTTGCACTTGGCGCAAAAAAACTGCACATTGGAAATATTCAGCGGCGCTTCTTTTTCTATAATGCCGCCGGAGCTTTGCTCGGTCTGGCGGGTGTGGCGCTTGATCATATTGACCTTGGACACCAGCACGCTGCCGTCTGCCCTGTTCACACGTATCACCTTGCCACGTACGCCTTTGTCGCGTCCGGCAATCACAACCACTTCATCATCTCTGCGGATTCTGGTTTTCACCATGGTAGTCATATCTCTTATCCTATCTTACAATACTTCAGGTGCGAGGGAGACAATCTTCATGTATCCCTTGTTACGCAGTTCGCGTGTCACCGGACCAAAAATGCGCGTTCCAAGCGGCTCATTCTGCTTGGACAGCAGCACGGCTGCGTTTTCATCAAAGCGAATGGAGGAGCCATCGGAGCGACGAAATTCTTTGGCAGTACGCACCACGACAGCACGCTGCACTTCGCCTTTTTTAACTTTACCATTGGGCATGGCTTCTTTTACAGCCACCACAATAACATCGCCAACACGTGCATAGCGACGTTTGGAGCCGCCCAGCACCTTCAGGCATTTGACGCGTCGAGCGCCGGAATTATCTGCTACCTGCAGTACGGATTCTGTCTGAATCATGGCTTAATCTCCCGACTACAGCTGTTCAGCGCGGGTCAGCACGGTTTCCATCACCCAGCGCTTGCGGCGTGAAATCGGAGCTGACTCAATAATGCGAACCATGTCACCAATATTGCAGGTGTTTTCGGCATCATGCGCCATGTATTTTTTATGCGAACGGATGGTTTTGCGGTAGCGCGGGTGCAAATACTTGCGCTCCACCTGCACAATCACAGTCTGTTCTGCTTTATTACTTACTACGACACCTTCCAGGGTGCGCTTGTTACTTGTTGCTTCGGACATCTCTCTATCGCTCCTTAGCTGCGCTCAGCCAGAATGGTTTTGATACGAGCAATTTCGCGACGTACCTGGCCAACACGGGCCGTGTTATTCAACTGCATGGTGGCTCTCTGAAAACGCAGCTTCATGTGCTCCGCCGCCAGTTCATCCATGCGCTCATTCAGATCGGCCGCTTCCATGCCGCGCAGATCTTTTGCATTCTTGTTATCACTCATCGTCCTACTCCACGCACAACAAACTTGGTGCGAATCGGCAATTTTGAAGCTGCCAAATCCAGAGCGCCGCGTGCAACATCTTCGTCAACACCATCCATTTCATACAGGATACGACCAGCTTTGACAGCCGCCACCCAGAATTCAGGTGAGCCTTTTCCTTTACCCATACGCACTTCAGCAGGCTTTTTGGATACCGGTAAATCCGGAAACATGCGAATCCAGATACGACCCTGACGTTTAATATGACGGGTCATGGTAATACGTGCCGCTTCAATCTGACGTGCAGTAATACGGCCTGGCTCCATCGCCTTCAGGCCATACTGGCCGAAGTTCAGGCTGGCGCCGCGCGGGCTTTTGCCACGGATGCGCTGCAGCTCTTTGTGATGCTTACGCCAGCGGATCTTTTTCGGTTGCAACATGATTATAAATCCTCTTAAACGTCTTTATGCTTTGGTTTCGTCTTCAGTATTGCCTAGCTTGATGCCGTTAAATACCCAGACTTTGATGCCAATAATACCGTAGGTGGTATTGGCCTCTGCAAAACCGTAATCAACATCGGCACGCAACGTATGCAACGGTACACGACCTTCACGATACCATTCGGTACGGGCGATTTCAGCACCGCCCAGACGACCAGCGCAATTGATACGAACACCCTTGGCGCCCATGCGCAGTGCGCTCTGAACCGCACGCTTCATTGCGCGACGGAATGCTACACGCCGCTCGAGCTGGAAAGCGATATTTTCGGCCACAAGCTGGGCTTCAGCCTCAGGACGACGTACTTCAACAATGAACACCTGAACTTCCCGACCAAACTTGCGAACCAACTCGCCACGAACCGCATCAATCTCTGCACCCTTCTTACCAATCACTACGCCCGGGCGTGATGTATGGACGGTGACTTTAATCTTGTCAGCCGGACGTTCAATAACAATGCGGGATACGCCTGCATGCTTTAAGCGGGCTTTCACATAACTGCGCAGCTTGATGTCTTCACGCAGCTGATCACCAAAATTCTTGTCGTTTGCATACCAGACTGATTCCCAACCACGGGTAATGCCAACACGGAATCCAATCGGATTTACTTTCTGTCCCATTTAATAAACCCCTTTAACCGCGTTCGCTGACAGCAACTGTCAGGTGAGAATGACGATGAAAACGCTGGCGCATACGCCCCATGCCTTTAGGACGGTACCGCTTTAACGTCATGCCGGCGTTTGCCGTTGCAGTAGATACAAACAATGCATCTACATCCAGGCCATGATTCTGCTCGGCGTTGGCAATGGCTGATTTCAACACTTTTTCATACAAACGGGCTGATTTAGTTGGCGACAAGGCCAACACGGCCAGAGCGCGATCAACATTCAGGCCACGGATGGCATCGGCCATCAAACGAGCCTTCTGTGGGCTGATGCGGCTGTTTTTATGCAGCGCACGTACTTGTTCAGACATGCTTCTTACCTCTTCCTGGCCTTTTTATCTGCACCATGACCGTAGTAGGTGCGGGTAGGCGAAAACTCACCCAGCTTGTGGCCAACCATATTCTCGGTGACGAACACCGGAATAAACTTGTGACCGTTATGAACCGCGAAGTTCATACCCACGAAATCAGGTGCTATCGTGGAACGACGTGACCATGTTTTAATAACACTTCTCTTTTCAGAAGACTGCGCAGTATCAACTTTCTTTTGCAGCGAAGCCTCAATGTAAGGGCCTTTTTTTAATGAACGAGCCATGTCTTACCTCACTTCTGATTACGGCGGCGAATAATGTCACGGTTCGACGCCTTGTTCTTAGTACGGGTCTTGTGACCCTTGGTCGGCACGCCCCACGGGGTCACCGGATGACGACCGCCGGATGTGCGGCCTTCACCACCACCATGCGGATGATCCACAGGGTTCATCACTACGCCGCGTACATTGGGACGCACACCCAACCAGCGCGAGCGACCGGCCTTACCAACTTTGCGGTTGGAGTGGTCTGCATTACCCAGCACGCCAATCGTAGCCAGACAACGCGCATCGACACGGCGAAATTCACCAGATGGCATTTTCAGGATGGCTTTACCGCCTTCCTTACCCATCAACTGAATGGCCGAGCCTGCGCTGCGAGCCATCTGGCCGCCCTTGCCAGGCTTCATCTCGATGTTGTGCAACTGCGTACCAACACGGATGTTGGCCAGCGGTAAGGTACAACCCGGACGAATTTCTGCATCAGGACCTGAACTGACAATATCGCCCGGCCGCAAACCCTGCGGCGCAAGGATATAACGCTTGTCGCCATTCTCGAAAACCACCAGCGCCAGATGTGCCGTGCGGTTAGGATCATATTCAAGGCGCGCAACCTTACCTTCGATACCGAAATTGTCACGCTTGAAATCTACCATGCGATATAAGCGTTTGTGGCCGCCGCCACGATGGAACGAAGTGACACGTCCATTGTTGTTACGACCACCGGATTTGGTTAATCCCTGGGTCAGGCTTTTTTCGGGTGCGCCCTTGTGTAGCCCTTCGTTGACTACGCCGACACGGCCACGATTGCCATTAGATGTTGGTTTCAATGCCTTTAATGCCATTGTTTATACCTCTTCCGCCATATCCAGCGATTCGCCTTCAGCCAGACGCACGACAGCCTTGCGATAGCCTGAACGGATACCGCTGTGAGCGCCGCGACGTTTTGGCTTGGTCGGCATATTGATGACCTGAACCTTTTCCACATTCACTTCGAAGATCGCTTCAACAGCAGCCTTGACCTGAGTCTTGGTTGCAGTACGAGCAACCCGGAATGTGTACTGGTTTGCTGTGCCGGTGCCGGCATAGCTTTTTTCAGTAATCACCGGCTGACGCAGGATGTTAAAATGATTGATGTTTGCATTGACGGTTGAACCCGTTGTATCAGCACTCATGACAAACGCTCCTCGAGTTTATCTACCGCAGCTTCAGTCAGAATCACATGCTTGCTTTTGAGCAGGTTATGAAGATTAATCTGACCATCCAGAATGACACTGGTGTTCGGCACGTTACGGCTCGATAATTCAACATTACTTTCGGACTCAGCCAACACAAACAAGCCGGTTGGAGTATTCAGCGCAGCCTGCACTTTAACAAAACCCTTTGTCTTCACGTCAGGCAGTTCGAGCTTGTTAATAACCGTTACCTTGCCTTGACGTACACAATCTGACAGCACCATGCAGAGGGCGCGGCGACGTTCTTTTTTATTGATACGTGAATCGAAGCTGGTGTTGGCATTCGGGCCATGAGCAGTGCCACCATGACGCATCTGGGCAGCTCGAGTGGTACCCTGACGGGCGCGACCGGTGCCTTTCTGCTTGAATGGTTTTTTGCCACCGCCTGAAACCTGGGCCACATTCTTCACAGCTGAAGTACCGCCACGCTGTGCCGAAGCTAACGAGGCATACACACGATGCACAAAACCATCATCCGAATCCAGACCGAATACAGCCGGATTCAACTCACGCGTACCTACTTCTTTGTTGCTTTGATCTACAACAGAAATCGATGACGTATTTAATGACATATTACGCTCCCTTCACAGCAGGACGCAGCTCAACCAGTCCATTTTTCGAACCGGGCACAGCGCCTCTGACCAGAATGCGATTCTGTTCTTCATCAATACGCACCACTTCGATATTCTGAGTGGTAATGCGCTTGTTGCCGTAATGACCAGGCATCTTCTTGCCCGGGAATACGCGGCCCGGCCACTGGCACTGACCGGTGGAACCCATCTGACGATGCACTTTTTCAGCACCGTGAGTGGCGCGACCACCAGCGAAATCATAACGCTTCATAACGCCTGCGAAGCCGTGCCCCTTGGAGGTGCCTGCGATATCAAGTTTCTGACCGACCTCGAACAGGCATACCTTCAATTCCTGACCCAGTTCATACTCAGCATCAGCGGCCACGCGGAATTCTTTCAGTCCGCCGGTGACTGCCTGACCCTGTTTGGCAAAATGGCCCTGCATGGCGCGTGAGTTGACGCGCTTTGCTTTACCAAAGCCAACCTGAACAGCGTCATAACCGTCTTTGTCTGCGCTACGGCGTGCAATGACTGTACATGGCTCAACATTCAGTACGGTGACAGCGACAGCATTACCATCTTCTGTAAATATCTGCGTCATGCCCGCTTTACGGGCAATTAATCCAACACTCATGGTTATCTCCCGCTTACAGTTTGATCTCGACATCCACGCCGGACGGTAGATCGAGCTTCATCAGCGCGTCCACCGTTTGTGGAGTCGGTTTTTCAATGTCCAGCAAACGTTTATGTGTACGGATCTCGAACTGTTCACGAGAATCCTTATATTTATGCGGTGATTTGATGACGCAGAACTTGCGAATCCGGGTAGGAATCGGAATGGGTCCGCGCACTTCAGCACCAGTGCGTTTTGCTGTAGCTACGATATCTGCCGCACTCTTATCCAGAATGCGATGATCGAAAGCCTTCAGACGTATACGAATACTTTGAGTTGCCACGTATGGTCCCCTATCTTACTTACTAATGTCGGTAACGACGCCAGCGCCGACCGTGCGACCGCCTTCGCGAATGGCGAAGCGCAGCTCTTTATCCATGGCGATGGGCGTAATCAGTTCAACATCCATTGAGATGTTATCGCCAGGCATCACCATCTCAGTGCCTTCCGGCAGGGTGACTGAACCAGTCACGTCTGTGGTGCGGAAGTAAAACTGCGGACGGTAGCCATTGAAAAACGGCGTATGACGACCGCCCTCATCCTTGGTCAGAATATAGGCTTCTGCCTTGAAACTGGTGTGCGGCGTGATCGATCCCGGCTTGGCCAACACCTGACCACGTTCAACATCTTCACGCTTAGTGCCGCGCAACAGTACGCCGACATTATCGCCCGCTTCGCCCTGATCCAACAGCTTGCGGAACATCTCAACACCGGTGCAGGTGGTCGTCACCGTATCTTTGATGCCGACAATTTCGATCTCTTCACCAACTTTTACAACGCCCTGCTCAATACGACCGGTTACCACCGTACCACGGCCGGAAATCGAGAACACATCTTCAATCGGCATCAGGAACGGCTTGTCAATCGGACGTTCCGGCGTAGGAATGAAGGTATCAACCGCTTCCATCAACTTGTGAATGGAGGCCGCACCGATCTCGGATGTGTCGCCTTCCAGCGCCTTCAGTGCAGAACCGATGATGATTGGCGTGTCATCACCCGGGAAGTCGTAGGAGTCCAGCAATTCGCGAACTTCCATCTCAACCAGCTCCAGCAGCTCGTCATCATCAACCATGTCGGCCTTGTTCAGATAGACAACCAGATGCGGTACGTTTACCTGACGTGCCAGTAGTACATGCTCGCGGGTCTGAGGCATTGGGCCATCAGCAGCGGACACAACCAGAATACCACCATCCATCTGGGCGGCACCGGTAATCATAT
>Ga0256829_1001606_pt1 | contig 18165 bp, 17 predicted proteins | sample 131447metaG_FD_185979 | JGI IMG/M metagenome (GOLD analysis project Ga0256829, IMG submission 185979) | Hydrothermal vent microbial communities from Lau Basin, Pacific Ocean - 131-447 | ecosystem: Environmental > Aquatic > Marine > Hydrothermal vents | place: Pacific Ocean: Lau Basin | collected...
AACCATGGATCAAGCATAGTTCGCGCTTTACCAAACTATGGATGCAAAATTATATTCAAACCTATGTGAATCGCGACATGGTTACTGTGTTCCCTGTGCTGGATCGTCAAAAGTATCAACTGTTTATCCATATGCTGGCCAGCCTTTTCGGCCAGATTATCAATTATGCGCATGTCGCCAGAGCGTTGGGGGTATCTCAGCCAACTGCGAAAAGCTATTTCCGGATAGCGCATGGTACTTTTTTCTGGCGGCATATTCCGGCCTTTAGCAGACAGGCTGAAAAACGGATTAGCAAACATCCCAAAGGCTACGTGCGCGATACCGGATTGCTGCACTTTATGTTGCATTTGAACAAGCTTGATGACCTGTTGCAACACCCCGGCATGGGCTTTTCATGGGAATCCATGGTGATTGAAACCATCCTGCGCAATTTCAATGCATTGGGGATTGATTGCGCCTGCTCGCATTACCGTACCAGCGGCGGCGCTGAGGTGGGTTTGATTCTGGAAGGTGAATTCGGGCTGTTACCTGTTGATATTAAATACGGGCAGCATATTCAAGGCAGGCAGTTGCGTAGCCTGCGTGACTTTGTTCACGAACAGGGTTGTCGCTTTGGCATTGTCGTTTGCAATATCGAACAGGCGACGCAGTTGGAAGATCAGATTGTTGCGATACCGTTCGGTTGTTTGTGAAAAAGTGAAACACTTGATCTTTTTATCAGTGTTCATTCGTGGAATCAGTGGCTAGATTTGCCTGGGTTTTTGAAATTGCTTCCGGTTATGCCGGATGAGGGAGTGGCATATGGCATTACAGGGTAAGATGGTGATTGGTCAGTCGGGCGGACCGACGGCAGTGATTAATCAGTCGCTGGTCGGCTCGATTCTGGCGGCGCGCAAGCATGCGGATGTCTCCGGCATTCTCGGCGCCAAACATGGCATCGCCGGCATTATGAATGAAGATTTTATTGATCTGACCGCGCAGAGCGAAGCAGAGCTGGAGACGTTGGCGACGACACCGGCAGCCGGACTGGGATCGGTGCGCCTGAAGCCGGGCAAGCCTGAGTGCGAGCGTGTGTTCGAGGTGTTCAGAAAACATGATGTGCGCTATTTCTTTTATGTCGGCGGTAATGACTCCGCCGAGACGGCGTACATTATTGCCGAAATGGCCAAACAGGCCGATTACGATTTCTGCACCATTCATATCCCCAAAACCATTGATAACGATCTGAAGGTGACCGATCACTGTCCGGGCTACGCCTCGGCAGCGCGTTTTGTGGCGCTGGCCTTTATGGGGGATGATCGTGACAACGCCGCACTCTCCGGTATTAAAATCAATGTAGTGATGGGGCGCGATGCAGGTTTCCTGACCGCAGCGGCGGCGCTGGCCCGGCAGGATGAAGGCGATGGCCCGCATCTGATCTATGTGCCGGAACGCGTCTTCGATGTGGCGCAATTTCAGGCTGATGTAAAAGCGATGGTTGCTCGCTATGGTCGCTGCGTTGTGGCGGTATCCGAAGGCATTACCAATGCCGGTGGCGAGCCGGTGATGACCAGCGGCGAGCGCGATTCACATGGCAATCTGCAACTCTCAGGTTCCGGTGCGCTGGGAGATTTTCTCTCCGGCAAGGTGAAAGAGGCGTATGCAGGGGAGACGGTACGCGTTCGCGCCGATACCTTCGGTTATCTGCAGCGCAGTTTCCCGACCATTATTTCGCCAGTGGATGCCGAGGAAGCGCGCATGGTGGGCGCCTTCGGCGTGGAGCACGCCGTTGCCAGTGGCGAGCCGGGTTCGGTGGCGATTCGTCGCCTCTCCAGCCAACCCTATGCCAGCGAATGTTTTATCACGCCGCTCGCATCGGTAGCGCGCGAAGCGACCTCGCTGAAGGATGCCTACATCAACGAAGCCGGTAACGATGTGACGCAGGCCTGGCTCGATTATGTCGCGCCGCTGGTTGGTGAACTACCAAAGATGGGCAAGCTGTTTTGAAATCGAGTTGCTCAGAAAAATTAGTTACTCTACATTTCCCGGTGGGTAGAAGACTTCAAGCGAACCGCGAATGGACGCTAATTGACGCCAATTAAATCAAAATTCTGAACCAAACAGGAAAATCTTGAACCACAGAGTACACAGAGAGCACAGAGGAGGTCAAAATCTTTATGTTTTGGTTTTCTCTGCTTTTCCTCTGTGCCCTCTGTGGTGATAATCTTTTGATTTTATGATTTTTATTTCTTGTACATTTTGCACGAGATATTTTTCGTAAGGGACTATAGCGCAACGCTGCGGTTTACGTCTTTTGGTTGTCAGCCGAGGATTTTGATGAGGGGTTGGAGGTGCTGTTCGTAGTGTGTCCAGCGACCGATGGAATCTGTATAGAGAGATTGGCGCACCTGCGCCATGCTGCGGGTGATGACAATATTACCAGCTTTGTTGAATTGCAGACACTGTTCGTTCCACGTAAGGCCGCAGGCATCCAGCAGCTTGCGCGTCTCGGCCTCTTGGCCTTCAACCAGATGCTCATAATCCAGTTCATACATCACGCCGTCAGGCAGCCATTCGCGCCAGTGCTGCATCAGGCGCTGATACATGCGGTAGTAATATCCCAGTTCGCCGAGTTTATAGGCATAATCAAACTGTTGGCTGATCAGGTTGGACTGGTAAATCGAGAGGCAGGTGTCGAGCGGGTGGCGACGTACATGAATAATTTTTGCCTGTGGCATGGCGCAGTGAATCGCTCCGATCAGGCGCGTATTGATCAGCGTTTTATCGGTGATGCGCAGGGCATCAGGCGAGTCGGCCTTTAAGCGTTGCAGAAAGGATTCGCCGATCCCTTCCCACTGATCGGCATCGAAAGCAGCAATGCGTTCCAGCGTTAACGGATTATCCTGGGTGTGCATGGCGAAGAGCATATCTTCAAAACAGTGCCATTCGCCACGGCTGCTGACATCGGGATGGGCGGCCAGAATCTGCTCCACCCGCGTGCTGCCGCAGCGCGGCATGCCAACAATAAACAGCGGCGTGGCGTCGCTTATATCGCTGCGGCATTCAAGCACATCCTGATTATAGTGTTGCATGATCGCCTGCATATGCTCCAGTTCGGTATCGGCATGATAGGCGCTTCTGCGGCTGCGCAGTGCATTGCCCTCATCAAAATAACTGAAGGCGCGATCATAGCTGCCGATATCATCCATCACCTTGCCGAGCGCAAAACAGATGGTTTCCCGCTGCTGCGAATCGGCGTCTGTGCGGGCGTGAATATGTTTCAACAGCGCAATATCTGCATCCTGATCGCTCTGGAAGCATTTGAGGTTGGCCAGCAGGGTGCCGGCATGAACATGTTCCGGGTTGATGGCGAGCAGTTTGCGTAGGGTTATTTCTGCATCCTTGAGCTGCCCGTGACCACGTTGTAAATGGGCCTTCTGCAACAGCGCATCGGGGTGATCCGGGTTGTTCTTCAAGGCCTTGTCGGTGCAATCCAATGACTTGTCATAACGGCGGATGCGGAAATAGACGGTGGATAACCCCATCAAGATGGCATCGTTGTCCAGGTGGTATCTGCTGGCTTTATTGAGGCTGATGATCGCCTCATCATAGCGCTTCAGATCGATCAATATTTTGGACAGGTTCAGGGCGATGGGGAGCGATGAGGGCTCCAGTTCCAGCGCCAGCCCGTACCAGTGGGCGGCAGCCTCTGGTTTATTCTGATTGGCATAGAGCGTGGCCAGATTTTTACTGAATGCTACGCGCCGTGGCGCCGCCTTGATGGCCTGCAGAAAATAGGCTTCGGCCTGATCCGGATTGCCGGCATGAAGGCTGGCCACGCCGCGGATGTTGGCCAGGTCGGAATTCTCCGGCCAGATCGCCTCGATCTGTGCGCACAGAGGGGCACAGAGATCGTAGCGTCCGATCGACAACGCTTTCGTGGCCTGCACCACCAGTTGGCTGACCTGGCGTTTCTTGTTATTAGATATGCGCTTGGCGAGGGCCATCAGTCGTCTCCTGTGCGGGCGGGTATTCTGATTTGAATGGAGTGGACAGCGATACTCACAACAACTGTCCGAGTTGCGGGTGATGGCTGGCGTGGATATCCACTGCCGCTAAATAAACCTGATAACACCGCAAGGATGACGGCTGGCGATAAGAAGGCAATCAAGCATGCTATGAGCCGGCGATGGCGGAGACTGTATTTCTACTGTTCGGATGTTGGACGAAGCCGCTATCGCGGAGAACGGATACGTTTTATCTGAATCGTATAGCATAGATCGAAAGTATATACATGTATGCTACTCTAAATCCCTCACAGGAGGATAAGCCCTTGACCTTATTCGCGTTCATTCGTGTGTATTCGTGGTTTGCCCAGCCCTTGACCTTGCTCTGTTCTTTCTCATACAATCCAAACCTTTAAACGAACCGCGAATGGACGCGAATTAAATCAAAATCCTGAACCAAAAAAAGATATTTTTATACAGCATATGCTGTGCCATTGCCGAGCTTGTCCAACAAAGGGTTCAGATTGTGGTTCGTACCTCACACAATCTAACCTTATTCGTTATCATTGCTTGGTTCAAGCCGTATTTACACCATTCGCAGGAATCGCTATGGTTCGCGCCCCTTTTGGCATACCACTTCGGGATTGCCTGTTGGCAGGAGGATAAAATGGCACTGACCAAGACTCAACTGGAAGCCTTTGAAAAGCAGTTAATGGACTGGAAATCCGAACTGGAAATCGGCCAGAGCGTGAATGTTCAAGCTATGCATGAGCAGGAACAGACCTCGTTTCCTGACCCGACCGACCAGGCCAGTATGGAAACCGACCGTAACTTTGAATTGCGTATCAAGGATCGTGAACGTAAGCTGATTAAAAAAATTAACCAGGCTCTTGAACGCATTAAAGCAGGCGAGTTTGGCGAATGCGATTCCTGTGGTGGCGACATCAGCGTCAAACGTCTGCAAGCACGTCCGGTCACCACGCAGTGCATTGAATGCAAAACAGCTCAGGAACAGGAAGAGCGCACCCGCCTCGACTAATCTCTGTTCGTCTCACTCGCGCCTCACATCTTTCATCTGACATCCTTTTACTCACGCCTCCCCCATTGCGCAGTGGAAGCCAAACCGTAGAGTGCCTCGCATGTCTTATCTGGTACTGGCGCGGCGCTGGCGACCGCAGAAATTTGCTGATCTGATTGGTCAGGATGTGGTGGTGCGCACCCTTAAAAATGCCTTGGATAGCGGTAATCTGGCGCATGCGTATCTGTTGTGCGGTATTCGCGGCGTGGGCAAAACCACTATTGCACGCCTGATGGCGATGGCGGTGAATTGCGAACAGCCGGATGGCGGCGAGCCTTGCGGCGCGTGCGCTGCCTGTCGGGGGATTACTGAAGGCTCCAACCTTGATGTGCAGGAGATGGATGCCGCCAGTCATACCGGCGTCGATGATGTACGCGAAATTCTGGATGGCGTGCGCTATCCGCCCGCCACGCTGAAACGCAAAATCTATATTATTGATGAAGCGCATATGCTCTCCAAAAGCGCCTTTAATGCGCTGCTAAAAACGCTGGAAGAGCCGCCTGCTTACGTGATGTTTATTCTGGCCACGACCGAATCCGACAAATTGCCGGTGACGGTGCGCTCGCGTTGTCAGCGCTTTGATCTGCGCCGACTCGGGCAGCACGAAATAGGCGATTATCTCACACATGTATTTGACACCGAATCCATCAATGCCGACAGCGACGCCATTGCGGCTATTGCGCGGGCGGCCGATGGCAGCGTGCGCGATGCTCTGTCACTGGCAGAACGGGTGCTGGCCTACTCATCGGAGCATTTAACTGCCAGCGACGTCATGAGTGCGCTGGCCATGGTTGGCTATGCGCTGGCGCGCAGGTTGTCTGAAAACGTGTTTGCCGGTGATGCGGCGGCGGCGGTCAGGTGCTTGCGGGAGGCGGTTTCCAAAGGTCACGGGGCGCGCACTTTGCTGGAGGAGTTGAGTCGCTTATGGCATCAGCTTGCCTGTCTGCAAGCTGATGCCGGTTTGCTGGATAGCGAGCCTGATGCTGATCATCGCGAATGGTTGACGCAGCAGGCGAGGCGGCTGGATGCGCAGGGGCTGGATTTACGCTATCAGGTGTTGCTTCATGGTATGCGTGATCTGGCGCTGGTGGATGAACGCATGGGGGCGGAGATGGTGCTGATGCGTCTGTGTGGGCTGAATGCGATTTCGCCTGTGGCGATATGGCAAAGCGATCTTGTGCCGCTATCCGAACCTGTTCTGAAATCCGAATCTATCCCTCCAACTGAATCTTACACGCAAATCGAGGCCCCCACGCAAACTGAGGCGGTCACGCCGCCATTTAAGGATATTTCGGAAACAACAGCGGTAGAAGATGCTGCTCCCAAACAGGCAGGTATGGATGTTGTCAGACCGGCGGAGCATCCTGCAGAGGAAGCGTTGCCGCTGGTTGAAGCGCCGCTACCGGCGGGGCGTGCGTTGACGAACTGGCAACAGGTGGTGGAAGCATTCGGTGAAATTAAACCGGGCGTGGCGGCCATGCTTGATCACGTCCTCTGTATCGAATTTGCGGACACAGTGCGGCTGGCGCTGGATCAGCATCAGCAACGGGCCATTGTCGCTCCTGATCGGCTGGCCTTCGCCGAGTGGCTGGGGCGTGAAGTGTTGTGGGAATCGCGACTTGAACAGCAGGGTGAAACCCTGTCGCAGGAGCGGCAGAAACAGGCCCGGCAGGAAGAGGCGCGACTGCGCAAGGGGGCGGAAGATGATCCGCATGTGCAGTCGTTGATGCGCGAAATGGATGCCAAGCTGGTTAAAGTTTTACCTGCCGGCGTGGCTGATGAAGGTTTAACGTAAAAGTCAAAAGCATTTACCGCAAAGAACGCAAAGTTACGCAAAGTAAAAACAAAATTTAACGTTAGGCGGTTGCGCTCTCGTAGCTGTGTGAAGGTTCAACCTTCGGGGTTTACTGCTTTTGGGTTCCCTTTGCGAAACTTTGCGTCCTTTGCGGTGAAAAGGTTTTGAATAGTTTTGTTTAAACAGGAGCAGATGAATGAATATTGGTAAGATGATGCAGCAAGCCAAGAAAATGCAGGAAAATATGAAGCAGATGCAGGAAGATATGGCTGCCATGGAAGTAACCGGCGAGGCTGGCGGCGGCATGGTCAAGGTGCTAATGAGCGGAGACAGGGTTGTGCGCCGTGTTGATATCGATCCCGCCGTATGGGAGGAACAGGACAAGGCGTTAATTGAAGACCTGGTGGCTGCTGCTTTTAATCAGGCTGCCGGCAAAGTGGGCGAGATTCAGAAACAGCAGCAGCAGGGTTTGATGGCCGGTATGCCGTTGCCACCCGGTTTTGCTCTTTGATTCACCTTTCGGGCGTTCCGGCACCGCTGGCGCGGGTGATCGAAATGTTGGCATCCCTGCCCGGCATCGGCCCGAAAACTGCCATGCGTCTGGGTCTGAACCTGTTATCCCGACCTGCTTCAGATTCGGCGCAACTGGCCGAAGCGCTGCAGACGCTGCATGAGCTGGTCGGGTTCTGCGGGGTCTGTGGCTGCTTTGCCGAACAGGGGTGCTGTCAGTTTTGCGAAGATGTGCAGCGCGATGCGGCGGTGATCTGTCTGGTTGAACAGCCGGTGGATGTGCTGATGATGGAGCGCGGACACGGTTATCGTGGCAACTATCATGTGCTGCGCGGTCGTTTAAGCCCGATTGATGGCATCGGACCGGAACAACTCAGATTGAAAGCGCTGGATAAACGGGTGGAACAGGGGGTTAAAGAACTGATTCTGGCTACCAGTGCGACGGTTGACGGTGAAGCTACAGCCCATTATCTGGCCAATCGTTATCAACAACATCATGAGGTACGCATTTCTCGTATTGCGCGCGGCGTACCGGAAGGCGGCGAACTGGAATATCTCGATGAACATACCCTGAGCAGAGCGCTGGAGCAGCGTGTCCACTGGGATGCTGCGGCAGCATAACGGCATCGGTTTGTGTTAAAACAAGAGCTTATTCGACGCCATCAACGGCTCATCAGTGAGATGAGGGAGGCTGGTGTTTCGATGCTGGCTGTTAGCAAATATGCTCCCGACGAGGCGGTGCAAATTCTGATCGATGCCGGGCACAGGCAATTCGGTGAATCGCGGCCCCAGAGTTTGCGCGATCGCGCCAATCGCTGGCCGGATTGCGCATGGCATATGATCGGGCCGGTGCAGAAAAACAAGGCCAAGTATATTGGCCGATATGCGACCATGTGGCACAGTTGTGAAGATCTGCAGACAGCGCAGGCGGTAGCGAGGCATGTGACGGATCGATTCTTGCCGGTGCTGATTCAGGTGAACATTGCCGATGCGCCGGGACAGCATGGGGTGCGACCGGATGAGGTGCCAGCTTTTGCTGCTGGTCTGCGTAAAATCGCAGGGTTAAGGCTGGCTGGCCTGATGTGCATGGCGCCGAAAGATGGTGATGTTCGTCTGGCTTTTCAGACGCTGCGGGGCTTGCGGGATAGTCTGTTCGGTGGAAGCCTTTCGGATGCAGGTGTTGGTGAACTGTGCATGGGTATGAGCGGTGATTACCGGATTGCCATACAGGAAGGCGCTACCATGGTGCGACTGGGTTCGATTCTGTTCGGCGACTGGGATGTGCGCAAAGAATCAAAAACATTCACCGCAAAGGACGCAAAGTTACGCAAAGGAAACCCAAAATAAGTAAACCCCGAGGTCTGAATATATGTGCAACTATGAGAGAGTAACTGCAGGAACTATATCTCGTTTTTACTTTGCGTACCTTTGCGTCCTTTGCGGTTAAAGAGGTTTTAAATAGTTGTTATCAAATAAGGGTAAGGTAAATAGATGCAGGAATTGAAGATTGGATTTATTGGCGGCGGCAATATGGCCGAGGCGCTGATTGCGGGATTGAAACGGGGCGGCCATGCCGGGGATAAAATCTGCGTGTCTGAGCCGCAGCAGCAGCGACGTGATGTGCTTGCCAGTCAATATGGCGTTCAATGTGTTGCTCAGAATGCCGATACGGCGGCCGGTGCCGATGTATTGGTGCTGGCGGTAAAACCGCAACAGATGCAGGCGGCGCTGGGCGGGCTGTCGGCACGACTGAAAGCTGATGCTACGGTGGTTAGTATTGCCGCCGGAGTCACCACCGCATCACTGCACGGATGGTTGGGGGAGCAGACGCATATTGTGCGGGTGATGCCCAATACGCCGGCGCTGCTGGGGGCCGGGATGTCGGTGTTGTTCAGTCAGGCCGATGAAGTTCACAAGCAGCGCACCGAATATGTGCTCAATGCCTGCGGCGAATGTTTGCGCGTGGAGGCGGAAAAACAGATGCATGCGGTGACAGCGGTTTCCGGCAGTGGTCCCGCTTATTTCTTTCTGCTGGCCGAAGTGATGCAGGCGACAGGCATGAAGCTTGGGCTGGATGAGGCCATGGCCGCCAAGCTGGCGGCGCAAACAGCGCTAGGGGCAGGTAAAATGCTGGTTGAGAGCGGTCGCTCCGCCGAGGCGCTCAGGCATCAGGTGACCAGTCCGGGCGGCACCACGCAGGCGGCGCTGGATGTGATGTATGAGATGGGCATGCCGGCAGCTGTGCGTCAGGGGGTCGTGGCGGCCAGCAAGCGTTCCGAGGAGCTGAGTTAATGTTTATTGTGGGCTATTTCCTGCAGGCGGTGGCGAGTGTGCTGCATATTCTGATGACCACGGCGACGATTGTGATTATTGCCCGGGCTGTGTTGTCCTGGGTGTCGCCTGATCCGTATAACCAGATTGTGCGGATTATCAATCAGCTCTCTGAACCGCTCCTGTTTCCGGTCAGAAAGCGCGTGCCTTATTTCAGCGGCATTGATTTTTCACCGTTGATCGTGCTGTTGATCATCATGTTTCTCGATAACTTTCTTGTCGCCAGTCTTAATCGCATCGCCATCGCCCTGATTCAGGGCGGTTAGGGTTGAAAGGCATGGCTCGCAAAGTCGCAAAGATCGCAAAGGGGGACCAAAAAAAAGTTGGGCTTGTTTTTCTTTGCGTCTTTGCGTCCTGGCGAGAGCCGCTTTTGACTTTGGTTGCGGCTATGCGGTTGGATTTATTGCAGTTAAATGCCGAGGCAGGATAATAAAAAGGCTGGATGGAGCATTGAATATGTTATTGCGTGATCATGCCTAGGAACGCTGTCACTATAGAGATCAGCGAAGATAAACTGGCTGAATTGTGTTGTGAGGGAAAAGGTGGGTTATACCTGAACGTGCATGCCCAGCCGGGCGCACGGCGGGCGCAACTGCGCGGCCTGCATGGCGATGCCGTAAAAATTGCTGTCGGCGAAGCAGCTCAGGATGGTAAAGCCAATAAAGCCATTGTACGTCTGATCGCCAAAGCGCTCGATCTGTCCGTTTCATCTGTAGAGATTACATCCGGAAAGACCGCCCGGCGCAAACGTGTGTTTCTGTCCGGAGATGTCGCCGGCCTGAAGCAGAGCACTCTCAACTGGCTGAATGCTGGTGGCTGATTCGCAACCGGCTTTAAATCAACCCATGCTGAAGCAGCCGCTGTTGTGGTTGCTGCTGATCTGCGCGATCAATTTTTTCGCTTTTCTGGGCGGGCATAGCCTGTGGGATGTGGATGAGCCCAATAATGCCGTCTGCGCCCGTGAGATGCTGCTGGAGGGCAACTGGTGGGTGCCGATGTTCAACGGTGCTTACCGCTTCGATAAACCGATTCTGATCTACTGGCTGATGATGCCGCTGGATGCACTGTTCGGTGTTAATGAGTGGACGGCGCGTTTGCCGTCTGCGCTGCCGATGACCGCGCTGGTGCTGGTGATCTGGGGTATGACGCGGCGTCTGATGGCTGATTGTTCAGCGACAGTGCGGGACAATACGTCTCTGATGGCGGCAGGCCTGTTTGCAACCGCCCTGCACATCATCGTAATTGCACGGGCGGCGGTGCCGGATCCGCTGCTGATGCTGGCGCTCGGCATTGCGTTGCCAGCGCTGCTGATCGCATACCTTGAACAGAAACAAGAGTTACAGAAGCGCCAACCGGTACAGGGTATGCCGGGGCTGCTGATCACCGCTTATATTGCGATCGGATTCGGTACGCTGGCCAAGGGGCCGATTGCCGGATTGATGCCGCTGCTGATTGTCGCCGCCTTTTTGACACTGAACAGGGACTGGCAAAGCTGGCGCCTGTTCCATCCGTTCAAGGGCATCGGCATTGCGCTGGCGGTGGCATTGCCCTGGTATATTACCGTTGGAATTTTGACCCACGGTGTCTGGCTTGAAGGCTTTATTTTTCACCAGAATATCGACCGCTTCACCAGCCCGTTGCAGGGCCATCACGGTTTTCCGGGGCTGTATATTGTTAGTATGATGTTGGGTTGGTTCCCGTGGACCGGGCTGTTGGCGGCGACGCTATGGTTCGGCTCATGGCGTTTGACATCCTTGCGGCAAGAGCCGGTGCGGCTGTTTCTGCTGTGCTGGATCGGCATTTACATCCTTTTTTTCAGCATTGCGCGCACCCAGTTGCCGAATTATATCCTGCCGCTGTTTCCAGCCACGGCCATGCTGATGGCATACGGATGGATGCATGCTTCCGAAGCACTGCGTCAGCGCGCCATACGCTGGCTGGTTTGGACAGCGCTGCTGCTGTCATTGGTGATCGTGGTTGGCGGCGGCATGGCGCTGGAAAAACAGTGGCCGGGCGAGGGTTATTATATTTTGGCCATGTTACCGATGCTGCTGGTTTCGGCCTGGCTGGTGTGGAATAAACAGGCAGACCGGCAGCCGGGGCGGGTTGACGCCCGGCTGATGTTGCCGATCGCTATGGCGGTGTCTATCCTTATGTTGGCTGGCTGGTCGGTGAAGGGGATTGATCACCATAAAATCAGCAAGGTGTTGGCGGCCAAAGCCACTGAAGCAGGTTTTGACGGTAGTGAGTTGGCAACATTCCATTATTTTCAGCCATCACTGCTGTTTTATCATGGTGGTCGTCTGCCCCTGTTAACCAAAACTGCTCAGGTGGGCGCATGGCTGGCTGGTGGCAAGGCGGTGGTGATCGCGCAGGATGCGCTTGAACTGTTGCCAAAAGCCATCATTCCCTATCTGATTGTGCATGCGCGGTTACACGGTATGTATGCGCGCAAATGGTTGTTGCTGGTGAGTCTGCAGCCGTTGGATAGCAATCATGGAGGCGGTAAAGTGAAGGGAGAGAGACGATGACAGGGGATGATGGTAATCCGGTGGAAGCGATGATTTCAATTGTCGTGCCGCTGTACAGGGAAGAGGAAAATGTGCCGCTGCTGGTGGCCGAAGTGGCGGAAAAACTTGCAGGCCATGCTTACGAATTGATTCTGATTGATGACGGTTCGGATGACGGGACTGTGGAAGCTGCCAAAAAAGCGCGCGCATCGGATGATCGCGTGGTGCTGGTACAGTTACGTCGTAATTTTGGCCAGACTGCCGCCATGAGCGCCGGTTTTGATCGTGCACGCGGCGACTATATTGTCTATATGGATGGCGATCTGCAGACCGATCCGGCCGATATCCTCAAGCTGCTGGAACGCATGTGTCGTGACAATCTCGACATGGTCAATGGTTGGCGCAAGGATCGCAAAGACGATAATCTGTCGCGTAACCTGCCATCTAAAATTGCCAATCTGTTGATACGCAGCTCCACAAAAGTGCGCATGCACGATTATGGCTGTCCGATGAAACTGATGCGCGCCGATGTGGCCAAAAATTTACGTATTTATGGTGAACAGCACCGTTTTTTGCCGGCGCTGGTTGATCTCTATGGCGCTAAAATTGGCGAAGAAGTGGTTGACCACAGGCCGCGCCTGCATGGCGAGAGTAAATATGGCATCGGGCGTACCCTGCGTGTGTTGGTGGATCTGATGCTGGTTGTATTCTTCCAGCGTTTTACAGATCGTCCGCTACAGCTGTTCGGGCCGGCCGGTCTGATAGCGCTGGTCGGTGGCCTGTTTATCGATCTGTACCTGACACTGGATAAACTGCTGTTCGGCTCAGAACTGGCCAGCCGACCGATGTTGCAGTTGGGGTCGCTGTTGATTGTGACCGGCATTCTGCTGTTTGGTATCGGTCTGATTCAGGAGATGCAGACGCGCATCTATTATGAATCAACCGGACGCCGCCATTACAGCATACGGAAAGATGATGAGGCGTGAAGCCTGCGTTAGATGTGAGATGTTAGATGTAAGAGGAAAAGACACTGCATCTCACATCTCACATCTCACACCTCACATCTGACACCTCATGTTCTGGATTAAACTCCTTCTTTCCTTCCTGCTGCTGGCTTATCTGGGCTGGGCGTTAAATATCTCCGATATTTTTTCATTATTGGAAACAGCTGACTGGCGACTGGTAGCTACCGCCGTACTCTGTCTGGTGGTTGGTCAGATACTGTCTGCGATTCGCTGGACATGGCTGGCACGGGGGCTGGGTCTTGAGGTGTTGATTGCAAGAAAAATTCAGCTCTATTTTCTCGGTATGTTTTTAAGCCTGTTTCTGCCCTCAATTATCGGTGGCGATGTGGCGCGCGGCTGGTTGTTGGCCAGTGGGCGTGAGCATGCCGGTTGGCCGGCGGCTGCCAGCGTGATTATGGAACGAGTGAATGGCGTTGTCGGGCTGGGCTTGCTGGTTTCGTTTTGTATGTTGTTTCTCGATATCCCTTTGTTGTGGATGCTGCTGTGGAATGGCGGCGTGGTGCTGTTATTGGTGTTGTTATTGAGCGCGCCATGGTGGTGGCCGCGTCTGGCTGATTCCGGCTGGAGTGGCAAGCTCTCCGGTTGGAAAGTTCTGCCATTGACAGCGCCCCTGTTCCAGCGTGCATGGTGGAAAAGCCTGCCAGTCTCTATGCTGTTTCAAATGCTGGTCGTGCAGGCGCATGTGTTGCTCGGTATGGCTGTTGGCATGGAGTTGTCATGGTTCGCCTACGGTTTTATGGTATGCTTGGTGGCGCTTGCTTCTGCCATTCCTGTCTCTTTTAACGGTTTCGGAATTCGTGAAGCCGGGTATGTGAGTCTGGCTGTGTGGTTCGGCGCATCAGCCGAGGCTGCAGGTGCCATGGCCGCGTTGTGGGTGCTGGTGCTATTGATTGCATCATTGCCCGGTGGCTACGTGCTATGGAAAATGGGGGGCGCCGGTATGTTGCAGCGCATCAGAATGGGGATTTCATCGTGAGACTGCCATGTGGACAGCCAGGCAAGAAAAACAACAGTCTGTCACTTTTTTGTGTTGGTGGTCATTTCGCCGTGTCATCGCTACTATCCACCCCCATGTTCAGGAAGGGGATATTATCGATATGGCTGGTATTTGTTCTGGCAACAGGGCTGGTGACTGGCCTGACAGCGAGCATTAGCACGGCTTCAGCCGGAGTTCTGAGTGATGAAGCGGCGCAATGGGGTAGTGATGCGAAGACGCTGGCGACGGCGCCGCTATCATGGGAGAAGCCGGACTGGTTCTGGTTTGAAACCGGCATTGCATTAACTGCAGCGTCGTCGCTGCTGGATCGCAGGCTGTATCGGCAATGGAATGGCGCCAGTGGTGCGGCAACATTCGGTAATGGCTGGGCCTTGGCTGCGCCGGCAGGCGCGGTGCTGTTTTACGGCATGCAGGGCTGGCTGGGCGATGATAACAGGGCCCTGCGAACAGCAGGTATGTTTGCCGAAGCGGCCACATTCAGCGTGCTCGCAGCAGGTGTATTGAAGGTGGCGACAGGGCGGGAACGACCTGTTGCGCCGGGAACCAACAATGGCCAGTTCCACCCCGGCAATATTGGTGATGCACGCACATCCTTCCCATCAGGCCATGTGGCGCTGGCTTTTTCGGTCGTAGGCGTACTGTCGGCGCATCGGGATATGCCCTGGTGGTCTGCGCCTGTGGCTGCCGTGGCCGGCGTAGTCACCATGTTTGCACGTATTCGCGATAAACGTCACTGGGCTTCAGATACGGTGGCTGCAGCTCTGATCGGTTTTGGTATTGGCAATTTTGTTGCCAGTCAACGCGATAGCAGCGGCTTCAGGCCGATGATGGTTTCAGATGCAACAGGTATCGAGTGGCGGATGACGTTTTAGCACCGCCACGGGCGACAGGTCAGGCGATCTCAGACGATCTCCAAGTGTCGTTTATGACGCGTGAGATTATCGCAGCCGCCATCCCGAACCACCACCATATCCTCTATACGCACACCGCCCAGCCCCGGATAGTAGAGTCCGGGCTCGACAGTGACGACCTGACCTGCCTGTAGAATATCGCTAATGGTGGAAATGCGTGGCGATTCGTGAATTTCCAGGCCGACGCCGTGGCCGGTGCCGTGAAAAAAGCCGCTCTGTTTGCCGCGAACCATGCCGGTTGCATAGCCCTGATGATCAAAATGCGCTGTGATGGCCCGGTGGATAGTTGCGCCATCCACGCCGTCAGCTATCATTGAAATACCGATATCCTGACCCTCGCGCACGGTCCGATAGAGTTTTTTGATCTCAGGGTTGGCCTTGCCTTTGACAAAGGTACGGGTCATATCGCCCCAGTAACCGGTTGCCAACACCCTCGGGAAGATATCAATAATGATGGTTTGATGCGCACGAATAAAACCGCTGCCGATATTGTGCGGATCGGCGCCTTCACGGCCACAGGCGACAATGGTGTGCGCCGGCATGGCGCCCTTACCGATCAGGAAGGTTTCGATTACACGCCGCACATCCGCTGATTTTACTTTTTTGCCGGATTCGGCATCGCGCAGGATGCCATCATTACCAATGCTGCAAGCCGCCAGATAGTGCTCAGCCTGCTGCATGGATTTTCGCGTCAGTTGCTCCGCTTGCGCCAGTGACCGAATTTCATATTCGCTTTTGATGGCTCTGGCCGGGAAAAATGAGCCGTCAACGGGTGTGATGGTGAATCCCCAACTGCGCAGTTGCTCTGCATATCCAAGCGGGAACTGGCGGGGGACATCCATACGGGTGATGTCTTGATCCTGTAAAAATGCCGCTGCAATGGCGGCCAGCCCGCTGCGCGACTGCTGCGCAGACTGTTCTCGCCACGTCGAATCAAGATGTACTGCATCCAGCCTCGATTGTTTGCGGGCGCGATCTACTTCCAGCGGCGATAGCAGACCGTGCCAGCAGCCGTCAATTTCAACGGCGATAAATGGATCAGGGACGAACATGCCGCTGGCATAAAGCATATCTGCATCGTGTTCGGAGTCTGCAATGATGAGTTTTGTGGATGAGGAATTAGTCATGCGGCGTATTCTTTCAGAATTTCAGTCCGAGTCACTGACAAATGTTTTGGCTTTGCTTTGCATCTTATCTGCGTTCATCCGAGTTCATCTGTGGCTCCTGCCTTTGAATCTTTCTCCGTGCCTGACGTTTTAAGTTCGCGATCCATCATATCACGGATATTCATGCTTTTGAGCAGCCCGCAGTGCTCCCGGCCCAGTTGAAAGTAGAGATCGGCCAGCTGATTGCCCAGAGATGTATTCCGCCAGTTGTCCGGCACTTCCATCGGTATCTCATTGAGGCGGTGAAAAATCTCAAACAGAGTCATCTGTTCAGCATCAAAGCCTGGTAGCCAGCCGGAATCATCAGCATCGGCATTGATGCTGCGCAGCAGATTGACCGCGCAGAGCTGGTCCAGCCATTCCTGCAGGATGTTATTGGGCAAATCGGTCTCTTCGATCAAATCATGCATATTCAGTGTTTTTCCTGCATACAGCGCCTGGGCTGCACGCAACAGGATCAGATGCGAATAGAACTGTCGAATACCCGGCTTCTGAAAGCTGCTGTTCTGGCGGTGTGATTGTTCCGGATGTTGCAGACAGAAGGCGATTTCTGAGCCGAGCAGTACAATGACCCATATCAGATAAATCCAGATTAGAAAGATCGGCAGGGTGGAGAGGGCACCATACAGGCGTTCGTAATTGGCGACCTCGGTGACATAAAAGGCGAAGCCGAATTTGGCCCACTCAAACAGAGCGCCGGCAACCAGGCCGCCTACAGCGGCATAACGGAAGGGTACGGAGGTGTTGGGCAGCACGCAGTAGAGTGTCGCCATGGCCAGTGATGACATCATCCACGGCAGCAGAAACGGGGTTTGGCTGATATAAGATGCGCCTTCCGCAACATGCCTGATGACAGGTATGGCGGTGAAGTAGGAGGTGATGGATATGGATGCGCCGATCAGAATGGGAGCCAGTGTCAAGGTGGACCAGAAGGTGATGAACTTGGACAGCCAGGCGCGGGCGCGGGTAATGCGCCAGATGTCGTTAAAGGCTTCTTCGATGGTATTCAGCAGCGCAGTGGCTGTGAACAGCAGGCCGATCACGCCGAATACAGAAATGGCGGTGGTTTTATCAGCCACGGTACCGAGATAGTCCTGTACGGCTTTCTGGCTGGTTGGCAGCAGGTAACTCAGCAGCGTATGGCTGATGTTGCCGGCCATGGTATCAAAGGTCTGGAAACTGGAGAACACTGAAAAACCGAGTGCCACCATCGGTACAATGGCCAGCAGCGAGGCATAAGCCAGCGCAGAGGCGCGCTGGATACACTTGTCGGCCAGAAAGCGATCAATAACACGAATGCAAAAGCGTAACAGATGGGTGCCGTGACGAAACAGGGCGGGCAGACTGGCAATGTCCGCCACGTCCATGTCCAGCATGTTGCTAATCTGCTGCCGTAGCGAAGGCTTCCTGTTCATCAGGAGCTATCTTAGAGAATAGCTCCTGGAAGGCAAAGATAAAATTTCTGACCTCAGATGTTAGCTGTGTAGTCCCAGCATGATGAACAGGGTCAGACAGGCAAGACCTGCAGGTACAAGCAGTGCAATTTTGATATCATCCCGATATGACTCCGGGATAAAGTGAAAATGTTCTTTGGTATCTCTGATCTGATATGAAACTGCCATTGTAAACCTCCTTAATTGTTCCTCTCAACAACAGGGGAAAGTATGCTGGCTTCACTTAGTTTATTCTGTGAGTGAGGTCACAAAAAATCAGATTGATGTACAGATTGTTGCATAGATTAATGCACAGATTCATGTCAGTTTTATAGCAGGCTTAGCGCATCCGGCAGATCGGCAACTGAGGGTAACAGGAGGTCGGCTTTGATGCCTGTGGATTTGGCAAATTCTTGCCGATAT